>Ga0056128_1002992_pt1 | contig 20438 bp, 10 predicted proteins | sample WorMetLIZISLAND2_FD_71113 | JGI IMG/M metagenome (GOLD analysis project Ga0056128, IMG submission 71113) | Marine gutless worms symbiont microbial communities from Max Planck institute for Marine Microbiology, Germany - Olavius geniculatus... ... | reverse complement strand
CACAACTTAGTTATCTGGGTCAGTTCGAACAAGACAACTAGAGATGCGCGGAATGATAAATTTAGAAATATTTAGTTATTGAAATAAATAAAGGATGTGCTGGGGCCTAACTGTTACAGTAGACCGACGACAAAATTACTAGTATGATTATGTTTTGACTAGGTACTAGTATTGCACTTAGCTAATGTTATTATAATTAAACTGATAATAAATATTGTTGTTTTGACGTAATGTCAATATTAAAAATTTTTTGCATCCTGTGAAAGAAAAATCACTAGAACGTGAAAAGTTATGAGCCCTTATTAAAATTGCCAAGAAAGATAAGTTTTGAGTCGGTCAGCAGGATCATAGAAAAGGGTCAGAAATAAATTGCCATACAATGGCATACATACCCTGCCGAAGACCCAGTCGCTGAGTAGGCCAGAGATAGGCGTGAACGGCACTGCGAGTAGACACATCATGACGTCCGAGACGGCCAGGTTGGCAATGAACACGTTGGTGGTCGTCTGTAGTGACTTTTCACGACAGATGACGTAGACCACCAGCGAGTTGCCGGACACTCCGAGCACGAAGATGATACCGTACAGCGACACGAAGAACACCCTCAACCACGTGCTGGACATGACGTCATCAGTCGCAGCTGACGTCACGTTCTGCTCCTCGTCACTCATATTCGGCACCAGCTGTGACGTCACTTCCGCCATATCGTTGACGTGATCGCTACCTGCATAGACAACGCATTACGATTACGGCTCAGTGCGCAGATAATCGCTCGTCAACATTTATAAAACGTCATCTCGTCCTGACCTGTACGTGACATGTACGTCGTACGTGTAGCTCTGCGTGTACGTGAGCATGCAGTGTATGCCGACTGACGCATGACGAATCTCTCTCGCAACGAGTTCATAATTTAACCCATTTATTGCCTTGAAATATATCGTACGGTATAACCACTTCGGTCCGTGGTCAGATCATTTCCTACACAGATCTGTAATCGTTCGAATGCCCTTTATGTGTAATGTCAGCGGTAAAAGCAATTTTAACAATTACTGGACTAGTCTGCCTCGAGGAACGCTGACGTAAACGACGTATACACTGTCTCAAAAAACATTTCCGACATTTTCGACTGTAACTTGAAAACCAATTACAGTGTACAACATTTAATAATAATAATTTAATAATAATTTTTGGTACAATTATTTACGACACAACTTGTCATAAAAATGACAGTTTAGTTTCCCACCTAACCCAAGCAGATCAAGAAAAATATGTGTTAAAATAAACAGAAAACCTGAAAATCATCCCCAACATTATTGATCGTACCTTAAATAAAAATAGCAGATTTTAATACTATTTGGCAGAAATACTTCTGACACAATTGGCTATTAAATAAGTGTTTTAGTTTCCACCTCGCCCAACGTCTGCTTTTGCACTACCTGGGGAAAGCAGACCAAGCACAATACGTGTGTTAAAATAAATGAAAAACGTCAATAAATTCCATCTGTCTTAATTTGTGGGCCCCAACAGCAGGTCTATTACAAGGTTTGACTGTCTTGCAGCAGTGAGTCTACCAGATAAAGTTTAGGAATGTTTGTAAACTCAAGAAACGGCTGGTACAGAACTGGAGCACAACATTATCCATACTGCTGTCAATGAATGGAGAAAGCGTCTCCTTGCCTGTGTTAGCATAGTGGGCTAACACTTCAAGCAATTTTACTACAAGCAGTTGAAAAATAAAGAACTAAATACAATGTCAGCCACAGTGTCCGAAATGTGATCAAAATGTGTTTTACGTATTATGTTAATTAAGCAACCATATCGCATTGGATAAAAATGATGTTTCGCTGGTTGTGCTTTCCCCAGATAGTGCTGAAACAAACGTTGCGTGAGGTAAGAAACTATATGTTTATTTGATGGCAAGTTGTGTCAGGAATATTCCCACCAAAAATAATCAAAATCTGATAATTGGTTTTCAAGTTACAATCAAAAATGTCGGGGATGTTTTCTTGAGACACAGCGTAGTAGCAAAAAATGAGTTGTAAGTGGCTTTTAATCATGATGCTGGACTTGACGTTAAGATTGTTTCTGTAATTTTCAGCTATAAATCAACCGGCTAACGGCAGCAGTTTTATTTTCCAGTCTACATTCTGTCTCAAAAAAGTTAACCCTTTTTATTTTTGTTATATTTTTGTGAGATTTCGTCCAATTTTGCTAATTTGTGGCAGGAACATAGCGCAATATTTGCAACAAACAGAAATGGACAGCTTACCGCATTTCGTTTTATATGTTCGTACTGTACCTTGTAAAATGTAACAACTATTTGTATAATTAACAGTAGGCCTATAACGTATTTTAACATGAAACCTGCACATAAAAGTCGGATTGTCACATCAGCTAAGATAACTTTCGTATTTTCAGAGCAAGTGTTTTAAGTTTCATCAACCAGTTCTCACACACGTCCACGCCACATAGTCGATTGCCTCGTTGATGACACGCTGATGCAGACCAGACAAGATCTCATGCAGCAATCAGGCGCCGCTAAGTTCACATTTTGACAGAAAATTTATGTAAATTTGAAGATTTTGCAGAACCAAAAATTAATCTGTGAATGTTTGGCTAAAGGTTGGAATATTAAAACTTTAAAAAGCGTTTAAAGAAGTTGCGAAATTCTGGCTCACTGACGATGAACGGGGTGCGGCCGACGTCGCAGTGTGCGTTCTTGTGTGTCGCTAGTTTCTACGAGGTACAGTGCGTACATACAGAACGAAATGTATATAATCCGTGTACATGTATTTGTTTTAAATTTTTAGAGATATGATTTTGCCAAAAATTAGCAAAATTAGATGAAATCTGACAAAGATGTCACAAAAATAAAGACAGTGAACTTATTTGAGACACAATGTCTTCAGATGATTGATTTGGTCGGCCAAGCGTCTGCATTACTAGCAGCAATTAATAACTACATTTGACAGCCTTCTGTTCACGCAGTAACAGGTCGTGCATAGCTAATCGCATGCGAACTTCCAGATTTGCATAGCACCGGAAGCATGATGACAGGTTATTAAGAATGGCATTGCAATTACACTGTGTCTCAAAAAACATCCCAACATTTTTGACTGTAACTTTAAATCAATTACCAGATCTTGATAATTTTTAGTACGAATATTCCCGACACAACTTGCCATCAAATGACCGTTCAGTTTTCTATCTCGCCAAATGTATGCTTTTGCACTACCTAGGGAATCAGATCAAGCGAAACATGTGTTGAAATAAACAGAAAACCTGAAAAATACATCCCTGACATTATCGATTGTAACTTAAAGAAATATTAGCAGATTTCAATATTTTTTGTCAGAAATATTTCCGACACCACTGGCTTTTAAATAAATGTTTTAGTTTCCACCTCACCCAACGTCTGCTTTTGCACTACCTGGGGAAATCAAATCAAGCATAATACGTGTTAAAATGAATGAAAAAACGTCGATAAATTCCCTTTATCCTAATCTGAGGGCCCCAACAGCCGGTCTATTACAAGGTTTGATTGTCATGCAGCAGTGTGTCTACCAGATAAAGTTTAGGAATGTTTGTGAAATCAAGAAGCGACTGGTACAGCCTTGATTGGTCTGGAGCAGAACTATATCGATACTGCTGTCAATGAATGGAGAAAGCGTCTCCTTGTCTGTTCGTATAGTAGGCCAATACTCCAATCATTTTTACTGCAGGCAGTTAAAAATGGACAACTGGATGAAATGTCATCCAAAGTGTCAGAAATATGAACAAAATATGTTTTTACGCGTTATGTTAATTAAGCAATCATATCGCATTGGACAAAAAAGTGATATTTCGCTGGTTGTGTTTTCCCCAGATAGTGCAAAAACAAACGTTAGGTGAGGTGGAAACTAAATAATCTTTTGATGGCAAGTGGTGTCAGAAATATTCGTACCAAAAATTATCAAAATCTGACAATCGGTTTTCAAGTTACAGTCGAAAATGTCGGAGATGTTTTTTGAGACACAGTGTAGTTGCTACTTTGAGCAACACTAAAACAACGTAGAAAAATCAGTTTTTAACGGTTTGCTGAAAAGCAGAAAAAGTAAAAGATATCTACGATCGAAAAGCCGCAGCGGGTCGACTGGGCACAGTTATTCGTGACAATACAATTTTCGACGCCGCATAGCGTTTTGACAGTGCAACTCTATCAGATTATTATGCACTGTAATTTCACGTCATACGATTGCGCGGTCTGTCACGCCACGCCACTGGCCGCGGTGGACTGCGATTTCTTCTTACGACGTGGCACGTGTGTGGCCGGCGCCTCGACAGGCAATTACCGTGAAACATTTCTCACCGCCGCAGCGGGTGTTTCTGCCTCGCGAAGGACGACCACATGACGACTTCGCGACCCACACGTAGAGACGGTCGGCAGTCGACAGACACGACCATGCGTGCAATCAATCCACTTTCCCAGCTATCATGACGACATTTGCGTACCGGGCTACACCGGTGCATCGCACTATTGCATGTCGAATGCCGTAGTAGTGAACGTGATTGCGCATATACGTCCATTACTCTGGTACATGGTCAGCATTTATTTTCACAAACAGACGCGTGCACCGTGCGGTCGGTCAGTCCGTTGCACATGTATGTTCAGTTCAGCACAGGAAGATAAGAGAAGGAAAGCACACATTGTTTTTTTCTATCCCGATGTGTTAAACCTGTCTGCATCCGAGATTATTATCAAAAGGTATTGGGTTTGAACGTCTCCGGCTCTAGAGTCACAAAAGCGCGATCACATTTTTTTAGTTTATGCGAGTCTATAGTTTGCCGTTGCTGTGCTTCAGAAAAAAATAATGTTTCACAAGGTAGTGCAGTGACACGTTTAAGATGTGGTGGGATCTTTAATGACATTTTTGCTAAAAAAAAATTGTCTGTAGAGTGTGGCGTTGAAGAAATTTTGAAAATGTATCTATTTTTAACAAAAATGACAAAGTGAAACGTTTTCTGAGACACAGTAAAGATAAGATATTGAGACAATAGTTATAAATTAATAGTTCAACACATCCAAAAAAATTCTCATAAGCCAAGTTGGCTCGTAAGAGCTCATCTCTTTGTGACTTAGCCGGCGATGGTTAAACCCAATACAACCCGATTTAATCAAAGTCCAGTGCCTGCAGCAAACTCGGTAATTAGGCCTATTTCAACAGTCTCGATAGTGAAACCCGCTGTTAGCCTGTTACCCATAACTCGCAATAGCAGTAGCATAGTAATATTATTGTCGTGGTCATATTGTTGTTACTGCTGCTGCTGTTAGTATCACAGTGTGAATCGCGTCAATGCACGTATAAAGAATCGTCATTGAACCGATGGAGATGACAGACGACAGAAGCGGGATATTTCGGTCAACGTACGACTCACCGGTGTACAGCGAGTCACTCGTTTGTTCCAAGTTCTCGAGTGACTGGCTGGATGCCGGTACCGGCGCGGTTTAGTAGTCTGTACCAGCGTTGAACCGCGGTGACCTCGCGAACGAGCACGACGAATTCAGTTCGTCGCATACATCTGCACAGTCCTGAGCGCGAAGCAATCACACAAATCCGGACATTACGGCGTCGTATGTTTTCCTTCCGCGCTCATTCGATTTCGACCTCGCGGTCAACGACCCTCGTTTGCACATCGCCAGCCAGATTGCTGGAGGATCGACGCACCAATTAAAAGCGGCGCAAGACGACCATTAAGCCATCGCTCGACTAGAACCCGCTGGCTCCGCGACAACTATCTGAATGCGATCGACAAACGTAGAACTGTACGCATCGTCATCAGTTTTTATCGTTCACTCGACAATCCTTAGATCACCATCTCATGTAAATGTAGACTGCCACTACCGACGGCCAAAGCTAACCGTAAAAATTAATTTTAGATGAAGACTGACGGCTCGAGAAAGCCTATATAGGCACACGCATCATATGTATGCCGTCCACAATCACCTTTTCACATCTATAATTTATTTTCTACCGTGAGACTCATTGCAATAAAACGCAATATATGCTAGGCCATTTCTGTCACTGTCCATCCATAACGACGGGACTCGTGACATTGTGTCAAAAAGGTTAATGGACCGAAGTGGTTTTCGGTGTTTTTTGTATAAAAAAACACCAAGGGAACGCTTAACTTGCTCCTCTTAGCTCCGTGTGTGATCGGTTTACTCCTTCCACCGCAACGAATCGACAAATGAAGTTATGTTGTGGGTCAACGGATTTTTGTGAACTAGATTACTAAAATTGCAAACTGATTTTGATGAAATTCTGTACATAGTTTAAATGTGGATTAAAAAGAAAGTGGTAAGATTTTAGTCGCAATGTGTTTTTTTACTCCGGATTACTACTGCCAAAAAATTTTTACCATTAAAAAATAGCAGCTGTGTTTGTATTTGCCAGATGGCAACACTGTTTTCGGCGGAGTTTTGAGATTTGTGATCGCTTCTAGTAATTATTATTTATTTTTTACTACTGCTGTTGTTGTTTTTGTTGTTATGGGTTCAGTTCTGCCAAAAATAAGCATATACTTCCCACCATAATTTTATGTCAAAGTTTATACTTGGCCATCTTCAAAAATTTGCAGTGTTTGTACAAAGCTTGAAAGTACAAAATAGCCGTGAAAAAATAGCAATTAAAATGTCCAGCCGCTTCGTATGCAAAGTGCATTTCGTAAAATGTGGCAAAGGGGCTTGACGAGTTGAGATGTTTGTCAAAATGGCCTTGGTAGACGGTCTTCAGTGATATTTCATAAGCTAAATGACGTAGCCATGTAGTGCATATTTGTCCGAGTTCCTTCTACAGCCCAGCTTCGTGTTACCGAGTGCTTAACTGCGACTGGCAGTAACATAAGCCGCATTTTTTTGCGTACCGGCACGGTTCAAGCTTTCCCTCGCGATATTTACCTGCAAAACCATAGAAACTGCCAACAAACAGCAGAAGTTGGGTTAAATGAAGTAAGCTGAAACTTGCCGGAAAAGAATTTTGCGCCTAAACTCGGTTCTAATTTTAAAACGTTTTAGTTCCAGAATCCAGAATATTATGTTACGGCATTTATCGGTCTCTCTTCAAATTTGTTCGTACGCCTCACTTGTTTTACTGTCGCAAAACGAAATTCGTTTATCTTTCGAGCGTTAATTTTGCGCGCTAAATAACAACATGTACATTTTGCAACCCACAGCTAGTTGGTCGTGCAAGAAACCAAAAATACAGTTCTTGATTGTTTACTCACAAGCGATCTGACAGTTTGTTGTCAAATTATTGTTTTATTTTTTGTCAGGTTTATATTGTCTTTGTTTCTTATCCAAATGTCTTACGTTATCGTTAAAGTGTAATAATCAATGAGTCAATTAATTAATTAATTAAAATTAATTACGGCTAGTTGCTCATTAAGATGAGTTAATCCGTCCGTCGCTTCCCAGTGATTAAAAATTTTTATTTTGCACAGCCGTTCTACTCTGTAGACAGTTTGAGTATAGCGGAATAGACTTGTTCTAATCTAAAGGGTCGAGGCGTATTAAGTCAAAAATTTGCAAAATAGTAACAAATAGCTCATACATCGAAAACAAGTTTCAAGCATTACAATTGTTTTGGTGGGTCTAATTTATTGAACAATTTATCTAGCAAGTGCAATCCGCTTTACCACCAATAACACATTGGAAATAACATTGGCAAAGATGAATGCGCCTACGCTACATGCACAGTGTTCCAGAAAGATGTTGAGGAACATTGACGTGTCAGATTCAATGGTAAAAACGAAGTCATCTTACAACGAGTGAGTGGTGATAGTTTGTGACACGTGACACCAGGTCCAGTAGAGGTCTTGCGTGTATTTCCCTCGCGTCAATGCACGCTCAATACTGACTTATCTGCACTCCCATAGATCAGTCGTGTCACGGCTAGCTCTGCGGTTCGTGGTTTTGCTCTCTAAAAACCGTTGGCGACGCTTTACTTTCGACATTTTCTTTATTACGTCTGAGAACTCTAATTTCCGTCCGGAGCCGTAACTTTTCTTTTCGCAACTGACACGGGTTTTGACCACGCATCAGCGAGCAGCCATTTCTCACTGCACTGAAAGTCGGGTCTTGAGTCAAATTCCCGCGAGTTCAGTCTACTGAAGACGCGTTTGTTCCAAGGTTTGCTTCGCGACAAAATACAGGCGAAGAACCAGTGATTATTACTGATAGCAAAGGAATCCGGTAAGCTATGGAGTCGCATCATATTTGTATTCATTTCTCTGTGCAAATGCGTGATGAAGGTCGGATTGCTGAGCTGTACGCATTAGCATGTCAACAACTACCATTAATCAAAGTTTTTATACATCTCATAGACCGTTCTGTTATTGAGATATCGTTTGCTACTGCTGTGTCGATGATGGCTTTCTATCATCGATATTGCTGCAGTCGATCTTCCGTTTTGTTTGCATAATGTGCAACCGAATTTACCGAATGAACAAATACAATGATCCTGATATATTCCGCAATATTCAGCATATTAAAGTTGCTTAAAAACTGCCAAAATATTCCCACATTTTAAGGCTAGAAGTATTAAACAGCATCAACCTACATCCAAATTATTTTTTGAAGGCGGCGTCTAGATGGCTTTGTCAATCAATCTTTTAATAGATTTTGTTCATGCAATTACAGGGTTAAATTCAGCAAAATATGAGCATACGTGTAACAAATAGTGCGCATTTTTAGGTTATGAATATCAAAAGAATACATTTTTAAAAGCTCTGACACAGGCTTACAGTACCTAGCACCAAGAAAGCATCATTTATCGATACGAAACACGTTAGCGACTAAATTATTTGCAAGTGAAGGAAATGAGTGAATCAACGTGACACATGTTCGTATAAGCCTGCCGGTAACAAATATCTTCGTTTATAAACATCTAACAACTAATTGCTGCCAGAGAAATGCAGATAAGCAGACACAGTATAAGTTAGAGTGTGTTCAAACGTCTAATAAAAACGCTTATTTTCTTAGTGTAAAAAATCACGAATTGCTCTCTGGCGCCTTAAATTGTCTTAATTTTTAGCCGACCACACTAAAGTAACGGTCGAACTATTGGCATGGTTGTTATCCGTCTGTCTGTCTGTTTGTCCGCCTGTAACAAACGTATTGTGGCTAAGCTTTAGATCGTAGAAAAAAAATTGCACAAATAATTAGGCATTTGTGTAAGATTCGGGCGTGCAAAATTTAGACATCCAGTGCAAGGGGAACATTTTCAAATTCGGGGTTGAATGTACGGGGGTTAAAAATTCAATGTTAAATCTGCCATATTTCGGAAACGGTGAGAGATAGAGCCAAGGTTATACTATTAATCACTAATAGGAAATGGCATATGCCTTTTTGGATTACATAAAAATCATTGACCTTGGATGACCTTAAAGTGTCAAGGCGCACTATGGTATGCAAATAGTGCGGTATTGGGGCTAAAGGGTGAGTCGTAGGCGGTCAGCGATGGTACTATCGGATACGGCGATAGCAACTTCCTATAGACTGTCAATAATAACCATGTCTCCGTCTGCAGCGGTTTGGCCGCAATTTTTAATGACAAGTTTTAAGCTACATGTATAGGCCTAAGTGGCCTATCTCGGAAACGGTAAGAGATAAAGCCAAATACCATACGTTGTTTCAGATTACATGAAAATTATTGACTTTGGATGACCTTGAAAGTCAGTACTGCAACAAAAACTGTGTAGACTGTATCGTGTCTTCATTAGCAAGCGTTTTTATTGTAAGAAACATTTGCGAAACCTACGTCCGATATTTCCGTTGGTTATTTACGACTGTAGCTATTTATATCGCCTGGCGACGCCTGTTATACTACCGACAATCATCAATTTACTGAAGATTACATTTTACACCAAATTTTGCATTGACCGAAAATGTTAACAAATAATAAATCTGCAGTTTAATTAAAAGAAAAAAGCGTCATATTACGAAAGACACATTTATGCGAAATAAAATAATCGAGAAATGTTAACTGAAAATATTTCATTATCGAGATTGCAGTGGCATAAACGAACATACCTGCTTTTGGTGCGGTGTGGCTTCGAGAACTTCAATCGACGGAAAAGGAACGTGACGTCAGCAGCTGGTGTCTTATGGGCGAAATCAACGGTCGTTGTTAACTGCCTGTGTGCGTGTTAAATGACGCTGCAGAACGGATGCGGCAGCAGTTACCACTGTACGTGACGTCACTGGCCTAGTAGCTGCAGCAGCAGCAACCACAGCGTCGACTCCACTCTGCCTAGCAGTTATGTATCTATGGGCTACGTTAAGCTGCGTGAGAATAGCAGTTTTTTTTATTAAACAACAGGTTGTAGTAACTTTTTAGAAACTGCTAAATTTTTGTCATATTTTAGTTGAATATTGGCAGATTTTCGCAACAAGTGTTTTAACGGTTTATTTTGCGAAAAATTAGATCAAAGAGGGTTAGCAAAAATCTACCCACACATGTAACATGTAGCTATATGTTACGCTGTAAATTATTAGTGTCCAAAAACCTATTTTACCCATATGCAGGTAAATAATAACTTCGTGAAAAACGATGCTTGCCAATACGACAAGCAGCAACTGCGATTTCACACAAAAAGCTGTTTGTCGCAACTTCTACTAACTGATTTCTAACATCGCTTGTAAGTTAGCAAAAATGTTTTTGTAAAAGTAAAAATAAACTAAGTTTACAAACTTTTTTGGAACAGCAGTTGCACTGTTTATATGCGTTTGTCAAATTTATTTTGAAATAAATACTTAATGAATGTTATTGACTAATTGCTTTAACTCGTTTTATAACATTAATAATTTTTAAAGGGTGCAGTAACACTTTTGAGTTGCAGCTTTATTCTTGGTAAAAATCGATTAAGACTAAGATATTATTATTAGAGTAGTGCGTGATATCTCGTTAATTATTTTGTGTAATATTATTATAGGGTGGGGCAAAAAATATCACCATTTATTGTACGCCTCATATTTCACCAAATGTTAACCGATTTTCAAAATTCATTCACTCTCAGAATCAGGAGACAATTTGTAATGAAACTGTTACTATATATTCCACCACACCTGAAGTGTGCCGCTACATTACCTCGGGAAATGTCAGATGACGCATTCAAGCCGGCGACGCCATTGACCAGTTGCGTGATCCTGTCATGTGGCCCCAAAACAACCCAGACTTAAATCCGATCTTATGCTGTTTGGGATGCCCTTCAACAGATGGCCTAACAATGTTGACGATTCACGACAGTCAGCCCGCTAAAGAAAGCCATTGTCGATAAGTAGAGCAAAGTGCCGCAGCGTTTGGTTGATCGCGCCATTGGTCAGTGGCATCGCCGGCTTCGATGCGTCGTCCAGCAGCAAGGCGGACACATTGAAAATTTGATGTAAAAACTGTGAGATGTAATTTTTAGACAATAACTGAGACAACAAACACGTTTTTTTGTTGTTAATTCTTTAAAATGTGATGTTACAAAAGTAGTCTTGTTTTTAATTGTTATTTTTAAGACACTGACATTTCACATGGTAGTGTAGTGACATATTTTATGTGTTGTGGAATTTTTAGTTATAGTTATATTGCAAATTGTCTTCTGATTTTGACAGTAAAAGAACTTTGAAAATTAATTAATATTCGTGAAGTTACGAGGCGTACAAATAATGGTGCTATTTTTTGGCCCACCCTGTATATTATTTCAACCTCTTCAGCAAATCTCTCGTTAATTTTAAAATTAGAAAACGCAGTCACACGCAAAAACAATGGCAGCTGACGTACGAGAGTTGCGGAAATATGCGGGCGTGCTGTCACGAATTTGACTTATTTCTCTAGTCACAACGGAATTCAACTCAGTCAAACAGATAAACAGACAAAAAGCCGCAGTCTCAACAAAATCGGCAATCAGTCGTTTTTCCGCCTGTCTAATTAAATACCGACAACTGGGCAAAAATCGATCTTAATTTAATCGAATGTTGACCCGATCGCCTTGTGTCCCAGATGTGTCGGAATCGATCTAAACAAGTCACGGCGTAACAGTCGTTGCTATTTCGTGATCGCCAACTTCGTAATATAAATACTTCTTATCGTGTTAAGCCCGGTAGTTTCAAGCCTACGTTTAACCAAACTTTTAACGTTATCAATACAAGAGTGCCATTTGTTATTATCTCTGCATTGATTTTTTTCGAGTAGTCCACTACAATTGGAATAATTAATTAAGATCAGCGGGCTCTTTCTGTGCCGGTCAGTTGGCCTTATAATTTTATAGTAAAATTTTTTATACATCTGTAATATACCAAAAAAATGAAATAAAAACAGTTAACGCACATTAAGTTTTTCTTGTTGAAATATTGTACTTCTTCAACATTATTTGTAATTTAGTACCTGCTTTTGTGATATTAGTATGAAATTTTAGTGTAAAAATCATTTTTTAGAATTTAAAAATTTATAAAGCCACGTTTTTCCGAGTGTGGCAGGGCCGCCAAAATCTCAATCCGGCACTAATTCGATATGGCCTACAGATAGCACTGTAGCAAGACTGTACGTAAACCTACCAGTCAATTCACAAAATAGTTTTGACCAAAAACCGATACCGTGATATTTTCTGCTTATACTTAGACTAGCTAATTTTGTTTTATTCGCTGGGCTACTTCTCATACAAAGTTTGTAAATATCGGTTTCTTTGTTAAGAGCGTACAGAGCGACGTACCTGAAGCTGAACTAAACAGACGACGTTTAGTTTTTGACGAACTGACCAATGGGCGAACAAGGCAAGCCCATTTGTCATTGGTTGACACGTACGTGCCCGTAGTCACGTAGAAACCGACACCGTTAGACGGTGCCTACTGTATTGCATTACTGTTTGCCATTGGCCAGTTTGTCAGAATCTAAACCATGTCAGTTCAGTTCAGTTCAGTTACGTCGCTCTATAGGCCTACGCGCCTTAACAAAAAACCGGTATTTATAAACTTTGTACCGCTGAATAGCTAAGCGAATAAAACAAAATTAGCTTCAACATGTATACGCGTTTTTTAGTTCCATATTGACACTTTTAAACGGTCAGAAATTATTTAGCAAAATGTTTTTTCTTAAAGATGTGAAGTATAAATCTGTCATTCAAATTATTGAGATTATTACAAATCGTTTCAGCTAGCTCGATTTTTTTCTGTGATGGCAAGATTTATATCTTTCAAATCCGGCACTCATTCAAGCGAGAACGGAAGGATGGCCAGTCTTTAACCGGCGGTAACTCAATGGCATAATGACCGAGTGACGTTCAATCTGTGCCATTGATTGATCGTTGTGTTAATCAATTCAACGATCTGTTTGCCGCGACGACATATCGCGCGCGCTGGGATATTTCTTCTTCCTTCAGACTCACCATCTTGCACGCGGGTATACATAACATACGTATGGGCGCCGTCGCTTTGGCGCTGGACGCTTAGGCGCATGGCGACACCCAACTGCTGCAATGTTAACGTTTTTCTCCGTTTCGCACCGTTTCTTAACCTAGCTGCCGGCCCAAGTCGCATTGAAATGACTATTGGTTCGTCTGCGTAAGCAAGAATGCGCGATCTGCTAATATTGTAAATATTTGGTCGTTGTACGTAGTTTTGATTGATTGACTGACTGAGTGATTGGTTAATTAATCAATTGGTCGACCGATCTAATTATTGCATTACGACGCACTGATCTGTTTTGGATGATAAATTATTAGTAAAAATTAGTTAACATTATGTGGCATTACCAGCGTCTGAGTACGCATTGTGTATGTTTGCAATTTTAGAGTTCACGCCATGATGCAATTTTTAGTTTTGGTAATGGTCATTTTCCTCAGTCGCTGTGTAGGCTATACCGTATGCAGGGAATAAACCAACCAACGCCTGCTAAGCTTAACGTGTTGCAGCCAAAAGGCAGGATTATGGCAATACATCATAAATCAAAAACAATAGCTTACAATGTTTTTCGATAGAATCGTACTGATAATAATTTTAACACAGTATGGAAAGGCGGCGCCGATGTGCCCCAGCGTTGATTAGCCAAGAAGATGGTGCCTATATGTTCTGCTTGCGTCACGGTAGAGGTCGCCACTCGTCACTGAAAATCCCGTACAGTCATTAGACCAGCCGGTCACCGACAACGGCGAGTGGATTATAAATCACCATCGCAATCCACTGGGACAAGGACCGGTCTCCCTCGGACATGTTTTAAAGACATATTTCACCTCGGGCATTATTTCCGGGTTTTAATGACCCAGGACATTTTTTTCTCTGTCTGTACTCTGTAGGTATGTTGGTAACACTGTTGTACAGTATATCATATTTGACACTATTGCTGCAGTAAAATGGAAGAACTGGAAGTAACGCTCTGTCTCAGGTAGTCTGATGGCACTTTACAAATGCTCACTGCACAGCAGATAAACAAACTGATACGTTTGTGAAGTACAGAAAACAGCCCAATTAGAGTAATTAGGTGATTGCTTGTGGTGATATGTGTAAAAAATAACAGAAGTTGGTTAGTTTAATTAGTAATCGGTGTTAGATTAAATAATATATTTATTTATGCTCAAATGCAGAGAATTAATTAAAATTAGGCTATGTTATTACAATTAAATGCTTACAAAAACAGCAGATGAACAAAGCAGTTGAAATGCTGTAAGATTAATATAAATTCAATGAAAGTTAACGGTTGCTTACTGGTGGCATTTAATCATTTTAATACTGGCATTGTTTGCTACATATCACCTAAATTATTAACTTCACAAAATGCACATAGCACCTTCGCCGCGGGGTTACACACAAGGGAAAGTTGTCTTGGAAAACATGTCTTATGTCCCAGTCCGTTAAAGTCCGTAGACAAGACCAACTGGCCAATTGTTTTGAAGAACACCGAGTCGCCAACTCACAGATTGCAGTGTGATAATTACGACCGACAGAATGTTGTAGGTTTCAATTAGGTGGTCGTTTCGATCTCAGTGCCGGTTTTTAGCAAATTTATGGCCATAGGCTAATATAGTCGTTATGTTTGTTTTCTTTTAGCTCCGTCTATTTCTTTTAGTTACTCGTATTACACAAAAGGGGTTACTATAGCTTGCATATTTATACGTTTTACATATGTATACTTACCTTATAATATTTCAGACTTTCGCTTTGAAGCGCTATTCTGGCTATAGTGTGAGGTGAACAAAATTAAAATTTGCTCCAATAGCTGCAGTTTTAGTTAAGGTTTCACTGTTTTTTCTTATCTTTCATAAAAAAATTTGAAGCCATTTAAGTTAACTATCTTAAATTGTAACAAATTTTAGTGATTTCTAATAAGTGTCATCACTCAGCAGCCATATTTTAACTTACTTTTGATCGCGATTTTTTTTACTAGTGAAAAAATTACTTTTAATAGCGTGCATACTACGTAGGCCTACGTGTGGTAATCTTTACTTTTGACTACCCGGTATATTTAGACTTGCACTTAAACTAACACAGCAACTCATTTGTAAGCTACAGGTCTAGCAGATGTTCGAAATGACGTTTACGAGCTTTGGTAAAACCCTTTAAGCTAACTACGCCGACGACCTCATCAAAAACTTGCTGCGTTTTAGTCGACGTGGCTGTCACGCGATGCTTAAGTTTAGTTCTCTGACGTCATTGAATGATGCCCACAGCTAGCACGCTCCGAACTTTGTAATCCACGGGATTTGAGTCCAGAGTACTTAGTGCCTGGTCCATTTCGTGACAACGTTTAGCGCTGTTCTGTTGTTTATCTGTCTTCGCAGAGCTACAAATTCAGCAACTTACTCGCAGGAAAATATTCCTAGATTTTGGGGAAAATCAATCTTTAGTTAATTAATTGTCTATGGCTATTTGTAGTTAGTAAAGCAGTAGTCGCAAATTCAGAATGCCTACGACCACATGGCGTACGAGCTTTCTACGGGAAATAAATAACAGCATATCTATTTGCATGCTGTTGTGTTGATTGATTGATTGATCGTACCTGTGTGCTAATCGCACTTAAGTCGTATCGGAATTGCGGCAGAAACGTATTTCTATAGTAGCCTAACTGAGTCTGGAGAGACTCTGTATATGCCTATAGGTGACGACTATTTTACGCGAGAAGATGTCTGGCGACGATCAATTGATAGTCGTCAGTGACGTCATTAAAAACGATGCCAGCAGCAGCAGCAGCACCAGGCGGGTATAGCGGAGTTAATATCAGCGTGGTGGTGGGTGGATCAGACATCGCAGGCAGCCATGGAGAGACTGGTTGGTATCGAATGATGAGGTCAAAGGCGCGGGTCATCACACAGCGTCATTTGATAAGCGATTTTTGCCCGCCCACCGGCGGCGACGGGTGACTGGCCAACAGTGGCGAGTCATCAAGCGCCGTGACCCGCATAGCAGATCATTTCACCGACGCACGCCAATACCACTCGCTCGCGAAATTCGACGTTTTCTCGTTCTTCCGTAATGTTTTCGAGACGATATGTATTGTTAATTAAACAACCGTTCGCATTCGCACCGTACTTTAATTATATTTCCATCTGTTGCTGCATTGAACGAATAAAAGTTTTGCTATGTAAATTGGAGTATTCTAAGTGCTTGTTGAGTCGCTATAGGCCTCACTGAACTTAGGTAAAAAAAGTGAGCTATGATTGATTTTACATGGTTAATTCCACCGCAAACTATGCATGCAAAAATACACAGTGTTAAAAAAGTAAAAACAAAAATTGGGAACTGGATGGATCGATTATACTCGGCTCATTTTACCACGATTTATGATAATTACATACTTAAATACTCAGTCAATGCATTTAAAACTACTTTCGTCGTTCAGTCAGCTGCTTGACTTTTTAGATTAGATATCATTAATAAAGGTTTGGCTATTATCCAGTCTTTTTGTTTGTTGAAAATAATTAAACGCATTTAGTACTGCAGGCATACAGACAGGCAGGGGCGTCAATACGTTTTTGAATTAAGTCCCCCGTTTATTCTTTTTTCTGCTATCTTTAATTTTTATTTCTTATCTATTTTTTTCTTCCTGTTTATTTCCAAGGCTTTCTCTTTAAATCAAGCTATAGATAGGGGTCTGGAAGCGCTGTTTTTGGAACATTTCGGACCTGAAAAAAATCGCATTCGATAACAAACTACGAAGAAATTTGATAGAATTAAAGTCCCATATTACACCAACGTTCCTCTTCTTCGGATGGGCTGGTAAACTTTCTTTTTCACTTCATTACTAATTACGATGGGGCATTTTTTTCAGGTAAGCCTATGTGTGGCAAAGACATTTTTGTAAAGATGGCAAAGTTTTCACAATTTTTTTATTAATCTTTATCCATTCTGTTTTCTACTTTTCGCAACAATCTTTCTTCATCATCGGTCACTTTCGATCGACCATCACATTGTTCATCTTTGAACATCGCCAATCGGTCATTTTGTACAGCACCATCCCATCTCTGAAACCTATTACTTGATAGTTTCTTTTCTTTCTTGTTTATACTGCTACGTCACTGTCAGGTCGAGCCTCATTGTTCTGCAGATCTCGATTCATCATCTCCATTTCTGTCGTTATCACCATCAATCACTCTTCTCACGTTTCACTCCGAATTTATATTAGTTTTGCCCATTCTTTTACGTGCAGCATCAGCTCGAACTATACGGTTAAAAGAATGTGTCAAAGTAAAATGAATTTAGAATAAAACATGAAAAAAGTGATGGATGGTGATATAACAAATGTCTGGTGGGAGCTCACACGTTGTCCCTTGCATTTCTTTACTTCGATGGGTCTGAAACCTGTCATTTTCGGCGCCGTCGCTTGCATCTTCGTCCCACCGCGAGCACTAAGGCATCAGCTTGCATTTTGAATTTGCTTATTTAAAATTTGAAATTTCTTTCTGACCATACCTCTAAAAATTATAGCGTTTTTATACAACATTTAAAAATTTAATTGTCATTAATTACAAAGTATATTAGCATTAAATTTGCGTGGAAGAAGTATAAAACTGATGAAGTAAGCATGTCCGTGCATATACGATGACAGATTTTTCACAGTCGCTTTTTATGGCCAGCTATAACATCGAAATTTCGCATCGATGTTAATTTAACTGCACATATTTAGCCATAACTTAAGCTACCAGGTGTAACCGTTATCAGCCAATGTACGAGATGGTATTATCTCCGCATTAAATCAGTTAACGTATTCATCGCCGTACGTTTTAAAGGGTTAATTCAGCAAAGCTTTAATCGAGGCGCGGCAAGTAACGTCAGTGATACGTCATCATAAGAAAGATGACGTCACAGCTGCAGACTGACGTCATGCAGTTGCAGTAGCCCCTTCTCCTGGCTGTCATCATCCATTACGTAAGGAGTGACGCGCAAACTATAGATCATCTCACAACTTCCTTAGCTGTTCTGCTGCTGCAGTTAGTTAGGCCTATTAACTAGCATCCGTTCGTCGTTAGGTAGAGCACGTTGTCGTAGAGCTGCTTTGTCGACAAATTTTGATGCACTAGAAGTAGAGTTAAAGTACACTTTTGGGCTCTGCAATTATCTGTATTCGTTAGGTTCATGACATGTACAGACTTTTGCACAATCTTTATTTTTTGCCACGCCTCTAATCAAAATTGCACTTATAACTGATTGTCCTAGCATTAGCAAGACACGGCAATACGACAAAAAAGCTAACGTTTTGCACGCAGACTGCTAGACGCAAAGGCCGGACAGATGAACGTGAGATGTTTTACCACGCGCAGTCAGTGAAAGGTAAACGATCGGTCATCGCATTAAACTACGCACGGCAAACGCGGCGTAAGAGTTCATCAAACCTGTGTGATTGACTTAGGCCTACTGCTGTAACAGACAGTGGCGGTTCTAGCCCGCAATATTTGGGGAGGGGGACACGGCCCCAGGGCGAGCGCGGTAGCGCGAGCCTACAACGGGGGTCTGGGCCAGAGCCCTCAGCGGGGTCCAGGGACAGAGCCCCTGGTCAGGGGGGGGCGAAGCCCCCGTGAAGCTGAAGCACTTTTGGTTTTTGGACATTCAATGAAAGCCGCAAATTTGCTCACTTTTCTAAAATTTGAAAACGCAGATAAATCAGATATTTGTGTTATTTGTGCAAAACTTATAGGTAGCCACGGAACTGGTGAGGGAAGCTGGAGCAAAACTGGGGGCCTGTGCCCTCGGGCTCCGACCTAAAACCGCCACTGGTAGCGGCCGCAGTGAATTCTGGATGGCGCCGACCCGCCGCATGCGATCGTTCAGTCTTTTACAGTTTACTCGGCGTAAAGTTCGCGCCGATTGACTGGACATTTTTTGTCGACGTTTTGCAAGCTAGGCAGTGGCGAAGCCAGAATTTTTTTTCCAGGATACACATGATGCACAGTTGCATACTGGTTACAAAAACAAACTGCAGAGGATAGCCAGAGACATGGAATAGCGATAACTAGCCTATAAGCTTATCCCCGAATTTATCACGATTTAGGAGCGTTGTAAGCTCACACAGCGGGTACTAAATTAGAAGCTATTAATTTTATGGTTAACAAAACGCTTCTTAGAAAAGATTCACTTATAATTTACCGTCGCGGGCGCAATTAACTAACCGACCCGTGTTTTAAATAAAACACAAAATCGTATTTTCACGATTTGGTTAGTACATTCCAAAGTGAGTTATTGCAGCATTGGCTGTGAGACTGACTACGCCATTAGCGCCAAGTCGTACACAACGAAGCGCGGCAGATTGAACTATCTGGCGTTTCATGCTGACTTGGTTGAAACCGATTCTTCACTCGTACTTTCCATTTTCTGTCTTAGTTCATTTGTTCCGTCGTTCGTTGCAATGATATATACTAGCATAAACTTTCTGAAACCATGCTATAAATGAATTTTCCGGCAACAATATAACATCTGTTGATTGTTATTAATAGTTAACAACACCATGTTCAATAATGACTTCAATAATCTTGATAGTAACAACAAAAAGTGCAAAAACGTTTAAATTATTAGCAGCATAAAACACCCAAAACGCGTTGTGTACCATATATCACAGGCTGCGCGGTAGCGCAGCACTGTTGTAAAGGTGACCAGCCATTTCAATGGGAAACTCCAAAATTTGACCCCTCGTATTTCCCAAACCCCTTAATTTTTCCACACTAAAATTTGCACAGATGATTATGTCCAGCATATCTCCTGATGTGCAAAATTTGGTGAAAATCCGTTTACGGGGGGCTTCCCCACGAATAGGTGAAATATAACGTTTGCGTGACTTTTCGTGCCTTCCCTTCCCTTTCCTTTTTTTCTTGCTGTTCTCTACAGGAAAAACGACTGAACTGATTTTAACGCACGATGGCTCATATGACGCGGTTTCGCGCAAGGAAGTGCCTTTTGGGGGTTACAAAATTTAAATTCAACATTTTTACCTATT
>Ga0056128_1002991_pt1 | contig 20440 bp, 12 predicted proteins | sample WorMetLIZISLAND2_FD_71113 | JGI IMG/M metagenome (GOLD analysis project Ga0056128, IMG submission 71113) | Marine gutless worms symbiont microbial communities from Max Planck institute for Marine Microbiology, Germany - Olavius geniculatus... ... | reverse complement strand
TCTGGCTGGGGTTAAGGCGGGGCGCGTTCACCTCTGTCGGGTGGCAGGTAACACTGTGTGATCCCATATGACAAGTGACGCTCCGTAGCTCTGAGATGGGATCATTAAGAGCTATATGCATCTTTAACCTTTAACCTTTTTACTCAGAAAATGACCAGTCTTCAGGCTTTAGGTATGTTTATGTTTTCAAACACAGTGAAGGGCAAAGCTTTTCTTTGCGAAGAATATGCAGTCTTGTTTAGGGGATCAAAATTCCGACCCCTGTTTTGCTTAAGCATGAACGCAACACATGCAAGCGATGCACAAACAAACACAAAAGATACCCAAAAACTGAAGCACTGTCTATTTTACTGCATTGCGCTATGCCCTGTTTACACGACGAGACTGGCTCGACGAGCTGGCTTGACGATCGCTCGTCGTGCGCGAGGTATTAAGTACTGTACAGTTGGTGCGTAATTATTTGACGCTTCGTACTATTCTGTCGAGTGGTCGAGCGCTGCGGTCGTGAAGAGCGCATTGTCGTCAATTATCTGCAATAACGACCGATGGACGGACGGACGGACGGTGCATTAATGACTGCGGAAGACAGGTGCCGATGGCCGGCATCTAACACTGTCATTACTACAAACTCCGTGCTTCGTCGTAGAATAATGATGATAATGACAAAGATGCTGCTGCTGCTGCTGATGCTGATCATTATGATGATGATACTTGCAACTTACGGAGCAAAACGGAGCATGCCTCCAAACGCCATTTTTTCGAAATTAAGTTTTACTTCATTAAATAAGGGGGTGTTATTATGATTAAGTTTCGACTAAACCATAGGCGTCAGAATTTTTAAAATATTTATTTGTTTTTATTAACAACTTAATTTTTATGGTAACTTACGTAATTTTGCCAACTTTTTTATTTTTAAAAAAACATCGGCAATAAATAATATATAAATATAAGAACAATTCTAACGAACAACACTATTTAACATTTTCGCAATGATACGATACAATAATACAACATGATCGTATTGTGTGTAAGTTTTTTTGTGTCCGGTAGATTAGGAGACAGACCGCGCATACAGCATGTCGATAGCTTAGGCCTACTTTAAGAACTTTTTTCATTATGCGTACAGTTATAGTACATGGGACCACATTGTAAACGTAATTAGAAATGTTTTTATTTGATCAGAACGTTTTTACTATTTCATTTTATCTGCGTTTCAACGTATTTTGATGTTTTTTAAATTGTACTTTTAACTTTTTACATTTTGCAGGCTAAAGTTTTACTCTCAGCATTTTTCAACTTAAAACATCAAAGTAGGCCTAATCACGAGTGACGTTGGCGTCGACAATTATGGAATTTCACGGTGCTCGATCGTATGTGTACTTCAGTAAAATATAAACTCTTAAACAGTTTATGCATCTGAATCGTTTTCAGCAGTGTCCCTGATGGGCGAATCCGGAACACTATATACACCACCTTATACACCACCCAGGGGCTATTAATCATTTCCTGAGCCATTGCATCCTACATTGATTGAGTCCACATACTAGTTTTGAATCTGTCAGCAGCGTTTGATGCACGTGTGATCTGTGTGCACAGTCGGTTATACAATGGACACGATGTACTTCGAGCCGTTGCCGAATGTGATCGACATTGCACCTGATCTGCAGATGCCGCAGTTCAGTCTGGTCAACAGTAAGCACAGCGACTGCTCAACAAACTACACTTCAGGTGTATATTGTACACTTCAATGCTGCTACGTCTTCGTCGTTCGTTTTTCTATTGAAATCACACCATAATCACCATTTAGTCATCGAAACTTAAACGGAATAGACCGAATGGTATTTGAAATGAACTTCATTTCTTTCTCTATGGCGAACGAACGGCATTGATGCGTGTCACTGTTTTGTTTGTATGACAATATCGTTGCAAAGAACGTGCAAAGTTGTAATATTTTTGTGGGAGAGTAAATGTGTTTCAGCTAGTTATAAAAGTTGTAAATAAACTGTTATTTATTTGTTTTTTTTTTCATTTAGAAAAATTCGTCAATCCATACGCAGACAAAGGAATGCATAAGAACATCAAAATATCGATGACGACATCTTGTGCATGGATTTAATAGCCAACGCGGGGCATGCCGCTTAGACATAGCCAGTGCAATAAAACAATAACGACACAGATAAAGTAAACGACACTAGTCTTATATTGTACAATAACAGAAAAGATTATACATTATAGTGTTACATAGTAACAATGCCGTTGTATAGCGACAAATACGGACCGACGCGGCAACGTTTTGCTATAGCATCGACGGTCACAGATGTGTTAGTTGTACCGTTGCATCAACCTGAACGGTGGTTTGTGTGTATGTGTGCATCTGTCACGTCACACAGGTGCGTACCCGTGCCTCGAGATAGAGTTCATTCTGCGTCGAGACATCGGCTACTTCCTCATTCAGGTCTACGTGCCGTCGATGTTAATCGTTATCCTGTCCTGGGTGTCATTCTGGATCAACGTCGACGCCAGTCCGGCGCGCGTCTCCATAGGCCTGCTGACCGTGCTGACGACGACGACAATGAGTAGCGGTGCTCGGGCGTCTTTGCCGCGGGTCTCTTACATCAAGGCCATCGACGTTTGGATGATCGTCTGTCTGGTGTTCGTCTTCACGTCGCTGATCGAGTACGCCGTCGTCAACGTGCTGGCACGGCGCACCACTCGACCCAGCAAGCACCGGCGTGGACCACGAAGCAGCTCTACCCGCCATGACACGGCTGCCGTCACGGTCTCTGCTGACCCGACCGCTACCATTTCTACTGCCGCCGCCGCCACCACCACCACTACGACCGCCAGCGTCGCAGTACAGTCGGTTAGTAGGCCTATGTCTTTGTTCAAAAAAGGGTATCGAATCTAAATTTTTGACACTGATGTGAATGGGAATACACACGTCTTTTTCTGTAAAAACGGCTTTGCAATAATGAGCACAGTTATTCCTTTTTTTACTTTTTTATATTTTTTTCTGTGTTTAGTCTTTTTTTGCTATTTTCTTTGAGCAGCGGTTTATTTTATCCGTGTTCTTTGTATCTAGACACAAATATCCTAGTCATATAAATGATTTATTAATTGATAATTAAATGACGTCAATCGGTTTAAGTATATCTTATTCGAAAACGAAAACACTTGCACAATTATTGTATTATTGTTTATTTTAAGTCATTTTCTGTATTTATTATTTGTTATTAATACTTTTTATTGCAACCGTTAAGAAAGTTGCAGTCCTTCGAGGACGGTGCATATTTTCTAACTCACATTATAAGCCTATGTCGCCCTTGTTCTGTGATGTAGACAAGCCATACAAGCGGGCACACTGTATCAAAGCGAACCACTTCATGCAAGGTATAGCATGTAACACGTATTACCTTGTCATATCATTTCATCAGCTCATGCGGTTAGTTCGTTGATATTACACATTACTTTAGTTAGACCGTTCTGGTTCTGGTTCCGGAAAATAGTTGGCAAACTCATATTGCGCCAACGTATACCGTAGGCAAGTTCGAAAATATGCTCTATAATTAGGCTACTTCAGTACTTAGATATAACATGGTATACATTTATGAAGCCAGAGAGGATAAAATAAGCGACCTGATGCATGATATTAAAATAGTTTCAATGTATTGTGGGCTATTTTCCAGACTTCAGTATATCGAGATAGGTTACCTGTCCACACACAGTCACCCATCCGAGTACGTATCACTTATAGCTAACCGACCAGGAGTTGAACCTACGACCTCTTGATTGTAAGTCCAACATCTACCCGTTACGCCACTAAGCCACTTTACGGCGTGGTGTCTTTAAGGACCATTCGCAACTTTATTATTTAATCTCCACGGCAAAGTTTTGCATACAGGCCATAGGAACTAAGAGTGTTTTGCCTACTGTGTGCGTGCCGTGTATAGCATTCACAGCGAGCTGGTCACGGCAGTGCGTATGCTACGATCAGCGATCCAACGATGCTCGGCATGGCGCGGGTGCCGGTCATAACGCGGGTCGACCAGCCGGTCATCAGCTCGTCGCAGAGTCCTCGCATCCTGCAGGCCACTGCCACCACCAGCTCCACCAAGCAGCCGTCTCCGCATCACCGGCATCATCAACCCCAGGCCCCGCCGCCGGCGCAGCATCAGCAGCCGCCGGCGGCCGTGATGCCCGGGCCGCTGCCGACCTCCCTGGCGACCACGGCCGCGCCGCCGCACGACGGCAAGTACCACGCACGCAGGGTGGACAAACTGTCTCGCAAGTGCTTCCCCGTTGTCTTCACCGTTTTCAACCTCTGCTACTGGGTCTTCTATGGCGCCCAGTCCGAACCTGACTGATTATTAATAATAGCAATGAACAAACGTTCGCTTAATGTGACTAGAGTAAACACAAACTAAAAGCTCCCGGCACGCTACAGCCGAGTAGAGCGTCAGAGTCTTGGGCCAAGTGATCTCAAGCTTTATATACGCGACGCGGAAGATCCTCCAGTGACGGCGATGACCGTACCTCATCGTGCAGCCTGTTCCAGACATGTGGCGGCAGCGGCAAAGGCACACGTGTCGGTCACCGATGGTCTCACGTTGAGTACGACGGCCGACAAGCGTCGCGTGGTCGCAGAGCAAAGTCGCTGCCGTGCATTCGAATCACGGTCGTATAAGAGGAAACCTTGCATCTTCGCCATTGTTGAAAGTTACAGAATTTGAATGAAACGAGAAAAATTAATCGTAAGAAAATGAGCGTTTGCTATAAGCCTAGCGTACTGAACCCCGCTTTTCACTTGTCTGAATACGCCTATAAATTCCGCTGATCCGATTAGGCCGTAAACCATAACTTGCCTGTTTATAACGGCAATGTGTGAGGCAGTGCGATACTGATTCGTTCATTGGTCGTTAATCAACGAGTTATTGCTTCTTTACTGCTCAGCCGGGAAGACATTACATTACATCGAATCCAGCTATACGGTCACAGCTGTACTGCAGCTTGTCACTGGGAGTGTGCTAGGTTATGTGCCGGAGACATGGCTATGTTACTGTTGCCGGTCGCTCACAGCATGTGCATAAAACGTAAAATTTGATTGCAGTGCTATAAAGCAATTAAAATGAACAGTTTCTCATTAATAATTTGTTTGCATTTTGGCCGTGCCTGTTGATTACGCTATTTGACGTCATTCAAGGTCTGACCAATGCCATCTGGGTACTTCATTCAGGAGCCGTCTTAAGACGATGCCTACATATTGCGACAAAACATCGCATGCGACAAAAACAGAGCGGGAGTGTACTCACTTGTACTCAATCAACTCGGGTTTGGCAGCGCCATCGCATGAGACGTCACCAGTGTGATGGCGCTGCCAAAGCGGGGTTTTGTATCCAATGCAACACAAGCAACGACGCAACGCACGCAAGGAAGTACGTAACAAACGCAGTGAACGCAAGCAAAGTACGCAACAATAGCAACTGACGTAGCTGACGCAACGGCAAAAACGGAAAAATAGAAGTAGTCGTTGCGTCAGCCTCGTCAGTTGCGTTACGTCCGTTGCTTACGTTGCGTGCTTTGCGTTGGATGCAAACTACGTATTAATGTGTGCAACATCAATCTAATTGCCGAAGACAGCGTAAGGCGATACGGCATCGTAGCCTACAATCTTTGTAGTTCCTCTCTCTTCCCTCTGTGTTGCTGAATAACAACATAACCATTGACAGCCCATGTTTCAAAATTGTTGGGTCAACTCCTATGAAGCAGAATTTCTTCGAGGCAGAGTAGCCTAACTAACGAGTATCCGGGACTTCGGGTCACAGGGATCAGCGACTCAAATTATGTCGGCTCGAGTCGCGGGATAACATTTTAGGCCCGGTTACATCTTTAATTTGACGTGATAACATTATTCTGACAATCGATGTAGTTGTTAGTGCGCGGACCTTGAAAGTGCTCGATGTTTGTTATTGCAACTAACAGTCTGTGACCACGTTATTATCGTTTATACTTAGTGTCTTTCGAGTTGACGATCTCTGTTGCCTGCTGTATTGTTCGATGACGAGTTAGGCCCTACTAACGTTCTGCAAAACACGCAAAAAATGACGGTGGCGTTTCAATAAATAGACCTGTTGTCTCATAGCAAGTCACTTCAGCTAGCGTAAGTTAGCCTATTAATGATAATCTTTATTTCACCAAACAAACATTGGTAGACAAAAATTAAACAAAAAACCAAAAAAACAACAATATAGAGTTGGACTCGGAGAATTGTCATGTTGAGCAACCAGCTATAGATACATTGTTTTATATCAGTGATTCCGTATTAGTTTTTACGTGCGATAGCATAATGCTTTGCGTGTTTTAGCCACGGCCTGGGCGTCTGTCCGTCCGTCTGTTTGTCTGTCCGTCACACTGCTGTATTGTGTCAAAACGGTGCAAGCTAGGATCACAAAATCTTTGCCATGGGCTGCTCCAAGGATTTTAGTTTTTCGTGACAAAATTTCGTGCCCCTGAGTGCGGGGGTTCCCTTCGAACGAGAGCGTCAAAGAGGGGTAGCCTTCCCCCTAAAAAAGACGTTATTTTGTCGCTATTGGCTTGTTTAGTGTGAAAACGGTTGGAGAGAGATACAGACATGTTGCATATCGTAACAATCACTGGTGACAGGCTTTTTAGATTTATCAACATCAATGACCTTGAACGACCTTGAACCCCCAAAAAGGGGTTTTTAGTAAATTTTTCGCTATTTTTGGATACAGCGCACAGTAATTTAACACTGAACTGCGACGAAATGGCTGGCGATAGACCAAGACAACCTGCAAAGAAAATTTTCAGCACTAAACGTAGATTTCAGCAGTCCAAGTCGCGACCCCCTAGGTTCAAGGAGGCCGGCACAGGCAAGCGTCAAAAACGGCTACCCCCCCCTAAAAAGTGGTTATTTTATCGCCATTGGCTCGTGTAGCGTGAAAACGATTGCAGATAGGCACAGACATGCTGCTCGCCATAACATGCAATAGCAACGAGCTTTTTATTGGTGTTAACGTCGATGATTTTGAATGATTTTGAACCTCCAAAATAGGAGGTTTTAGTGGTTTTTTTGTGATTTCCGGCTGCGTGACATTTTGAGAGTGAATTGCACGGAAAGGCTTGAGATGGACCTGGACAACCTGCGTTGACATTTTTAGCATAGAACGCACTTTTTTACGAATCTAAGTTTCGATCTCCTCAATTGAAAGAGTCTTTCATACGGAGGTCTCAAATTTTAGTAGGCCTACTCTTTCAAAACGCATTAATATCTTATTGCTGTACAGTATGTACACTGATTGCCGACGTGGCAGAACCGCTGCTATCGCGCGTCACGTGAGCTTTGCTCAAATTACTTGTACATTTTAGTTGCAGTTTTGTTAAAATGATGTTTCATTATAATTATCTTGCGATTTGCGTCGTGAATTATTAACAGCAGAATATTGACGTCTGCATCTACGCCGCATGACTGTGTCTCAAAAAACATTTTTGATTGTCACTTCAAGAAAAGTTACCAGATTCTAATAATTTCTCGTGTGAATATTCCACACACAACGTGACATGCAGAACAAGCGAAATATGCATTGAAATACGCAAAAACGTGAAAAAACATCCCCAACATTATCGTTACTTAAAGAAACATAATCAGATTTTAATACTTTTTGGTTTAACTATTTCCGACACCACTGGCTATTGGATGATTGTTTAAGTTCCCACTTCACCCAACTTCTGCTTTTGCACTATCTGGGGAAAACCGACCAAGCAAATCATGTGTTGAAATGAATGGAAAACTTTAATAAATTCTATCTGTCCAGATCTTTGGCCCCCGACAAGGTTTAACTGTCATAAAGCAGTGTGTCTACCAGATGATGTTTAGGAATGTTTATGAATTTAAGAAGTGACTGGTGAAGTCAGGATTAGTCTGAAGCAGAACATTATCGATACTGCTGTCAATGAATGCGGAAAGCGTCTCCATGCCTGTGTTCGCACAATGCGCCCATAGTTCAAGCAATTTTGCTGTAGGCAATTAAAAAACGAAACAGTTGGAAAAAATGTCAGCCAAAGTGTACAAAAGTTAACAAAATATGTTTTTGTGCGTTATTTAGAATTAAGCAATAATATGCAATGGGTAAAAAGGCAATATTTCGTTGGTTCTGCTTTCCCCGGGTAGTGCACAAACAGACTTTGGGTGAGATGGGAAGTTGAACATTTATTTAATGGCAAGTTGTCTCAGGAATATTCGTACCAAATATTATTAAAATCTGATAATCCTTTTTCAAGTTAAACTGAAAGTGTTCGGGAAGTTTTTTGAGATACAGTGTATACTTATAAATCATTTGTTAGTATCCATCATATCAATTAAGTCTACTGCTTCACAAGTAATATTTAATCTTCGAACTACGTTAATCTCTGCAAATATTATCCGTAAGTACCGTATAGCTCAACGTATTACGACGTTCGCTTCACAGTGCAAGGGAATAAAAAAATGATAAAAACCACTTCACGAAAGCTTCAATATCTTGAAAACAATGCAACAATTTTGTACGAAATTCTCAGCTAGTATTAAGAAGGTGAGACAATTTGCTATGCAGGTTGAACAAGTTTCATGCAATACCCGGTATTGTGTTTGCATTAAAAGCATTGGTTCTACGTATCTAATGCATTATTTTTAGTGAATGCACCTCCGTGAGTTCGGTATAAGTAGACCTGTCATATACCTAAATTACGATGTAAAACAATTGAGCACTAGCTTAATAATGACGTCACACCACACATCAACAAACAAATTATCTATGATAATGGGACGAACTGCCGCAAGAAACGATCACAAAATAAATTGTCAGCTTTCGCAAGCGTCTGTGCGCTATTTATCCGTTCAAACAAAAACGAAGCTCTGCGAGGCCGCCGAGTCATAGCCTAAATTCAATTAGGATAAATACGATTCAACTAAATTTGCTACGCGGCGGCACCAGTAGTCGCACGTTATCGTTACCGTTACACGCAGCGCCCTACTATTAGGCCTATGGTTAATATTAGAGTTAGGGACTGGGATAGGGTTAGCGTATTTCAGAAATCTATGTGACGAATGACGATAATGCACATCTTAACTAATCGTGTATCATCGGTTATAAATTTGAGGCTTCTGAAGAAAAACACTAAACATGCCGACTGGCGATACCAGTTATTCCCTACCTATGGTTCGTAGGGTTTAGGATGCCAGTTGGCCGGCTGGCGTCGTCACGTGTCTCTGCGGCGGTACGACGAGCACGCGGGCACGAGTGACCGGTGTCGTAATTTTCAGTTTAAAGAACATCATAGGTCAACGTCACCGAACGATCGACTCGACTCATGCTCAATTTTTTCTCATCTTGCAGAGTCGCAGCTTTTTGAATCACCTAATTTACTTTAACCGTCTCGAGACGCTCGGCGACTGTATATTAGGTAAGTAGGTAGATACGAATAGGCTGCTTATAGCCGACACAGACTAGCCTAAACAAAAAGGCAATTTCAAATTAAAATTCCAAGTGGTCGCTGAGAAAACGGCGAAAAACTTTAGGGGGCTACTTTTTTGCCGCACCCTGTACTGGCATAGGCAGGCTATTAGGCCACTACTTCGTCGTAGGCCTACATAAAGTTGAGTTTACGGGACTAACAGGGCCCACTCTGTTTTTACTTACTATGTCATTTCGTTTAAGCGCCAAAAAATTAATATAATTTAATTAAAATATTGCACTATATCAGTTATTGATATATTTTTTGTATCGTTTCTAATAGATTCAGATAAAAATTAATATAACTTCATAGTTCATTTAAAGTATTTTGAATGAAGCACGGTACTATTTCCGGTAACATCATAATTTACGTTTGTGTGAGATGTTGTTGTAGAAGTTGTAGTGTGAATATTGTTTTTATATTTTTCCGTATTTGGTCGCAAAAGTAGTCAGCCGCTGTAAAAATGCTTATAACCTTGAAAACTTTGCAACAACAGACATTTAAAGTTGAAATTGATCCTACAGAAAGTGTAAGTGCTTTCAGTGGCCTTTCGATCGTGCAAGTTGCTTGTCATGTCATGTGGTTATGCGTAAAAACCGGTTCGGCTGGTACGTTAATATAGCATGAATGACTACATTCAGTGATATTCTTAACCTTGTCAGTAGTCATACGATCAAAGTTGGTTACGCAGGTGTTAGTACAAGGTGTTGTTAGATACGGAAATGTAAAATATGTGAAATTCGAGGACGATGGTAAAAAGCGGATGTGCGGATCTGCGGATGTCGCAACAGGGATAGAGCTATGGTTAGGGATAATGTTAAGATTAAGGTTAGGATTAGGCTTAGGGATAAGGTTAGGGTTAGGAATGGGGTTTGGAGATGGTTTAACTAACAAATTACAGCTTAATTACCAAGTTAGCTGTTGCGACATTCGCGCATCGGGAATGGGTAATTTGCGGAAATGCAGAATGCGGAAAGTAATTTGTGGAATGAAATCTGCGGAATGAAGATGATTGGTTGACGGGCATGATCACGTGATCAGGCCGATTCCGCAATTTACTGCCAACCTTCTGAGCTCGACGTGGTGGTAATTTGCGGAATGTATGGTGCGGAATTGCTGCAGCTAACAATGGGAAATGACGAAAATGTTGCAAAACGTAGAAAAAACGCTAAAAAACGTTAACACTCCAAAACGTACAATGTGATTGTGATCTGTGACTCTGTAATAAACTGATTTAATTTTAAGACTATAATTGATGTTTGAATATAGACCTACTGTTGTTATTATTCAAATTTGTGCTGCTGTAGCCTGTTATGTCGAATAAATATGTTTAAATCATTATAACGCCTGTGCTGAAATGAACAGTAGCCTATATACCTGGAATGCAGTGCCATATATTCACATTTTAACCTCACATGATGAATTATGTTAAACAAAACAGTCAGTTTGTTTCACTTTATTGAGTCTATCTTGTGTGCCTTGCTTATAAACCAATTCTTTCAAAACTGTCAAAGTGCCAGACTGTGCAGCACACCTGCCACTCTACTCCCTGTCGGCCGACGTCCCAACAACAAAAGCAATCAAACAAGCGTCGCTTGTTTCAAGTGCATTTGAAGTTGCCGCATATGGCGTTAAATTGCCTATAATAGATGGACGTGCAGCGAATCCCAGAAATAGTGCGGCGTAACTAAAGTCTTAAGCAGTCGAGGTCATTAAAGCTTGAAGAAAATAACGACGGCCGTTCTTCGCTGACGTATTTGACAGACGTCCACAGACTGTAGTATATAGGCCTCAGTTCAACCACACTTCAAAGCGCCGCTAACTTCTCGTGAAGAACCCGCCGAGTGATAAAAACGTCACAACTTCCAAGCTGAGAGTGAGACAATTAAGTCACCATAGATTTAAGCCGTATTTTAATCTAAGCATGAGATATCGCGTAAAGTAGCCTACGTTGCTCGGTAATTAGTGGCAATAAATGCCGAGTGCGGCTGGGGGCGTTATCGATCAGTCGGTTGGTCATTCCGCATATTACCCGCCGTTCCGCAGCCTACTTCCGCAGATTTCATTCCGCATTTCCGCAAATTACCAACACCCCCGCACATCTGCAATCCGCTTTTACCCGTAGCCAAAATTTGAAAGTAAGATGCAGTTTTTTAGATAGAGAATAGTCTGCGAAAGAAACTTGGCAGGACAACAATCTTCTATGACTGGATACAAATATAGTAGCTGTGTAGTATGTTGCAGCATTGTGCTTGACTGAGTTAACACGTAGATTTAGAGGTAACTGGAACTTTCGTACGCGAGAACTTTCGTTCCCAGGAACGAAAGTTCCATAGGTGGAACTTTCGTTTCTTGGAACTTTCATTCCCTGGAACTTTCGTTTTCAACATCAAAATTAGCATGGAACTTTCATTCCCTAACATTGATTATTAGGCCTATACTGTACACATTTTTGACGTGATTTTTTAATTATAGCTATGCTGTAGACGTTGATGGTACCATTGTCATCTGTCTCTCATCCATCTGTCCGTCCATCCATCCGTCTGTCTGTAACGGATGTATTGTGGATAAGTGTTGGGTCATAGAGGAAAACTTTTTGCACAAATTAGTTCCGTGTCAATGCTCTCTGCATACAAAATTTCGGGGATGGAGTGCAAGGGAAACATTTTCAAATTTGGGGTTGAATAGACGAGGGTAGGCAAATGTGCATTCTTTTCAATGGAAAACTAGCCATATCTCGCCCTTTCAGATGAGATAAAAATTGTCACACTTGGAAGGTCAGTACTGCAACAAGAAATAAGCTGTAGTACATCTTCTCTAGTAACAGCTGGGCTTTCTTGTTATTGGGCCTATTATATATATATCCTGTTGAAACTCTAGCTATATACGTCCGAGTGACACAAAATTGGAGCTTTTTCGCTGAACTATAAGCACTACGTAAGGATAAGGGTTCAGTAATTATCAGTGTCATGGAACGAAAGTTCCTGAGGACGAGGAACGAAAGTTCTCAGGTACAAAAGTTTCATGAATCTATTTACATAAGTTTTAATCTATGTTGATCCAGGCCTATTTGCTGTGTTATGTGCAGTATAACTGGCACATGCATAAAGTATAAGACAGTGAAAGGGCAAAATCAACGGTGGATAAGGTGTAAAGTTTTGATTACCACTTTATCAGTCGATGTGTAAAGTGCATTGTTATGCAGCATGTCACAGAACTTAAAACATCTGCGGTTATCGGTTTGGATTAATTTGTCTAGTGAGTTTTAGCAGTGCTGTGAAGATGTTTCATGTGCTGTTTGTATTGTTGTAATAGGTGTTGAAGTTAAAGGAAAAAATTGCGGAAGAGAAAGGCACTGATTATGCTGTCGACAATCAGAAGCTTATATATGCTGGTTACTATTTCGCACGAGATTTTCATTTATTTTAATCATTTTTAATCTCTCTGCTTTTATTTTTGCATCGACTGTTAAGCATACCCCGTTTACTCAGTCTGTAATGGGTATATTGTGGATAAACAGTCAGAGATAGGGCCTTGGTTGCTATTGATCTGTAATAGGAAATTGCATAAACTCTTTCAGATGAGATGAAAATAATCAACCTTGGATAGCCTTGAAAGTCAGTACACACTGTTGTGGCTAAATGATGTGTTACATCTCAGAAACGTTGAGAGACAGAGCCAAAGTTGCTGTTAATCACTGATCTGGTGTTCACATTTACTGCCCTTGGACACTGGCATATGGTCGGACCACCCCAGCGACAGCTGGGTTTCTTGTTATCACTTTCAGACTCGTATTGGTGGTTTTAATCAGCCTTATTGGCCCCTTAACCTTTCCATAGGCTGTATCTTTGTTCATACTTTTCATTCACGTTCACACAATGTTAAACAGTTTAAAATCAATTTACATTTTGTTTGTATTTGCTTCTCAGATGTCTGAGCAATTTTTTGAAATATAGCAATTTCATTGTTGATAGGTCCTGTAGATTGTAATCTTAAAAATTAGAGCTGTCGAAGTGTTAGTTTTTTAACACATCAATTAACGTATTTATTAATGCACCCAGGCTGTCGAGAGGGAGGGTAGGGAGGTAAGTTACCCCGGGAATTGATTGATCAGTTTTTTGAAAGGTGTAAATGTTGGTGATTTTGTGAGCTGATGTTTATTGTATCATACTGTACGTATATCATCATGCAGCTGATCTGTTGTGCTGCAGGTAAAATTCTTGAGGACTCAAAAGCCATCAGCGATTATAAGATAGAAGAAAAGAATTTTGTTGTTGTCATGGTGACCAAGGTACGAAATCAGATTGTTGCCATGTTTTGCCAAATAAAATTTATTAGGGTGCTTGAAGAAGCTAGGTTATTAAGGTCATGTTAGTCACAAGCTGTCCAAATTTTTCATTCAAAGCAGAATCTTAATTTATATAGCACTTTCATGTTAGCCTTTTATATTGTTCGTACATTGTTAGTCATATATCGGAGCAGACACAGTAACTTGCTTTTAAAGACTATGAGGGAAATATTAGTGCTCATCTTCATCTTTTGTGAGGTGGTTAGACAGAAAGCATGACTTGTAGGAAGTTATGGCATCTGATAGAGCGATTAGTATTTATATATTTTTTTGCATGTAAAATTGCAGTTCTTATAATGATTAACAGTAGGTATAGAAATTTACAGCACTGATAATATGAGTTACATGTGTCAAGCCTCGTGATGCACAAGTGCACAAAGCTTCTGTATGAGTGGCTATTTTTTAAGCATTAAAATGTTGATATTATGTTCTTACCTTTGCAGTTGAACACTGTAGTGTTGTAAGTAATAAAATGCAATTCTCAGATCTCAGATGGTTGACTGATTAGAGTTTTGCTGTACGCAGCCGAAGCCGAAAGAGGCAGAAAAGCCAAAAGAAGCTGAGAAGCCTGTTGAAGCACCCCAGGCCCCGCCAGCAGCAGCCGAGACTGTTGCCACTCCACGGACAACGGCACCAGCCACCAGTACTGTGACAACAGAGCCAGCATCTGCACCGTCAGCTGTTGTCTCACAGTCGGCCGGCTCACTGTTTGAAGCTGAGGGTCTGCTGGTGACCGGTGAAACGTACGAGCAGACTGTGCTAGAGATCATGTCGATGGGCTTTGAGCGCGACGCAGTCGTACGTGCACTGAGGGCCAGTTTCAACAATCCTGACCGTGCTGTTGACTACCTGTTTAACGTGAGTTGTCATCTTCGTGAGTGAGCAAACTGAGCATTTGCGCTTTCAGATGCCAGTGTTATGTGCTTAATTGACTGAGTAAACACAGAATTTTATGCTAAGCTGGCTCAATCCGAGGTCACTTGCATAATGTTTCTGAAACGTGCTTCGTCTTTAAGTAGGATTAACACTTTCTCTTAGAATAAATACCAAGATTGAAGATAATCGCGAACATGAACTGAAGTCTGATTTTAGCTTTTTTTTTTCTAAGAAGAACGAACATTTGTGATTATCTGCTAGATAAGAAAAAGGATACTGGAAATGGCAGATATCACCAAATTTAATGTGAACATCATGTTTAACACCAGACAGCTGCAATGCAAATGAATATGCATTTTTCTTAATTCTTGGTTATTCGAAAATTTTCTAATCGGTTTTCAGTTCACTTTCTGAATAAGAAATAATTTAATCAGACTCTGTTTTTAGCAGATATCAGGAGAAATAGATCAGAATAAAGATAATTCTTGTGCTTGACCAAACGTGAAGTTACATAATCACTTTTTGTTTAACTGAGTCTACTTATCTGAGAATTACTGAAGGTTTGGCTGGGTTCCCGAGATAAAAATGTTGTAACGTTGTTGCAGTCTTTGATGTCTTTCTGCTTCTATAACCAGCAAGTGCTGCATTAGAGAAACAGTGAATCACAGTTCTGAAGTGACTGATTGAATTAATAATGTAGCCTTTTTTAAATATTTCTAGTGCGTATTTTCACTGTCATATGAAATGCATGAAAATGGTGACCGTGATGTTGGTAATTGTATTAACGAACACTAAAATTAACTCTGCCTTCTATCTCTCTGGAGTAGGTAAGTCAAGTACCAGCCTCTCTGGCTGAGGTTAAGGCGGGGCATGTTCACTTGTGTCGGGTGCCAGCTAACACTGTGTGATCCCATATAGCAAGTGATGCTACGTAGCTCTGTGATGGGTTTCTTATTAAGTACTATGTGCTGCCTTTCTGCTGTGCAGGGCATCCCGGAAGAGTTGCTGCAGCCAGCTGCTGCACCTGTCCAAGCACCAAGTCAGCCACCGGCTACCACCGAGAGCCAGTCACCAGCTTCTCGTACGTACCACTCACCAGTTCATTATGACGTTTCCCGTGCATGAAAATAGCTAGCGCAGAAATCTGATGCTTCTAGGTAAGGAAGTAATGTAACATGAGGTGACGCTGATCTTTGTTTTCTCAGCCTACAACCAGACATCAGTTTACAAAGATATAGGACTAACGCATTGCACGATGTGTATGTTTACACCCCAGCTTTCGCTAGTACTCACGGGCCATGGTTGATGGCTAGACTGAGTTGTACAACACATCAGTGGTGTTATTGCCATAAATTAATTGATATTTGACTGTACAGAGAGTGTTAAGAAGCTAGCAACAAATGCACCAACATAGGACAAAATAGAGTGTATAGAAATTGTTCTATATGGAACTTGTGAGAGATGCATGTTGTCTATACATGGCAGTATTTCAGTGTTGTTGCTGTAGTCAGTGGTCCGTGTGTTTGCGTGTATGATCTGACAGAGGCTGGAGGGGCTCCACCGGTCGTGAGTAGTGCTGGTCTGACTGCTCCACCGGCTGGCTCTGCAGCTCAAGGTATGCTGATTACCTGTAATAATAACCTGTGATGCCTGTTGTTACTTGTTAGCTTTATGGTGCACATTTGTACAGTTGCATGTTTTGTCTCAAGTGTTAAGCATTGAGTTATTGATAATGATTACTGGGGCAGCAGTGACTAATTTTTAGCTGACCCTACTTAAGTAACGGGTGGGTTATTGGTTTGAGTTGTCGTTCGTCTGGTTGTCTGTCTGTCCATAATGGATGTATTGTGGCTAAGCTTTAGATCGTAAGGGAAAACTTTTGCACGATTAATTAGCCATGTGTATGAAACTTAGACACGCAAAATTTTAGCGATGTAGTGCAATGGGAGCATTTTTACGTGCGAAAGCAGCTACTGCTTTCACCGCATCTTAGCCATCGCAATTCTGTCTGTTCGTCACGCGGGTGGATCAGTCAAAAACGGTGCAAGGTAGGATCACCAAATCTTCACCATCGGCTGCCTGGAAGACTCTAGTTTCAGGAACCATAAAGCTTTTCCGTAAATTCGAATGGGGTCACCTCGAACAAAGGCGCTAAGTGAGAGGGGGGTGGGCAAAATTTGCGATTTTTGGCCAATAAGTCGCTGTATTTCAGTAACGGTGCGAGATGGGGCCTAGGTTACTGTTAATCACTAATAGGAAGTCGTACACTGGCTTTCGATTGGCGCCGAATTCAATGACCTTGAGTGACCTTGAATGCCAAAATAGGGGGTTTTATGTATTTTTTTGGCAATTTTGGGCTGCGACACAAGTCTATATCATTCATGAGGTGGCGCAATGCAACCGCGATCCAGATAGAGAATTTGGTATTTGTATATTAACTTAGCGTGAACACCCCAATTTTCAGCTAAACTACTGAACCGGAACTGCTATAGGCTTTCGTGCGTCTCGTGAGCATTATCTCAAATTTCTTGTCAAATTTGGGGTTCAGTGTTGGGGGTAGCAAATTTAATAGATAATTGGCCATATATTGGAAACGGTGAGAGATATGCCAAGGTTACTATTAATCACTAGTAGGAAGTGGCATACACCCTGTAAGACTAGATGGAAATCATTGAGTGACCTTGGATGACCTTGAAGGTCACTGACAACCAGTATGGTCAACTATCCTAGCGACAACTGGGCTTCTTGTTTATTCTTGTTATGGTTTTATCTGCCAGTGTGGAGATTCGTAACCTTGTAATCAATAGCATGCTTTTACTGCATGCATAATATGTCCCTAGTGCGCCCGGAAACGATAGTTTTTCGAGCAGACTTATGTTCCATCAGCCTATCAGCGTGATGTTTTGCACGATGATCAGTAGTAGGCCGAATTTTATAATGCCGATGCAAAAATTCAGGGGCCTTCCCCCCCCAAAAAAAAATTTAAGGGACCAAAAACATGCACAATTTGGCCTGTCTTCGGATGACTTCAAACTTTGATGGCAAATATCTCCAGAATGGATAAAGATATTCAAAATCGGACAAGTACTTAATCGAATGCAATCCCTCCCACGTTCGGCGAAAAAAGTCCAGTGAACTTGGTTTACTAATCACGGAGATCTAGTGGTGAAATTGTACCTATCCAAATCGACTTATTCTGAAGACCATATTTTGGCTTCTAAGGGGTGCTGCATCTCTAAATTTTTATATGCGCTAGAGAATGACCGAATCTTGCTAGTGCGCCCCACCAGGAACTGGGGTCCCCTTAGACAATTTTTTTAAAGGGGATCAAAATGGCTTAAAATTGATTTAGCTGCTCCTGTAACTTTTGGGGTAGAGGGAGTGAGCACAAAACTTTGCCACATGACGTGCCATAAAGTGGGCATTATCACTCGTAAAAATTTTTTTGTGGGGGTCCGCGCCCAAAAATGTGGAAGGCAAAATGTCAAAAATTTGATGAAGTTTTGGATAACTTTTGACTTTGACCGCGAATATGTTAGGAACTGATCGAGATATCGAAAATCAGAAACAATCTTGATCGAGGACGATTTCTACGGGGTCTGGCAAAAAATTGGTGAACTTTGGTCCACTACCAAAAAAGTTAGAGGTGTGGATGTTGAACCACGTTAAGTCGACAATGCGCTTTCTGAGTATGCTTAGGCATTTTGAGTTCAGGCCGTTCTGCTACCAGGGAAATTTCAACCCCCTCAATTTTTCCCCAATCGAACTTTTCGGTGCTGGGGCTGGGTGGACTCGCGTTGGGCTTTGCCCCAATCTTCTAGTTTGTCATGGTATAGTGCAGGCTTAAGTTAGGTCAAATTCTCCTTCGTGGTGAATGTGTTATAAGGTAAATGGTTCCTACAGGTCAGGAAAAATTGGGAAAGGCCAGGGATTTTATGTTGTCAGGAAAATGTCAGGGAAAAATGTTATTTTTGAAAAATCAGGGAAAATGATCTTGGATCATGCAGACTGCAGATATCTGTGATTTTTTTGCATCTCCAAATATTGAAAAGCAGGCATATTTGTAGCTTCCATTGACCATCCAAAAGCTAGAAGTGTTTCAGCTTCAGGGGGCCTTCGCTTTGCTGACCACCCGGCCAGTTCCTTTGTCGTTTGGATATTGCTCCATTAATACGGTTTCATTATCTGTGCCATTAGTGTGCCAGTACCATTTTTGAAATTTGTGCACTAGTGTTAATGTTTTGATAAGGTTACGGAAATTGTCATTCCGTGACTGGAAAAGTCAAGGAATTTTGCTACAGAAGACCTGTAGGTAGGGATGCTGGTTTATAGCGGAGATTTTTTTTAAATATGCGGAACTTTTGAGGCAAAATATGTGGGAAAATATGCAGAATTTGGTGAAATATGCGGCGCATGTATGCTGCATATGTGCAGCATATTTTTCTGCATATTTCCGGCATATGCAATTTCGAGTGACGGAGAATCATAATCATGATCATTAATAGGCCTATTCAGCACAGTTTTGACATTTTTGACTTAATATATTAAACGTCTAACTGTAAATACCGGTAATCGTTTGCCACCAAAAATATTTAACGGCCTTGAAAGAACGTTGTACAAAAAATGCTATTGCATATGCGGAAATATGCACCGTATGTGCGAATATATGCGAATTTTTGAATATGCGGCATAGTTTTCGAATATGCAATTTTGAAAATGCCATTATATGCGGAAAAATATGCGATATGCTGGTTTTGGCAAAATATGTGATTGCATATGCGATCGCATATTCGAATATAACCAGCATCCTTATGTAGGAACCCTGAGTAAATCTACTCTTATCTACAGGGTGCTCCAAAAATGGCACAGAGTTTATGGCACCATAATTTTGCAACTGTACATCACAGAGTCATGCAGATTTCAGCAAAATGTTCCGAAAGAAATTCTTTACATGACTCAAATCACTGTTTAAATACAGCAGTTAAACAGTTAAGTATTCTTTGTTTTTGCTGCTGGCAAGTGGACTATTGAAAAACAGTATTACTTTCAATGTACTTTGGTCCATAAAACTTGCCACTATTATTTTTTCAATAGCTCCATGAACATTGGCCAATTTTAATAATTTTTGGCATGCGACATTTAAAAAATGTGACACAAATGTCTACAGTAGTTTTGGCCACGTCGCCCTAAGGTTGTTGCTACCCTACCTTGTGAAATGCTGAAGTCGTAGTTTGACCATTGACAACAATGAATTCAAACTGGGTAGTGCATGCATCAGCTCAGAAAATTACTGAGACCACAAAATCATTGAAAATCTGTTGCTTCGTCTTTATTTTAAAATTGTAAGTTGACAAACTGAAATGATACATCAATGGCGAGTGGGCCACTGGAGTCATGCAGTTACTGAACGTGCTGTTGGCAAATGGTGTCAACGTCTACTGCTTTCGTTTGTGCTACAGGAGGACATTTTGAACACATGCTGAAATGATAATGATGTGATGTGACTTATTCTTCTTCTTTTTATGGCGTACTCTTCCAGAGCGTAGCCTTGTCCACGATGTGACGCCAGTCCGCCCGCCCAGAAGCTTTTCTGCACGCAGAAGAAAGACCAATGTTCAGAGGTCTCAGGTCTGCCTCCACCGAACGTAACCAGGTGTGACTGGGTCTCCCTGCGGGCCTTCTCCAATCCGGAGGAAGCTTGCGTAT
>Ga0056128_1002990_pt1 | contig 20444 bp, 11 predicted proteins | sample WorMetLIZISLAND2_FD_71113 | JGI IMG/M metagenome (GOLD analysis project Ga0056128, IMG submission 71113) | Marine gutless worms symbiont microbial communities from Max Planck institute for Marine Microbiology, Germany - Olavius geniculatus... ... | reverse complement strand
TTTGAACAGTCCAGGTCATATGTCATGTTGCTTCCCAGCTAGGTGAATTTCTCCACATTTTCCAGCTCAATTCCATCTATGCATATCTCACTTGATATTTGCTTATCACCAAATACTATCATCTTTGTTTTGTCGGTGTTCATCATTAGCCAATACCTCATTGCTTCTTTATGTAGTGAATGAACTGTCCTTTGCAACGTGCTTTTATCTTCTGCAATTATGTCTCTTTGAGTTGTGAATAACCTGTGTCGTCATCGCTTGTCTCCAGTAGCCTGCTCAACAGCATTTCTTTCGGTTTTCCTCTTCTCTTCTTCCCTGGCAGTCGACCTTCAAACACTGTTCTTACCAAAGAATCGTGATGTTTATTTAAATAATGGCTTTTGTCCCAAGTACAATTTTTTATAATTAACTTATAAAATTAAGCAAGTTTAATTAGTCACATTAATGATAATAATAACAACAATAATACTGTCTTCTCATAATGATTGTCAGAAAGTAATTTGTTGCACGACAGTATTGTGTTGAAGATCCAACAAATTGGTAGTTGTTGCGGAATATTTTTTGTTTCAATTTTTAAAGTTCACTGAACTTTTTCTTAGGTTAAAAGCATACTAATGAAGCCAACGGTAATTAATTTAACGACAACATGGTCTGTATTGTTGATCATGTTGCAGTCTACGTGCTCGAAGCAGTGATGAAGATTTGTGGATTTGGGCCATCAAAGTACTTCTCTTCTGGATGGAACATGTAAGACTGCATTTGAATCCAGTTACGCTTGGTTAGTACGTGGAGATATAGAGGTTTTCGCAGTGCTTTTATATTTATTTTTGTATGCGTCAGCAACATTGCAAACATGTTACAGAGGTTATGTTGCCGAAGTTATGATTAGATTTTAATAAAATTTTTGTGGAGAGGTTGGGTACTGCTGAGGGCAGAAATGATTAGATGCTGGTGGTGATTTGAACATTTTCTGCTATTTACCATTAATAGATAAGCAGTAAACTGACACTGTGCAGTGTGTCTCAGCACGAATGAATTTCAGTGATATTTACAGAGTGGTGAAGAGTAGTTCAAGGACCAACCAGTCAGATTTTGTCGATTTTCTGGTTCAGGATCCTGATCCAGGGTTCATGAATCTAGATCTGGTCGTCAATATCCAGTGAATTTTATGCCAAAAATTAGTCCATTGTGTTCAGCAGATGGCAGCGTCGTTCTCTACAGATGTTTGAGAGGTTTAAAGGTTAAAGGTTAAAGGTGGTGGCATAGCTCTATGGGAAGCCCATCTCATAGCTACGGAGCGTCACCTGCCGTATGGGATCACACAGTGTTACCTGCCACCCAACACAGGTGAACGTGCCCACCTTAATCCCAGCCAGATAGGCAGGTGCTCGATTTACCTACCCCGGAGGGATGGAAGGCTGAGTTGACTTAAGTGGCTGGTTACATACCAAGATGGTTTATCTGCCCGCAGGCAGTCACCCATCTAAGTACTAACTCGGCCTGGTGTAGACTAACTTTGTTGATCGGAGGAAATGCGTTATCGCGATGCCACACGACCAACCCATTTCTGGTTGTGGGTGTGTGACAGATTTGACTTCATCGTGGCCGTGGTGTCACTGGTGGGTCTGGTGCTTCAGCTTGTCAGCAGTGACTTTCATGTCATCGCCCTCATCAGACCACTCCGGGTTCTACGGTCTGTCGCATTATCAGTATTATTTGTATTAGTATTAGTATTAAGTCTAAATTATATTCGAATTTTAGTCGACTGAAAGAAAATTAAGTCAGCATTTTTTTATTATTAATTTATTAATTAGTCATTAGTTTTTTCAACACTAATTTATTAGTATTATTTGTTATGAAAGACTGCAACATCTCATAGGCTAACAAGAGCAGTGGTGATCCCCATTGTAAGAAGACACTGAAGGCTACAATCTGCACTTATACACCATTAGTCTGTTTTATTAATCATGAAATTTGAAAATATATGCTTATTATATACTAATGTGCATGTCATCTGTTCAATTTTTGCCTGCAACTAATGTGACAAGGTGACATACGAGAATATTTATCGCTTGTTGATATCTCTATCCAGTCCAGAGATATTCGCAGTCAAAGTCGAAAGTTGTCGTAAAGCATAGTAAATTTTGGACGTTTTTTGCCTTCCCAATTTTTAGGTGGCAGTGCCCCCCCTAAAAGTTATCACCCCCCCATCTAGCAGCACGTCAGGTGGCAAAGTTTCCTGAAGTTACTGCCTTTCTCTCCAAAGTTGCCACGGCTAATATGCTACATTTTAAGCCAATTTTGGACCCCCTTTAAAAACATTGTAAAGGGGACCCCCATCCCCGGTGAGGGTGCGCTAGTAAGACTTGGGCATTCTCTAACCCGTGTAAAAATTTCTGGTCGCAGCACCCCCTAAGGGCCGAAATATGGTCTTCCGAAAAAGGCACTTTCGGTGGGTACGATTTCACATCAAGATCTCCAATGTTACTGGGCCAAAGTTCACCGGACTTGTTTCGCCTAACATGGGAGGAATCACGGTAGATAAATACTTGTCCGATTTTGAATATTTTCATGCCTTTCAGAGATATTCGCCGCCGAACTTTGAAGTCGTCCAAAATTGGGCTAAATTTTGCATGTTTTTGCTCTCTGAAATTTTTTAGGGATGAGCCCACCAAAATTCTGGACTTTCACTATAAAATTTGGCCTAGTACTGACCACTATGCAGAATTTCGCGCCGATCAGCCAATGCATCTTGGAAATAAAAAATAAATAAATAAATAAACATCTGCAGTAAAACTTATGTCCTCTTGAAAACTATCATTTTCGGGCGGACTAATTACTGAAAATAGGTGTGTTATTGTTTATAGGAAATGATGTATCCCAAGATTGTAGCTGCAAATAATGGATTTCTAAATGTTTGTGTTTCTTACTTCGTTTTTATTTGTTGTTCTTTACATCATTTTACAGTATTTGCGCAGGTTATTTAAGTTGAAGAGAAGGTTTCGTGACGTTTTTGGCACTTTGTTCATTCTGTTTTCACGAATGGTCAGGTAAGCGTTGCAGTTTCTGTTGCATCATTTGTTTCATTTGTGCTGAATCTGATCATTTAGTGACATTTTTAATCACTGTTATTTTGTTTTGTGTTTTATGTTACGACAAACATATTTGTGTTAATATATAATATCTGTTTTTATGCGCAACAGCAGGTACTGCTGTAGTGCGTCTTAGCCATCGCAATTCTGTCCGTTCGTCCATCTGTCTGTCTGTCACATGGGTGGATCACTCAAAAACGATGCTAGCTATGATCACTAAATTTTCACTGTCGGCTGCCTGGAAGACTCTAGTTTTAGCTTTTGGGTCACCATGAGCGAATGTGCTAAATGAAAGGGAGTATAGAAAATTTGCAATTTTTAGCCAGTAAGTCGCCATATCTCAGAAACGGTGCAAGATAGGACCAAGGTTACTATTAATCACTAATAGGAAGTTGTACACTAACTCACAATAAACCAGTGACTTTGGGTGACCTTGAACGCCGAAGTAGGGGTTTTGTTGACTTTTTTGGCGTTTTTTGGAAGGCGACACACATTTCAAGAGCGAATTGCACCGAGATCACTAGCGATCGGCCAGGACAACATGCATATCAAATTTTCAGTAATCAATGTAGTTTTTACTAGTTTAAATTTTGGCCCCCTGCGTTCAAGCACTCCTCCATATGGGGTGTCAGACTTAGGTATTCTGTCGGAATGAGCGCTTTTGGTCACTCAAATGGCAGCAGCCGTGCAAGACCGGTTGTGTCGTCTGGCGTATGTGAATGAATAAATGAAAATCATCGTGTCCAATGTCAGTTACTAGGATCGGTGAGCTTAGATTGGTTTGCAGTGGGCCTTCATACATGCATCGCTGTCGAGCGTTTCCCTTTGCGTTAGCTGCACTCTTGTGTTTATGATACGTATAGATAAAGTGATGGTATAAGATGATTGTAAAAGTTGTGATGGATTATTTGCTGTTTGCAGTCTGGGCGTTGCTATTCTATTGCTTTATTACTCGTTTGCAATCATTGGAATGGAGCTCTTTTCACGCTACCAGCTCAAAAACTGCTGCATGTTCGTCACCTTAATCATCTTTTGATATTGAATTATTTGTTTCAATAGATGCATAGGTTATATTGATCATTGTTGCATTGTGTGCTATGATACAGTTGGCAGGCTGTCTGGATAGACCTTGACCTCTATTTTTGTTTCTACTCTACATTGCCGACCGTTAGACTGTGGATTTTTTGTCATCTTTCTGTATTGAATACATTGTTACTTGTTTTATTAGAGACGTGCATATGAATTATAAGTTCCTGCATTTGATTGTTGCATTTTGTGCTTTATCGTAGTTAGTAGGAGCCAGATTTGTAGAAAAAAAGCTCATTTTTCAGTTTGTGAAGTTTTCTGCTGCAAGAAAAATAGACAAGTTGAGCATTTCAAAAGTGAAAGTAAAAGAATTGCTCCTGTTTGATTTTTGTGTTTTTTAACGTATACATCACTTTCGCAGTAATGCACCAGGTCGAAATTGAATAATAACAGAAGAGATTTGGACTTGAACTGAATTTCAGATTCAAGAAAGAAGATTTTTTACTGTGGCTTGACTTGACAATGTGCTGCAAACAGGTCATCTGCAATGATTTTGTAAAAGATTGGATTTACTGGAGATGAAGCAAAAGTGATCCATCGACAAGTCAGCATCACTCACTGCCTGCTTGTATCACATGTCTGCCTGTAATATGGGGCTTTCTGGTGTTTTGGTCCGTGATGGTGATGTATTGTGCTGGTGAATTGTAGAAACTCAAGCGTCGAGCAGTACTACGTGTACTCTGACAATGTGACCTACAAGTTGAGTGGATATTATTACCTCAACACGTTCGACAACATCCTCACGAGTGGAGGTCAGACATTATCGCAATCTTTCAATCAACCAGAGTTTGTTTGATAGCAGAGCTATTTTTAGGTTACTAGTAAATCGTTACCCGGTTATGATAGTTTGAAGAGCCAGGTTTTGAAACACTGGCAGGAGATTGAAAGTGACTGAGATATTATTATGTCATGTAAGAGTGTTTCAGACATGTGATCTAGCAGTCGTGAAAACCTGCTTACTGACTGACACCAACAGGTGGAGCGTAGTAGAGCGTAATGTCTATTTGCTGGGCAGATTGGCAGATTATGCTAATGATGAACAGTACTTAGTCAACTACAAAGTGTATTTTTACGCACGAGAGCTAGCATAGCTATAGCACGTATTAGCTGTGGTAATTCTGTCCTGGTGTCTGTCTTGGTGTCTGTCTGTCTGTCACAACCCGGTACCGTTTCAAGATCAGGTAAGATAGATACTTTGGGTTTTCACCACATGATAGCCTAATGTCTCTAGTATTTCGTGACAGAATTTCATGCCACTGGGTGTGGGGTTCCTCTCGAATGAGGCCGTGAAAGAGGGGCACCCCATCTAAAAAGGCGTCATTCTACCGCTATTTGGTTGTTTAGTGTGAAAATGGTCATTGGTCGCAGATAGGCACAGACATGCTGCTTATCATAGCAAGCACTGGTGACGAGCTTCTTAGGAATGTCAACATCAATGACTTATGAATGACCTTGAGTTCGAAAAATAGGGGGGTTTAGTGAATTTTTCGCAATTTTGAGCTGTGACACGCATTTCAATGGTGAATTGCGCCGAAATGGCTGGAGACAGACCAAGAAAACCTGCATATGAAATTTTCAGCATGGATTGTAGATTTTAGCAATCCAAGTCCGGACCTGCTAGGTTCAAGGAGGCCTGTGCGCGCGGGTGTTAAAGAGGGTTATCCCTCTAAAAAGTGGTTATTTGTCCGCTGTCGGCTTGTCTAGCGTGAAAATGGTTGCAGATAGCACAGACGTGCTGCTTATCATAACAAGCACAGGCGATGGCTTCTTAGTGATGTCAACATCGATGACCTTGAATGACTGTGAAGCCTAAAATAGGGATTTTTAGTTATTTTTGGTGATTTTTCGCTGCAAAAGCATGACTTGTGGCGAAATGGATTGAGATAGACCAAGATTACCTGCGAACAAGAACTGCTATGGGCTGTCGCGCATCTCATGATCTTTAGCTCAGATTTCTTGTAACTGTACATAAGTTTATCTGCTCTAATGCAGTTGGCAATTGACAGATAGTGTATTGGTTAACCGCCAAGTAGCTAAACTTGCGTGGTAATAAAATTTCACATTTTTTACTGTTTTGTTTGTGTGTTTGTTTATCAGTGACACTGTTTGAGCTGACAGTCGTTAACAACTGGTGGATAATCATGGTGAGATTTTGCTTTGCTTTCGTTTTACGTTGCGTATTCCGTCAGTAATGATAATGATGCCACAATAAGTCCATGTATTGCTAACAGATAATCGTTTAGAAATTATTGTGTGCCAGTCAACGACAGTCTGTGAAACTGGAGTCAAAATTGAATTGAGTTTATCACAAAACTTCTGATTGTGCACTGTGCACTTATCCTAAGGCTGCGTTCACATAGACACGAGTACGAGTACGAGTCCGGATTTTGGCTTACAGCTTGTATCTGCTTCATTCGTACGAATGGGGTGTTGACGGTCACTTGTACAGGAATATAAGTCATCGCCTGTCGGTCATATTGAATGAAATCAAATCGAGGAAATGCTTTACAAATAAAACAACAGTATTCCACTACAAAGTTACTATTTTCACTAACCGCACACTTCTAACGATGAGCAGTTTTGCAGTGATGTCAGTTTTCACACCAGATATGCACCACAGCTTTTATAAATTGTATTCATGCTATTTATGGGTAGTTTACGGGTTGGATAAAAACACGACCTGCACAGAAACTACTTGTATGAGTGAAATTTACAGGTAACGCGTACCCATATGTACGTGAACAGCCGCTGTTCCGCAATTGAAATACATGATGGGTACCCGGACAGTGCCAGACTCGTACTCGTGTCTATGTGAACGCAACCTAACAGGTGTAGTGGTGTACCATTTTTTGGTTTCAAAGTCAGGGTTATGGTTTTGCAGGTCTAAGCAGAGAGTCACACAATATCTCGGCAAGTTAGGTTGACATATTTTTTTGCTTATTACTTGCCACAATTATGGCACATTCATTTCACACATTGGTTTGTCTCAGCATGCTGGTATTTTATTTTACCAAATCAGAAGATTTTTACATGTAACAAAATGGATTTTGTTGTCAGTTAAATTATTGTTTCATTTAATTTGCTGACCATCTGCCTGCTGTATGCTGTTGTGCTGAACTATTTTGATTATTGTTTTCTGTTGGTTTTCAGGAAGGTTATGCGATTGTCGTATCTCAGTGGACCAGAATTTATTTCATGACATTCTATCTAATAATCATGGTAAGCAAACTGAAACCAGTCAGCATTTCAAGTTGTTGAGAACCGATTTTTAAGCGCGAGAGCTAGCTTAAGCTATAGCACGTATTAGCTACAGTAATTCTGTCCATCTTTCCATCTGTCTGTCACGACCCGGCACTGAACCAAGCCCAGGTGAGGTAGAGACTGTGGGTTTTTACCGTTTGATAGCGTGGAGTCTCTGGTATTTCATGACGTGTCATGCCCATGGGTGATGGGGGTCCCCTCAAATGAGGAGGAGAAAGAGGCACCCTCCTAAGAAGATATTATTTTACTGCTATTGACCTGTCTAGCATGAAAATGGTTGCAGATAGGTACAGACGTGTTGCTTATCATAACAAGCACTTGCGACGAGCTTTTTAGAGGTGTCAACATCGATGAACTTAAATGACCTTGAACTCCCAAAGTAGGGGTTTTAGTGAATTTTTCACGATTTCAGGCTGCAACACACATTTCAGGAGTGAATTGCACATGGCTGGAGATAGATTAAGACAACCTGCATTTCAAATTTTTAGCATTGAATGTGGATTTCAGCAGTTTAAGTTTCGACTCTCTACGTTCAACGAGGCCTATGCATGAGGGTGTCAAAGATGTCATGCATCCCAAAGATGAGTACCTCTCTAAAAGTGGTTATTTTTCTGCTATTGGCTTGTCTAGAGTGAAAACGGTTGCAGATAGGTACAGACATCCTGCTTATCGTAAAAAGCACCGGTGATGACCTTGAATGACTTTGAAGCCCAAAAATTAGGGTTTTAGTGATTTCTTTCGTAATTTTCGGCTGCAGGAAAGTGCATTGCAACAAAATGGATGGAGATAAAGCAAGATAATCTGCAAACAGGAACTGCTATGGGCTCTTGTGCGTCTTGTGAGCATTAGCTCAAAATTCTTGTTACATTATAGATATTGGCTGCATTAGGATATTGTATCTGTTTAATTAGAGGATATTGCTCTATGTTATTGCGTATCATACTGTCCGTTACATTTTCTGTGATATAGCATAATGATAATAGGGCAAAGCAGCATTTATTGTTCTATTTCTTAAAACAGCTCCCATTATATCTTGCTTGCACCATTTTGTGCTGTTGTTTGCGACGTGACCAACTTTTTTGGTGTAGAAATTAACAATGTCTTTGTAATAATAATAATCATACTCACAATATTGTTCTGTTGTGTTTCAGATTGTGATGCAAGTGATTGTAGCATTTATACTTGAAGCGTTCGTGTTTCGCATCCAGTATCGCATGGTGATGAATGGACAGGACATGGATGGTGCGTTCTGGATTGGTGTTCTTCATCATATTTCTAGAGATACACCGATTAAGCGCTGGCCAATTATTGGCTGGCTGATAACCGGTGCCTAACAATCGGCCAATTTCTGATTATTACAAAAAGTTACAAAAAAACATTTCTCCGTTATTAGATTAGTGCACAATTAAGCACTCCTTTCAATATTTTTGCAGTTTGCACATGTTTGATTAATAACTATTAATTATAAAAAGAAAATAAACAGCGTTTTGTGTTGTCACGCAGAAAAGCGTTACAGACGGGAAAAGGTGACGTGACACAGGCGAATGGTAAAAACTTATACTTACCAAATGTGTAAATTACAATCTGCCGATGTTTGGCCAGTACCGATTATTAGCCGATTATCCCTACATATTACTACCATATGTCAGCAGGCAAACTCGTCCCATTGTGTAGCAATAGCAGCTTTTCTTGTGGTTTTGCCATCATCTGTTGTTAGGAAACTTATAACAGCTGACATGGTCAAGTAGGAATTTGTTAACATCTTAGTCACTGAGGAATCATAATTTTGTGATGCCTGTACATGACAGGAATATAAGAAATAGCTATAATGTTTACTCACAAGGCAACAGTGAAAGATGGTACATAAGCAGGCACACAGATCCAGACTACAAAATCGAAGGTGAAAAATAGCTACACAGTGTAAGGCTGGCCTCACAGTTTTTCACCTTCGATTTTGTAGTCTGGTTGTCTCATGGAGGGATGGCCAGGCTGAGTTGAGCTGGGGCGGCTGGTTGCATACCAAGATGTTTTACTTGTCTGCAGACAGTCACCAATCTTAGTACTAACCGGGCCCGGCGTTGGTCAACTTTGTTGATGCAACCAGCGTTGTTGGCATACATGTAATTCCAGGTCTGTCTGAACTTAATCCTGATGTAGTGATACCCGAGTCTGTGGTGATTTTTTGTCACAGTTATTGCTAGTTATTAGTTTGCCCGGAAATGATAGTTTTCAGGGGAGACTTATATTTTGCTGGCATTTATTAGTCTGCCCGGAAACATTAGTTTTTGGAGCAGACTTATGTTTTATTGCGTTTTTACGTGTGAGAGCTAGCATAGCTCGCTATAGCATGTATTAGCTACGGTAATTTTGTCTGTCTGTCTGTCTGTCCTGGTGTAGTACATCCCGGTACCATTCCATGACCAGGTGAGATAGAGACTTCGGGTTTTCACTATATGATAGCATTGAGTCTCTACTATTTCGTGACAAAATTTCATGCCACTGGGTGAAGAGGGGCACCCCCCTTAAAAAGGCGTTATTTTACCGTGATTGTCTCATCTGCCGTGAAAATAGTTGCAGATAAGCACAGACATGCTGCTTATCCTAACAAGCACTGGCAACGAGCTTTTTAGGAATGTCAACACCGATGACCTTGAATGACCGTGAACCCCCAAAATAGGGAGTTTTAGTGAATTTTTCGCGATTTCAGGCTGCGATCCACATTTCAAGAGTGAAATGTGCCAAACTGGCTGGAGATAGACCAAGACAACCTGCATATGAAATTTTTCGCATTGAATGTAGATTTTAGCAGTCTAAGTCCTAACCCTTTGTGTTTAAGGAGGCCTGCGCGTGCGGGTGTCAAATAGGTGTACCCCTCTAAAAAGTGGTTATTCATCTGCTGTTGGCTTGTCTAGCATGAAAATGATTGCAGATAGCCACAGACATACTGCTAAATATAATAAGCACTGGCCACGAGCTTCTTAGGATTTTCAACATTGATGACCTTGATTGGCCTTGAACCTTAAATAGGGGTTTTTAGTGATTTTTTGGCAATTTTTTGACTGCAAAAGAGTGAATTGCCGCAAAATAGATGGCGATAGACCAAGATTACCTGCAAACAAGAACTGCTATAGGCTCTCGCATGTCTTATAAGCATTAGCTCAGATTCCTTGTTCAAATTTTTTCACCTCTGAAGCTCCAAGCTCCAACGGCTGTTTTGTGTTTTGCACAAAATTTTGCACCGTGGTTTATCCTAGGCTGAATTTTGAAAATTATGTCAAAAATTTCGGGGGGCTTTTTTCGAAGAAATTTTAGGGGCCAAAAACATGCAAAATTTGGCACGATTTTAGATGACTTTAAAGTTCGACGGCGAATATCTTCGGAACAAATAAAAATACTCAAAATCGGACAAGAATTTGATCTACTGCGATTCCTCCTGCGTTTTGTGTATGCTAATGCATTTTACTTCAGGCCATGTGACTTTGCCCCAAATTTTTAGTTGACTTGCTGTGAATTTGCATTTATTCAAGTTGCTGTTGTTTGAAGTGTTGACACGATGTCTTCTTGCAGATCACTCGTTCAAGAAGGTCAGAGTTCATTTGTCTGCCGATGAGCTTCAGATGTGTGATGGCGGCCTTCCGTTGTCTGGACATTACATTACCAGTCAGGTCAGTCGACAGTCTACACTTAGAAATGTCTTTATCCAAAATAATAATCAACTTACTGCATAGCATATTACTGCAAAAACATTTAGTGTCTTTAATAAAGTTGAGAAGAAGATAAATTTACTTTAGTTGTTATTTTGGCAGCCTCTGCTGCCTTTCTTGGAACAGTTTCTGTTCACTGCTAGATTTTGGTTCATGGACTTTCTTGTTAGGCTGCCTTATGTTTTTGCTTTGTTATTTTGTACTTTATTTCCTTGTTATTTTTCTTTATTTTTTACTTGTCCTCCATAGCCAGACAGTGGACCAATACCAAGATTGGGTGGAAGGCCAATTCTTACCTGGAAAGAATTGAGGCGAGATCCGTTGAGGGGTTTAGGATGGTTGGGAATTTTAGATCTCTCCAATCGGACTTACGGCACTGGGCAGCCTTATGTTGCCCCAAATTTCTAGTTTTTTTCTGATATGTGTTGATTTCTTGATCCACTGGTTGTGTTGTCATTTGCTAGGCAAGTGGCCCCGAGCATGATGGTAGTATTGTTTTCTCTGGCAAGAAACTACTCAGCAAGAACGACTTCAGTCAGAAGATGTACCACAAAGATGTCGAGGTCACTTGCTTGCTTACTTATCTTTTATTTATAGCAGTCTTTTGACGTGGTAGCTGATGGCTTGGTAGAGTAATGGTAGGATGGTTACGATCAAATGGTTATGGGTTCAATTTTCAGTCGGGTCGCTGTCAAGTAATTACTACTTGGATGGGTGACTGATGGCGGACAGTTAACTGTCCAAGTGTAGAACCAACACCATGGTCAACTCAGCCTTCCGTCCCTCTGAGGTAGGTAAATTGAGTCTGTCTGGTTGGGGTTAAGTTGGGGCACATTCACCTGTGTCATGTGGCTGCTAATACTATATAATCCCATATGGCAGGTGACGCTTCATTGCTGTATGAATGGTTTTCAATTAAGAGCTTTTCACTACCTTTGTAGGTAACGTTAACAACATTCCTGAGTTCACATTTTAACATCACATTTTCATCGCAGAGTGGCTTTAATTGGACCAATTTCGGTTAAATGATAGCCATTGTTTTTAGGACCATGTTGTTAAGTGTCAAATGTACAACGGAAACGATAGCTCTTTAGAATTTTGGGCGGTATGCGTGGTGTAGTGGTAACGCGTCTGATCCGATCAGCGAAGTTACTGTACGCTGGGCCCGGTTAATACTGCGATGGGTGACTGCCTGTGGGCAGGTAAACCATTTTGGTATGTAACCAGCCGCCTGTGTCAACTCAGCCTTCCATCCATCCGGGGTAGGTAAATCGAGTACCGACCTATCTGGCTGGGGTTAAGGCGGGGCGTGTTCACCTCTTGTCGGGTGGCAGGTAACACTGTGTGATCCCATATGACAAGTGACGCTCCGTAGCTCTGAAATGGGTTCGCTCATTAAGAGCTGTGTTCGGACCTTTTAGAATAGGGCAAAACTTCACCGAGTAGAGAGTATGCTGCTAACATTTTCTGCTGTTTCATTCATGTGGGAAGCAAAACGTTAGCAGCATTTTGGTTATGGACAGATTTTTAGGAAATTTTTGGAGTGGGTGTGCATGGCCCAAGAAGGAAGATTTTTGTGGCAATCTAGAATATTTTGTGGATTTTAGTACGATTCAGGATTCTTTACCATCAGAAGTTAGAACACAGATGGCAGTGTAGTTTTTGCCAAAAGTTTCGAGCTCTGATTGCTTCCAGTTTAGTGCTTATGTATATTTATTCAATGTATATGTAGCTATTAAATTGTAGTTTATCAGTTGCTCTTCTGTAGGAGTGGATTGCAGAGTACAAGGCGGAAGTTTTGGCACAGCGTAACACCATAGAGCAGTCATCACAGGAACATAGATCTGTGCCTGCAGACTCGTTGTTGGCCACCACATCAAATCATTACTCGGCCGTTATTGTCTGATGCTTTGGTTCAGTCATTTTCTTTATCAGTGTTCCGTCAAAACCAGGAAATAAGGTTAAGGATAGGGATTAGAATACGGTTAGGATTAGGTTTATGGATTAGTGATAGGGATAGGGTTAAAAGTTTGGCCAGGGTTAAGATTAAATTTAGGGTTCATGTAGTGGGGTAGTTTTGACATTCCCGGTTTTGTCGTATCTGGTTTTGACAGCGAACCTCCTGTGACACCTTGGTGGATACCCGTAAAACTCGGTGGGTTTTTCCTTGTTAATACCCTTAAAAACCCACCCAAAAATCCACCCCAAACATAATCTAGTTTTACTTTCTTGTTTTGCCAATGATGAAATATTTTGTTATTGCTAGGTTTTTGAAATATTTGAACCTACAAATTTGAACATTCCAGTATATTCTCATATGAATCAGCCAACTGAGAACCCATCAAGAAGACCCTCAAGTTGTGCCTTTTTACAAAACTTTAAAAAAACAAAGAAAAGTGAAACCCAAAAACCGACCAGTTGGGCTTTTTTAAAAAACGAGTTTTTTTGCATCCATGGAACGGACTAGGCATGGCTGTTGTGTGTGCAGTTTATGAGGTAAAAGTGCGATTGCGACGGTAGAGATCCGGGTGATTTTACGCTGTCAATTCATTAATTAGTCAGTTCATCAAAACACTTTATGGGTGGCCTATACTGGTTGATGTGTACCCTTCAGTGATGGCAAATCACAAATCAGATCACATATCTAGATCACAAATCATTTGGAAAAATGATTTAAATCATTGTCCCAAATCACAAGTGATATTTTTAAATCACAAATCATTTGAAGCCTAAATCAAATCCGAAATCATTTTTATCAAAACTTGCACTGTTTAAAAATGTTTAATTTACATAATATAATCTCACTGCTCTTTTGGCCATTCTCCACCCATGTTATCAGATATTTTTGTCATTAGTATGTTTGTGGTTATATCAGATAAACTGTCTTTCTCTTTGCTTAACTTGTTTCTACCGTCCATTACTGATCATTCATGGTACAAGTGCATTATCGTAATGGATTTAGTATGCAGTTAATCATAATTTGTATTGAATTGCTTAATTCTGCAAATTTAACCTCCGATTTATTCAGAGGTATTAAGAAATTGTTAATGTAGCGACTGTAGTTATTTGTGATCCGTGATCGCACTGATTTGCCATATATTGGGAAATTTGATGACATCGTATGTGTCCATGATTATTTGGGTACTGTGTGTAAGCATTTGTTTTTGCTTCCACTTCTATATTTTCTATTCACTGATTATATCACAGCTCTCGTTGTCATGTCTTAGATATCTAGCAGTGGTGTAGCCAGAAATTTTAGTTGCCTGGGGGGCCTTGTCTCCCTTTCCCTCCTTTCCTCTTCTCCCTTTTGCCCTTCACCTTCTTTATTTTTCCCCTTTATCCCCCTCCCTTCCTTGTTTTTTTCTCTTCCCCTTTCTTCCCTTCCCTTAGAAGTAGGACTCCTGTAAAATCCAGCCAGGAGTCTGGAGCTGCCCCAGTGGGGTATGGGGCAGAGCCCCAGCCAAAATTAAATTTCATGCATTTTAGCTTTTAAGGATGAGATCTGGTGGCAACAGTTTTAATTATTTTCTCGAAAATGAACTGACCAAATCGGCAAATTTCGTGCAGTTTATACATGTATCTTATGTTTTGTCTGGAGGATTGGGGGAGGGCTGGGCTCCCTGGGCCCCCCCTTGTCTACGCCACTGATATCTAGTGCGTTTTCGAGTAATACTGTAAATTCCAATGTACGGTACCACTGAATATTAGTATATGTTTTCTGTGTTGTGTTCTAGGAACATTTTTGTACTGATAAGGAATTATCAATTTTTCATTCGTTATCAGACATGTCTATATCATGCAATTGTTGATGTTTGTTTGTTGTTATGTATCGTCGTTAAGAGTAATTTTTGCATACTTGTTTCTTGCAAATATAGAAGTCGTTCATAAATGACATCACGCACTGAGGGAGGAAGGGGGTTCACGATATTGTTTGTGTTTTCTTGAAGGTCTGACCAGGTCTGGGCTGCTCCAAGTCGTTTTTATTGTTTCTATTGTTAATCTTTCCAGAAAGGCCTGTGTTGATCCAAAAGCTTTCCGTGTCGAAAGTATGTAAAACCGGTGCAGCGTGGGAGGGTAATTGACGTCACACCCTGTCAGCCAATCAAATGCATTGTTTACACGTCTGTTTCACGTCAGATTATGGGACTTATATCTAGTTATGTACTGATTAATTTAGTTTTCTGCATTTTACTGTGCGTAAAGGTAATCGTACAGTTGTGTGCATTTATTGGCTTGTTAGCCAGCACTTTTGTTTATTGAGAAAATAAATTTGTAGGGCACAAAGCACTTGTTCTGAACTTTGTTTACGCTATAGGCAATTTGAATTGTGGGCGTGACTACCCCTGTCTCTAGTTTCTCGCATTCTTTTTACAATCATTCCGGAAAGGTCTACCTGTAGACAGCGACAAATCACCGAACCTTTCCATAAAACCAAAAAGCAACCATTGTGACGATGCGTGACGTAAGGGGTTATGGGGTTAAAAGAGGCGTGACGTCATGCACGTCACATCTGCAGCAAGGCCTGACCAGGGAGTCGTGGATGATAGCGCTAGTATTCAGGAAGTCATTTCTACATATCAGAACTTTAATATACAATGCTTACTGTTGCAAATGTGTCAAATCATACTAAAACTTGCATTGTGTTTGAAACTCATATAAATCTGTGGGCTACACTACAGACTGCAAGGGGGGGGTTAGAGGTTTGTGACGTCATATTGGGGGAGGTCCAGAGTAGCATGACGAAACGTGGTGAAGGGGGAAAGGAGGTTATTTTTTCCATAAAATTGGGTGACGTCATTTACGGACGACCCCATAATGGACCACCATTTGGTTTTTACATGTAAATTTGCAGACGGTGTGGGTTTTCAGTTTTAACCCTCTACTGAGGGTTAACGAATTCTGTGAACCATGTGTGCAGTTACTTGCATAATTATGCTGTTAGCTTGTCAACAAATGAATATTCATGTATGCATTTTTTAATTTTTTTACTTTATTTCATTGTCTGAACGGACCAAAGGCATTTGGCAGCCAGGCTGCATGTCTGCCAGGAAGGAGGGGTCAGAGTAGAGGGTGAGGGGTAATTTGTGAACCCCCTCCCATTTCCCATATCTACATATGCCACTGTAGGTGTGTAGTACATATTGTTTTTTTGTACAAAATCATAGCATGTATTGAATGTACACCGTGTCCCAAAATTAGCGCCCTTCTGCTTCAAACATGTCTAATTCAGTTTGTAGTTCATGAATTTCAACGAAATGTCGTACACTGCACTATCTTCACATTACTTGTGGTCACACTCATTATGACGTATGCACTTTTCTGTTTGTGCTCAGCGTAACGTCATTATGACGTCAGAGTTTGTTTACTTTAGTGTTACATTCAATATGTTGTTATTGACAAAGGGATCAAGCAGCAGCATACTCGTCTAAAACTAAAAGCAGCTTGCGTCTAGGCCAAAGGTGGCCACTTTGAGCTCAAACTGTAAAGACAAGTTCAGAATGATTGTCTCAGTGACTGTTTCAAATTTTGTGAAAATCTGCATGTATCACCGATTTTACACTAACTTATCTGAAGGGGGGGCGCTAATTTTGGGACTCGGTGTAGTTCAGCATACTTGTGTTCATTTTATCTGATGCTTTTTTATGAAATGCTGCTGCCAGCCAGCTGTGACGTGATGTATTTATTCCACTTTATACGCATGTGCTATCTTTGTAGTCATTTTTCTGTTGCTATATGTTATTTCCATGGCCTGATTCATGAACAACAAATGTTTCGGAGTAACAAAAGCTGTCGTAGTGTTTGCAGAAGACAACTGTTAGTGTTTTGATTGTAAAGTGTTTTATATTCTGTTCTTATCTGAGCAAAATGCTACCCGGTTATTTCATAAGTCCAGTTAATCTAGATCGGTTTGGTTAAGCACAAATTCCATTATGCTGACTTTGCGACACAAATCATGAAAGTCCGTGACACAAATCACGTCACCGACTTTCATGATTTGTGTCCCCTTTGTCACGTACTTTGTCACGGACTTTGTCACTGACTTTTCCCGTGCATTGTAACAGACTAAATTCCATTATAGCGACACAAACAGGTTTGTCGCGGACTTATCATGGACATGTCGAGATGGTTTGTGTCCGCGACTTTCGTGATTTATGTCCACGACTTTCTCCGCAGGGAGGTTTCGGTGAAAGTCAGCATAATGGAATTTGGGTTTTAGCAGTTACGCCGTTTTCAATGGGACCATTTCATCTGTGTTATATTTTTCAGCTTCTCATTTGCATTGATTGATGCAGTTTACAGTTTTTGCTGCATTCTGTCCTACTTGTGACATTGTTGGTAGGTCATTGCAGTGATTTGTAATGTTCCCCAACTATTGCATGTCAAGGCTACGAAACGAATGTTAGTTCATAGATAAGTGTATTATAAATATGCTAATTTTGTGCCCAAGCTGAAGCACGAAAAACAAAGTTGCTATGATATCGCCTCATTACAACAAAACAAAACGCAAATTTTTTGTCTGCCATGCCCTCAACAGAAATTAAAACTATTATCTAAAACTATTAAAACTATTGGGTCAACATGCACAAATGAGCGTATTTTTAATATACTTATCTATGAACTAACACTAATGCGTTAGGCATTCAAAACGCAGCTCTAGTTTTAACTTTTTTGGCTGACCATTAAGTCGAGTCTTGAGCATGATGTGTCGTTTGTCTGTTTGTCTGTAATGCATTTATTGTGGCTAAACGCCATGTTGTAGGGGGTTGGCGATGGTACTGTTAGATAGGGCGTTGACAAGTTCCTATAAGATGTCAATAACAACCAATGTCTCTATCTGCAGCGGTCTGGCTGCAATTTTGAATGCAAAGTTGCTGCTTGCAGCCAATCACCCATGTATGCCGAATTGCCATAGTGTACGTAATCATTGGTTCTAGCATTCGATATAGCAGCGTCACCATAGTGTGTATGGGACTGTAGTCACTCTGGAAAATCGCTTTCTTTCCATGACCAGAAGTAGGATGCTGGCTTTTGTATATAAGCAGTTTACCATTGGCCCACCCGAGCAACAGCTGGGATCCTTGTTATATATTGTGGATAAGTTTAATGTCCATTGCCTGGATTAGGTATGAATGTATCAAAATATTACCAGGGTCTGTGGGTTTGACACAATGTGATATAGGTTCCGTTGCGATTTTTTGTGTTGACTGTTGCTGTTGTATTTTATGTAGTGCTACCACCACCAGTAAAATGTTCACCATAATCTTTGTCAGTGGCTTCAGTTACTCAAAATAGTACCAATAGTACCTGGTGGACGCAGCTTGCGCCCAATGAAAAATAGGGTGGGGGGAGTTTTGATAAGGTTGTAGATCAAAACTCCTCCCCCTATTTTTCGCTGGGCAAACTACACATCAACAAAACTTTCCCCCTATTTTTTACTTTCCCCTTATTTTTCAATCTGCACCTTTAATAATGCTCCCCTTTATACGGCATGTATATATGTACTGTGGTATTGCCGGCCCCCATGGCAGTATGTTCATGACTGCACTAGCATTTGATGTCACCGGTTACTGCTTTGACATCTTTGCCACCACATTTAACTCTTAGATTTGATTGTGGTTGGGCACACTGGCGTAGCCATGGGGTGGTACTGTGGGCACGTGCCCCCTCCCTAGGAGTCTACTCAGTTACTCAAAGTAGTACCAAAAATGCACCAAAACACGTCATTATCACACCAAAAATCTAAAAATTTAGCCCCCCCAGACTCCTTCCCCGTGGAAAGGGGACACCCCTTCCCATACCCCACCCTTAAGTGCCCCGACTACAACTAGATTCTGCCTACGCCACTGGTTGGGCAGACGTTGATATGACAATATCTGGATGATTTCAGTGGCTTTTGTTTTTACACTGGGTGGGCTCAACTTGTGCCCAGTGAGGGGGGGGGAGTTTAGCGGGGGTAGTTTTGTTGAGGGTTTATACAAAATCGCTATTAGCAGAAGCGCTGTTATAGCTCAAAATGCACCGCAAACTATTTGGCGGCCTGGCACAGCCCGGACCCCCGATGGGGGAGCTTACAGTGCTCCCATAAACCACCAAAGGGTGTGAGGTCCTAGGAAGGGTAGGGAAGGATGGAACGCGGAGGGGAGGAAAAAAGTGGGACGAGAGGGGAAGGGAAAGATGGTTACACTAGAATTAATGACATTGTATCGTACCGTCAGCCGACATAGGCGGATCCAGGAGTTGAAGTTTAGGGGGCAAGGTCGAGTGCCGAAGGCAAGAGCCGAGTCGAGGCGCCGAAGGCGCCAAGGGTAGTGAGGTGTGGAGAGGGGGTGTCCTTTCCCCGCAGGGGGAGGGGCAGTGCCCCATACCCAGAAATTATTTTGAGATTTTGTGGTTAAAATGGAGTATTTTCGTGGACTCCTGGTGCTAAATTTTGTTTTTTAATGACTAAAACAGTATAGAAATACACCAGGAATACAAGGACTGCCATGGAGATTGACTTGCATGCGATAAAGAGCGTTACTCAGGGGTGTCTATCCCTCTAAGTCCTTGGAGCAAGTTTCCTTTCTAACTCAAAGTGAGGTGCCGCAGGCGTCAACGGGGTGAAGGTTACCCCATCCCTAGCTGAGAGAGTCTGGGGAGCGTCGTGAGCTCCCCCAGCGGGGTCCGGGGCAGAGACCGGGCGAAAAACGAATTTGGTGCATTTTAAGCATCACTGAATACTTCTGCTTGCAAGATATCGTAAATAGCTCAAAAATGCAAAATAATAATATTCAACTTTCCCCTTAATTTTCAAAAATAAACCTCCCCTCTTTTTTTTCTTCGAGCATTTGCATAATGTCGACGCCTCTGGCGTTATTTTATTGTTTATTGTTGCTTACTTGTACATAGGCGTTGCCAGAAATTGGAGTCATATATGAGGCGAACTAGCCCCCAAGGGTCAAAAATTGAGGCCGAAAGCCGATAACAAAGGTGAACTTCTTGAGTAGGGGCCTGTCGCCGGGGCGCAGCTCGGAAGCAAACGCTGAAAACCCTGTAAATGCATATATTGAGTATAAATTTTATTAGTTTTACTTCCCAAATTTATAACGCATTGCATATCATCATCATCATCATCGACAACCGTGGGCTCAATGCCCGTTGGTGTCTGACGCCATTCTTACTATCGCTGCCCACCGCTGCCTATCTAGGGCATCGTGGCTTGACTCCTGCAGGGTTGTCCCACACCACTGCTCAATGTCATCTGACCATTCTCGGTGAGGCCGTCCTCTTTTGTTTGAACCATCCATCATTCCGAACACCA
>Ga0056128_1002989_pt1 | contig 20451 bp, 7 predicted proteins | sample WorMetLIZISLAND2_FD_71113 | JGI IMG/M metagenome (GOLD analysis project Ga0056128, IMG submission 71113) | Marine gutless worms symbiont microbial communities from Max Planck institute for Marine Microbiology, Germany - Olavius geniculatus... ... | reverse complement strand
GGTGAGTTGAGCGGATGCTGAGTCTGGACTAGTGGTGGTGCAGGCGGCGACGAAGACGTAGAGCCGGTGTTGTCGTTATTATCACTACACGTCTAAACACACGCATACATGCACGTTCTTGATGAACTCTACTAACTCTGAGGACGGGCTCACTCAGCCATGGACAACTCCATAATAGCAATCCAGACGTCTTTGACTTAGCCCAACAATGCGAACTCAAGCAATGGGCACGGGAGCCCAAAGAAACATTAGCACGAATACGGGATGGCATACACGACCAGGTGTGTAAAACTGAGAGAACGTCATGTGCTTTAAGCCTCCCCAGACCCTAACAAACTACGAGTCATTATATCTGTTCAAGGCCCCAGCAGACGAACATTTAGACTACAAAAACACACACACGCACAGATTTTGATGACGTCATCGGTTACGTCAGCTCGCAGCCCTGATCCTCGACCCGACATTGCGGAAAACCTAGGACAGTACTCTTAGCAGCATTAAAATCCAATCTATGAGTCCGTCGAGGCCGTCTACACAACCGTCGCCAGCTATCGAGAAAATGCAGTAATTCTAAAATGCCTGCACTGCTGAGAATGCTTATTTCTGCTTTCTGACACAATTCTCCTCTAAACGAAGTCGCCGCTATTCTTAGAAGCTATTTATGCCAACCACTCTACCACACGCACAGACGCACACACCGCGCGTGGATTACACTGTGACCAAAAAACAAGAAGTCCAGCTGTTGCTAGGGTGGGGCCGACCGTACTGGTTGTCACTGACCTTGAAAATCATCCAAGATCAATGATTTTCATTTCATCTGAAATGGCGTTTGCCGCTTCCTGTTAGTGATTAATAGTAACCTACGCCGTACCTCTCACCGTTGCTGAGAGATGGCCAGTTTACCGTTAAAAACGCAGATTTTTACCCCCACCCCCTTTATTCAACCCCCAAATTGAAAATGTTTCCCTTGGAATAAATGACTAAAATTTTGCATGCTCGAGTTTAAAACACATAGCTAATTACTGGTATAAAAATTTCCTCTATGCTCTACCAGCTAGCCACAATACATCCGCCGTTACTGACAGACGGACAGACGAACGCCAGAGGGACGACAACCATAGCAAAGGGCCGTATCTTTGAGCTTACAGCTTAACGGTCGGCCCAAAAACTTCCGACTTTGTCATTGTGCGTTTCTTTGCCAAATATTGACCCATTAGAAATTCTGTCCTTGGCCGACTTTATGGACAATTTGCAACAAAACTGTCATTAAAGATCCTATCACGTCGCTACGCTACCGTGTGAAATATGAATGTTGTGAACAAGCGTGTTTTGTGGGCGCGTTAAGTCATAGTCTTGCTGAGATATAAACTACAAGAGACCTTGCGAATGAGAGGCAGTAAATGTGATGAGAGAAATTAATGAGAGAAATTATCGATTTTGGCTTCAGTATCGACGAATATCACACTAGCATAAATGACTTTCATTGCGTGGTCTGTCACCATTAGCGACTGACTGAACGTCAGTCCTGCGCGAAGAAACGTTTTTGCTCCACTTTGCTCAAATTACTTGTTTTTAAACCCATGATGCCACTGTTGCTGTACCAAATGCCATTCGCCTCTTTTTTTAGTGTGTAAGGTAGTGTAGCGACGCGTTTAATATGTGGTGGGATTTTTATTGACAATGTTGTTGCATAGATCTATTGTCCGCATAGTGTGTCAATGAAATAATTTGATAAACGAATTTTGATAATTGATTTATATTTTGCAAAAATGTGGACATAGCGTATAGGCGGCTTGTTGTTTTTTGTGTGTGTTCCCCAGAGCAATAGCTGTTATTGATTACCGTGAATTACATGTAGGCTTAGGCTATACGATATTGCGAAGCAATAACAGGCGGCTATAGCACTGAATAAAGTGTCATTAAAGCCATACATTGGCTGCACTGCTGTGCAGGACTCAGCGTGCGTGTGTCATGATGGCGAACATTTTTTTGAACGCGCCAAAACTGTAAATTAATCTTTATTTACAAATAGACGAAAATAGTAATAATGTTACAAAATCGTTCAGAGACTTTTTAAAAATAAAACTGCAGTTTGGACAATTAAAGGCCCATTATTGAACATTTTAAATGATATGATAAAAAATTTCAAAAAATTAGTAATTACATTAATTGTGAAAAATACGTAAAACAGTTACTCCCGTCTTTCGTGCACTGACACTGTTGGTCAATAGCATCAGGCATAAAACTCGACTAGTAAAATGCCGACTGTGCAGCCCCGAAGGATTACTTACTCTTAGACCATTGAGACTACCGGCGGTAAGCCTATAGGCCTAAGCCACGTATAAATATGGAAGTGGTCGTTAAAACGGTTGTTCGTTTCTTTCATTTGCTGTAAACAGGTGGCCGCTTTGACGATTTGATCGCTTGAATGATCGTTGAACAGTTTACAGATATGTGTAGTCCTATTTGAAGAAAAAATGAGACTGGCTCATTTATAAAAGACATGCGAATTATAAATTACACAATGCAAAATATACTGATAACATGAAAAAAGTATGTCCTAAACAGAGACTGCAACTGTTACAGAGTACGGATGGTTACTGTCTATTTTTATAATCAAAATGAAAGTGCAAGACCTTAGCAAGTAGACTGGCGCGGTACGTCGCCAACTGTTTCAAATAAAGTTTCTTCGCAGCTTCCGTCCGTTTCCTATAAACCTACAAACAAATATAAAAGATTAATACCACGTTTAATAACAGGCGCGTCGACTATTAACAATAGATGTACGATTGTGAGGACCAAATGGTTACAACATTGTGTATATTTCTTGCGATATCAGTGTATGGACGTGTGTCAAAAGCAAGCAAGCTATCAATCGATACAAAGTACGAAAAGTCAAAGCGAGAGACAGCACAGGACCAAGGAGTTGTGCGTTTAATCCTGGTCGAAACAGATCGCGGGAGTGATGGATGGCGCCCGCGGAAAAATAATGAAGACGAATAAGTATGTGACAAGAGAATAGTGATGCATGTGGCCGCGATTGGGAGTGACCATCGCTGACATTGATGAGGCAGCTAGCTGACGAAATAATGCAGCAAGATGATTTCCAAGCTCAGATCGATGTGCAGCAAACTCAGCGATTAATAACACACGAACAGATTGACGCAGATCTAAGACTGACAACAGAGGAAAAAAGAAGGCGCTACTATAGAGAAACTGAATGATTAAAGTACTTTCATAAAATTACATGTATATTGCTTTATCCGTACATGATAAACCACATTTTTATTCTGAAGGGCAGTGCAATACACATACATGGGTAACAGCAGCAAAGTACAAACAATAAAAATATAATAAATTTTATGACACAATGTTCTAGAAACATGCCCTGTAATCTAAGTAAAAGCTCAAGAAATGAGATTCAAGTTTGATGCCTTCATAAGACCACCATCTCAGACGAAATGACAAAGATAGGTGGCCCACAGGGACAATACAGACACTGCAAAGTCGAGCCTCTTTCTTAGGCCGACTTACTACAATGTAGCTATGTGCACTGACGTTTTTATGCATGTCGTCGAGCGTGTCCCACATGGCAGCAACGATCTTCGACATTTCGCCGAAGCTGGCGCTCGGGTTCTGACATTTGATGGCCGCTTGTGTGTCGCGGAAAAACAACGCATACGCCGACACCGGCCTGAAACAATCCACACGGACACACGTCCGTTAATGTTGTTCGATCTTCGTTATCATTGTGTCGACTTTATTTCTTCCGAAGGTGGACTGTAAACGACTGCACAGTGTACTAAACCAATCAAAAGAACAAAATATAAATTCCACGTTAAAAGCACGAATTTCGATAACTGACTTTTAGAACGCTAATTGCAATGTAAGTAAGTAGGGACCCGTATAAGTGTACTAGGCCTACTCAGCCTACAATGCCATAGTACAGTACATTGTCATTAAGCCATAGCCTACATTTCACAACGCGAAGTCTTGATATTTATATCACATGAACGACTTAGCATTTTGAGCACAGTAGCACTATACTAGTCTATAGCACACAAAAACTTTTTAATAGCATATTGCATATAGCAAAAGTGAACTTCTTTTTTTCCAGTAATGTACAGATCGTCTTACGAGTAATGTCGTACACAAACTGTTCGTAACTTGCAATAAATATGTCTATTTCTTAATCTTACAACGAGAAAGATCGTGTGAGCTGGTGAGACGCCTTGTTGATTTATCAATAAACCTCGGCAATTTTGTCGTTAAGCCCTATAATCGTGCAACATTTTGCTGAACTGCATTGGGATAAATGGCGTGAGTTATATTCAATGTGACTTTCTACGACACAAAAAAAACGCGGACGTGATGTTGAGAGTGATGAATGGAATTCTTACTTACTTCTGTGGCTCGTTGCTATCTTTCTTCTTTCGCTTTTTCGACGGTTTTGGTTTCTTAACTGGTGCGTTGCTGGCTTCATTATAGCTGTGCGGTAGGTAAGGCTGGCCGAAATACTGCACAAACGTCACGCATAACACATTACTTTGTACGTTCTAATTAACAGACATACAGAGTGCAATTAAAACACTCTACTGCACAGTTTCAATGTTTCAAAATAACGCCTAATAGTTTACTTTACAAAATTGGCAACGGTTATTCAGAAGAAAATTTGCTACAAACAGAAGCAATCTTATTTACTATTACAAAAATTTTCATAAATGATGCATGCAGATTGTATTTTTTTTCCATTGTTACACTTTGTGAAAAATTTGCAATAGAAACAGCATTAAATTTTTTACCTCAAACATTTCGGCGTCATTATTTTATTAAATACTACAGCCAGGTAATAGTGTAGCGAAACGTTTGAGGCGTGGTGATACTTTTAATCGCAACCTCGAAACCACATAGATGCCGTCCGTAAGTGCACAGTGAATACTTAGGCCACACACTTTTCATGTAATGTAATGCATGAACAGACATTGTAATGCACCGCCGTTCTTAATTTTCACTGTAAATGGCGCACCATAAATAATGATAAAGATGATAATGATGATGTAATGTAACTGAAACTGAGACAGAAGACGAACGAACCGTGTCGGGTCTAAGCAACATGTCTGCAGTAGCTGAGGCGCTATCAGCGCACAAACTAATACCGGCGGCGCCGTTATAACACAGTCCACCGTGGCCCGGTGACAAGACGTACTCTGGCAGCGGCGTCGACGAAGTGTAGGCAGCGGCACGGTCACAGCGCAGCGGCAGTCGGTCCAGCAGTACGCAGGACTCTGACGTCATCCCTGCTGCACTCGGCGGCGGTCGCATGACGCCAGCAGCGTAGCTGTGCGGGTAGCGAGGTGGCGGCGGGATGCTGTAAGTGACGGACGGCCCGGGCGGCATCTGCTGATGCGGATGCTGATGATGTTGACTGCAACGGTAGAACTCGGCGGCGTAGCGGATGTCTGGAACGTGGAACTCGTCGGGCGGAGGCAGTTTGAGCAAGCAGACGTCCTCGGCGTCGTCAGGTCTACCTGTGACGTGGTGGAAGTTGGCGTGGGGCAGGCGGCGCTGATCCACGTCACCACAGTGTGGTGGCGGTGGCGGTGATGTGCTGACATCTGGCGAGGACCAGCAGCCGGTGTCGGCTGATGTCGGTGATGACTTGTCGTCGTTGACACTGCTCTGTAGTCGCTCCATCGTCCGTCCTGTCTGCTGCCCGCCGTCTGATGCTGCTGACGCTGCTGATGATCTCGGTGCTGTCGTCAGCTCGAAGTCTTCGTCGCCAAAACTCGGCGCGTGAAAAACCTGCATCAAAGCATTTTCCATCACACCCATCTGTTCCTGAGTCTGTTAGTAAAATATGCGAAATTCAGTGCTATATAAATAATACTAACTAACTAAAAATACTGCCAGTGAACGACGTATGCATGCGACGCTACTATAGATATCTAACAAGATAATGTTCATACGAACACGGAGTCTGTCCAATGCATTTTGACAGTTTACAGTATATGTCCGTATGAATATAATCAGTGAGCTGTTTAGACTGGTAGAAAAAAATCAAACAGTTTAATTTTAAATTGTACAGCAGCAATGATCCCTTCATCCTTCTGTATCATTTTAACTAAACACTGTCAGTCACGAGACCATTCGATTCGTCACCAGGGCTTTACTATAAATGGTCCATCGTCACCATGCGTCTGTCTCGCACCGTTGTAAAGATATGGCGCCTCAAAAATAATGGGGTCACGAACTTGACCTTTTGGGGTCACGTGACGTCATCGGTCACGTGACCATTCGACTCCCGGGGGTCGACTTCCTATGGGTGGTCCATGGTGACCATGCGTCCATCTGGCACCTTACGGAGATATGGCGCCTCAAATGTTAGACACACGAACGTTGACACGTAAAAAAGGGGAAAAGAAAAAGGAAAGGGAAAAGAAAGGAAAGGGAAAGGAAAAGTGAAAGGGGAAAAAAGGAAAGGGAAAGGAGAAGGTGAGGGGGGAAGATATGGGGAAGGGAAGGTAATGAAAAAAGGGGGGAAAGGAAAAGGGGAAGAGAAAAAAGAAGGAAAAGGAGAAGGGGAAGGGAAAGGAAAAGAAAAAAGAGAAGGAAAAGGGGAAGGAAAGGAGAAGGGAAAGTGGAAAGGGAAAGAAAAAAGAGAAGGAAAATGGGGAAAGGGAAAGGGTAAGAAAAAGAAAAAAAAGAAGGGAAAGGAAAAGGGGAAGGAAAAGGGAAAGATGGAAGAAAGAGAGCTTAAGAAAAGTTGGACGCACGGACGGACGCACGGACACTCAGGTGATTTTATATTCTGTCCAATGCTATGCATTGCATTGGACAGACAATTATTGTTCCTGCAGCAGATACCAACAGCCGGCTATATATACTCCGGGTAATGGGAATAGCAAGCGTTGCACATGACCGTTTGCCGGGTGGCGACTGTGGTCACGTGATCACGCACCGGATACACAGATTTAATGCGCTGGAAATCGCCACGGTCGATAATATGACCCACTATATCGGCGTCGTGCAATTAAAAAATAGCTTTGTGGGCCACTGTTCTCTTCGACAGCGTTTCTGCCATGCATAGGACTACGCTATGTACACAACTACCCACTCCACTCCTTTTCCGAAAACACTGACGAATTATGTCTAGCATTTTGTGGCTACACAATAACATTATTTGTCACAAAATGGAAAAAGCACAGCAGAGCAAACATGAGCAGAGATTCGAATATATGTCAAACGAAAACGTAACAAAGCCAAAGTCATGATGCGGAAAAAATGATCGTAAACAACATCGCGCGGTGTGTGCTAGACACCACGGCAGGCGCTCTTATTTCGTGCTGTTCGTGATGCACACGAAAGAAAGATAATAAATGTCTTGAAATACGTTGATGAGATCTGTGAAGAGATGTTGCCATCCGTGCACAGTCGTCAAGCAGCGGCAAATATTCGCAATCAGTGAAGCGACTAGAGCCTTTGATCAAGAGCATCAGACAACGACAACACAGCTCGACTATTCATTCGACTAATATCTGACGCACACAGGTAGACACAGGCAAGATGATTATAATGACGTCAATGCTTGGCGATAACATGAAACAACCACGCGTAACAACAATAGAAACAAACTGACAGACAAGCGATAGACCAACGACGCGCGTGCGATCGATAATCGGTATGTAAAGATATCAACGGCATACTGCGTTAAACTTTCACATTTTAATTATCTGGTCGCTGACGTCGTTGAACGTTAAAACGAATACATAAAATGTCAGATTGACGATTACTTGGATTCGACAACTGACAACAGCTAAATAGGCTAATACACGCACGATGCAGTAATTCCTTTGAGATTTTCAATGCGGTGATGTACGCAGCAAATTCGTTATGAACTACAAATAAATTAAGTGTTATTCAAAACTATTTCTGTATTAACTGTGTTTTCAGTGCTGTATTGCTACAACACTAGGCTATGTAGAGAATAAAGATTTTCATACGAAGTGACGGCAGAGTCATCTGTTCGTCATCTGTAGATTTTCAGCTTGAACTTTGAGTCGCTTCGTGGTCTTGCCATTTTTTTTGTATATTAATAGGCTACTATATTTATAGCTGCAACCTTTTCTATAAATAATCAACAATTTTTGATATCATCTCAGCAACTTTTTTTAGGTTCGACGTAGTTTATAGGTGACTTGTTGTTTTTGTTATTCCGTGTGTGAGCAATAGTATATAATGGTCCGCAGTTTTGAATGGCTTTGCCTTGCGGCAAGTTTTATTTCGTCTGCTGTTTATAACAAACGCTAAAATGTAGGCTGTTAAGTTGCAAAGTAGCCAAAATAGCAAAAAATATTATAAGAGAAAAACAGTGCTTACAGTGTTTGTTAAATGTTTGTCTAGGCCTATCGTTTTAGTTTGGACTTTTCTGACAGAGACCTAACTACCTAACTATGCAGTGTTGGTATTAACGTAGGTACTCGGTAGAGTGCACACATTTAAAATAAAAAGTGCTAATGATTTAGCATTTTATCGTCTGGAAGCTGGCAATTTATGCAGGTTTTACAGGTTTTACTGATGTTAATCAGTATTTGTTAGCGTCTGACATTTTGCTGCTCTGAACCTGGTCAGTATGTCACGTTTTCTTCTTCTGGTTACGAAATCAGTAAACTTTAGCGTCCCATTTGTGTAGTTTTTGTATCGAAATTCTGCAAATAAGAGCTGATCAGGATTACTTACTGCTTGGCTGCCACGAATTGCCGGATTAACACGGAATAACATAGGCGTAGTATATAGTGCTGCGTTGTTTAGGCCTATAGATTGCTGGCTGTTATCTAGCCGCCTGGATGTATGCATAAAGTCCTTCGTTTATTTTGTCGATATAATATGAACGCGAAAGCCACATAGGTCATCGTAACGCCGCGCGTCTAGAAATCCAATGCCCCAACTCGTGCTACCCCCATCTATACCCTACATGTATGCACTGTTCTAGACGCTGTGGAATGGATTGGAGACGAGCGCATCGCCTCCAGTAAGACCTCCTGGCAAGTTAATTCGCAAAATAATAATACTAATTAATAAGAAACACCGAAGTAATTTGGTAAAGCGCGGAATCGTTCGTCGTTTCCATTGGCCATGTGGCAGCAACAATTTGCAATTGCCTGCTTTGGTTCGACCCTCGAATCTCCCCTTCAACAGATGACAGAGAGACAACGCTACATAGAAATGTGTCGCAATAAGCGGAATCGAGTGCGCTGCAAGAAACGATTTCGCCTAACAATAACAAAAGCGAGCGTGATTTCGCAAGACAGTCAGTCACACATACATTTAGACGAAGAAACCCGTTATGTTCCATTATTGGACGACGTCTAATAAGTCTGGCCTATAGGCGCAGTTCGTCTCAAATCATAGACCAGACAGAAATACCGGCGTGCCTCGTCGGTCGTCCAATCTTCCTGTTTGTTTAGCTTGCTTTCATTCTGCAGCAGTGCGCCGTAAAGCGGAAATTTATGACGTATTCACGGACTTAATGACCACTTGATGCGGCGCTGGTACTCGGAACAAAACTGCGCCGCTCGCTCGGGATCGCACGATGCTGCGCTCCGTGGACCTCAGCCCGCACCACTATACACTATACAGTAATAGCACGGTCCGTCGTGTCTGATGTACGTTTATGTCTTCCGATGCAAAGTTTTTATTATTATTTACTAGTTATTATTAAAAATAGGCACAATCAGAGCGCCTGATAACGCAATTCATGGCCCATGCAGATCGAGCAAAGGAAATACAAATAGACTTTCGATTTCCGCTCTATATCATCTAATCCTGCGGTGTTGTAATTCGCGAACACACAGTTAATTAAATTTTCTTATCTTTTTTGCAAGAGCAAATGTGTGACGTCAAAATGACCCTAAGTTTCTAACCCTAAGCCACTCCTCATCAGCTTAACCGTTTCACATAAGGTAAGCGAAATTGGATTGCGAAAGAAACACCGACGTCCACAGAATTGAAAAAAACGCCTACATGCCATTTTTTATAAGATTGCTGTTCCTCAAATTAATAACAAATTGGGGAACTACTACTTTATACTACTCGTATTGTGCCGCTGTGGTAACTATAACATAAATTCTTGTTATCGCCATAAGTCTAATAGATCATAATAGGAGTATAGTTTTTGTACGTACTAGACTACTAGTTTGATTTTATGTTTGTGTGTACGCATGTCTGCACATGTACGTAGATTTTGTATTTTTCTGCTCTTGCAGCTTCGTCGTCGATCCGTCTTTCGTTATCATAGGCTATACCGGTGCCGCCTTTTCATTATTGCTTTATCAGGCACATATTAAACCTATTGATTGACTGATGCGAGTCCCTCACGAAATCTGCAAATCAAATCTGTCGGCGTCTGTGAATAAATTTTTACAACTCTGCACGGAAGAAAACATGCATGGTCTCAGCTTTAAAATGGCTGTCGAAGTCTGCGCTGTACGATAATTCTGTTAGCATATCTACAAATCACCAATTCATCTTCTGTCCAGATATTATTATTCACATCATCCGCCCCAGCGATTATATACTATTGTGGCTTTTTAACAACAAATTAAAGTACGCGCCATTAATTCATAAAGCAGCAAAATGTAGGTGTATAAGCTTTGATGTTTGCAAAGATCACGAGGATCGCAACTAACTACATGATTTATTACCGGACTGCTTTCATGTACTTTGGGATTTTTTCCATATTTCTCATCTCATCGGTTTCCTTTTACATCCACCGTATTTCGGCGAATGGTATGTAACAGATATGCTTGTTCTTTGGCTTGTTTAACAGTTCGATTACTCAAAAAGATTATAAACATATTTCAACGAAATTTCTTGGATGGGTTGTGCATATCGCACGAAAAAAAGTTATTCGCTTTTGACAGCGCTTATAAATTTTCCATTGCACCAGGTTTGCATTTCGTTTTCGACTCGAAATCAGGCTATAATGACTTGTAGTTTTTGTGTACAAACAGCGAGAAGACAACTCTAAAAAGTCGACTGTTATCTGGTCTGGTATATATAACTGCGTCTGAGTAATGGTCATCACGCGAGCGAATCGCGCTCCGCTTAATCCGCAGTCTCCCTCGTTTCATCCCGGTAGCTAATCAAACGGATCATCCGTTGACTAATAGGAATCTCTTTCTGTCTGTCGCTGTTCCGTCGTGCACCATTCCCTGCAGCTTCCTTCTCGCTACTCCATCTCTCCCTTACTCCCGCTCCCACACTCACAAAATACATCCAGTTGTCAACGCGCCGCGCTGCATGGACGTGAACGTTCATTTGCATTCAAACAACGACGGTAAATAAGCCGTTCTTTGGTCGTCAGCCGATGCCGAGGCAGGCACGGATGTTTTGCAGTCAGATCACGTGATTTCCGGTCACGTGATCCGCGTCTTCGATACGCATCGCATACATCAGAAACGATTCGTTTATGTGCAGCCGATAACCGGACACTGGTCACACAGGCTGTGCGAAGCTGAAGCTCACGATGGCTGCTATTACTGCGATGCTACTGCTGCTGCTCGGCATTTTGTCGACGACGTCGTAGCCGACGTAGCCGACGTTATTTGCGCAATTCATACGTAACAATCAAAAACAAATTTTACGGAGCACGGGCCTACCAAATCAATAAATTGTAATAGTCCCTACACAGCCACAGTGACAGTACAACGTTTTGAATGTTTGCTTACCTGTCGTAAGGTCTTTGGTTTCTATCGATGGGAGTCTGTAAAAGGGTTTATGTGCGGTCTACGTAAGTTAAACTTTTTGAATGTCCATAAATAGGCGGTGCTCAGATTTCACTCAAAAAATTGTCTTATTCTGCATGGTAAGTCTTATAATGTTGCTTGCGATGGCGATTTGTTGTAAATACGTTCATGTGTTTGTCAACGAGTAAGCCGTTAAGGTAAGCAAACTTTGGACAGCATTATCGTTAGTCATTTTTGTACAGTGGCTCTTACTTAATCCTTTCTCTTTCTCTTCTTGTACTTTGTGTCGGCTGTTACAACAAATAAACGTACCGTTTACATCTTGTGTAAAGTGGTTCTTTCAGGCCTTTCTGTCCATAAGCTAGTTAAGACATACTGGCTAGTCCAGTTCGCGTACAAGTATACATTATTGTTTTCACTTCGTTTTCTCCAGTCTTTCATGCAGTGCTTCGTGCGTCTTAGCTATCGCCGAAGCGTCCGTCTGTCCGTCCGTCACACCATTTATCCCTATCCAAACTGTGCACGCTAGGATCACGAAATTTTTTGGGCTGTTCAAAGACCATAGTTTCTTGTGACAGAATTTCGTGCGATTGAGTGGGGAATTCTCTTCGAACGAAGGGGTCAAAAAGGGTATCCCCTAAAAGTCATTATTTTACTGCTATCCGCTTGTCTAGTGTAAAAAATGGCTGCAGATAGACACAGTCCTTCCGCTTACAAGCACAGTGATGACCTTGAACGACTTTTACGGTTGCTGGATAAATAGCCAGGCCGGCTAGCAACGGCTATTCATTCGGTCAAATATCCTGTTACCGAAAAATAATTTCCTACATATACAGTAGTTAGCTATAGTGCTAGTGATGTACTGACGATACGCTGAAAAAATGAAAGCGCCTTGACGTGACGTCAGCTTGGTCAACGACAGGACTGGAACGACGCAGTGAAAAATTTATTAATGCACATAAACAAGATTTTATGAGTCTTCAGCGACTGGATACAAACACTTTGATGACCGTGACGTCTCTGAACTCTGTACAAAAACTAGGCCCATATTCAGTCAGCGCCGGCTAATAAACTGAAGTGTGATTAATTAACTTGCTGAATCGTTATGAAATGCCAAATACAATTAAAATTAATTGGCATATAGTTGATACTGATTCTAATTCTAGCTGGTATAACGAATCTGCCAATTCCAACTATTGTGTTAATTGGCTGAGCCAATTAGCTCTATACTGAGAGCATTGTTGGGGCGCTGGTACAGTTGAAATAATGTATTCATAACGAAATTTTTCTGTTGCCATACCGATGCAAAACAAACAGAAATTCGACAAATCAATGAAATCGCGAAAAAATCGAACAAGATGTATCGTTAACGTAAGAGTACGTTTATGTCCCATTCTACAGAAAAACCAATCAAGACTAAGGCCTAGGCCTATATATTTTTCAGTTTTTAGTATTCTTGCAGTTTCGTCGTCGATTTGTCTTTCATTGTCGGAGGCTATAGTGACTTTATGCTTTCTTGTTTCGTAGCAAAACGCTGAATGCAGTGACTGATGGCTGACTGTTAATCCCTCAACTGGACCTGCATTATTAACGTCTTCTGCCGGGCTGTACATTTGTGTCTATCAGACGCGTCAGACAAAACGTGTTCAGGCCTTAACACGAACAGAGCGTTCAACCAATGACGATCTCATCGCAGCTTAGACATAACATGGTGACTCTATATCATAATTATAATAACGAATAACACAACATTTAATTTTTTTTGTGTATAAGTATTATAAATCACTATTATTTCACTGAGCAATCGTTCAGTGCTTAAAACGTAGAAATTTTTTTTTATAAAAATAAACTTTAAAAACGTCTATAAATGTTTTCTACAACTATGAAAGTAAAAAAAGACAAATACAACGCAGAATTACACAAATAACGGTTTTCTAACAATTCGTATGATGTGACACCGACTCAAACTGTAGCCATGTTCAGAAACTGTCTTACGAAAAAAGTTGACTCTTTTCCGTTTCTAATGGCACCACTGACGTACCAACAGAGACAAAAATTGACTGCCAAACTTTTAAAAAGTCGAACAAATACGCACTCGTTCGAGAAAAGGTAAAACGGTAAGCATGCCTAAAGGCGCGTACAAAGCGATGTAACTGAACTGAACTGACACAGTTTGGTGTTTGAGGAACTGGCCAATGGACGAGTAAGGCGTAGTGTGTAGTCACGTATGCGTGCAGTCGCGTAGTCACTGACGCCGTTAAACGGTGCCTACTGTAATGCATTACTGTTTGCCCAATGGTCAGTTCGTCAAAAACTAAACCATGTCAGTTCAGTTCAGTTACGTCGCTCTGTACGCGCGTTAAGTATTATTCACTACAGAAACTGTTTTGCATTCTGTTGGGCACGAATGTAACTGTGTTATACCCACACAGTCTAGTGTCAACTGTGTCATACGGACCATTCACTGCAATGCTGGTCTAAAAAGTTTTTTTTTCAATTTTACCAAAATGTTTGTTTGCTATTATCGTTATGTATGCATATTTCGATGATATTTTACAAAGTAGTGTAGAGACGCATTTACGGTGTAATGGGATCTATAATAATCACGTTATTGCAAAGTGTGCCAGTAAAAGATTTTTGAAAATCGGTAAATAATTTGCGAAGATATGGAAAAAAGTAAAGTGGCACGTTTTTGGCCTATCCTGTAGATGCATGTTGCACGCTGCTAGTTTTCTTAGCACTAAACTTTAATGTATAAGGTGCCCCCCCAAAGCGTTGCGCTCGCAGATATCAGCTAAAACTGACTCTTTTTATTATGACATCGCATTAGACATCAATAGCGCTAATAACGCTGTCTGTCAATCAATACAATGTAGACCAATCCCTGACGCAAACAGCAAAACAGTCGGTTCTGTTGACTATCGTTTCAGTCTACCGGGCCGACAGACCAATTAGCCACGTTTCATTTTTATTGCGGCTGTATTATTAGGCCTATGCCACTGTAATGATGAGGTGGCCATGCGGTTTGACTGATAGCGTCTGGTAAACCGACGACGCGCTTCCCGCAACCAGGACGTCAAATAACGAATCAGATTTGCAACGGACTCATTTCTTGGTCTGACGTAGGCCCTTAGTCAGCTGTGTCTAAATTTCAAAAAGATTCTGATTTAACTGAGATACAAAAATGACGTAGATTTGTGTGCGTTGAAATGAAACATCCGCGCAGCTAGTTTTTTTGTGATAACTGGCGCGGACCGATTCAAACCAAAATAAACTCACAAAAAATACTTTAGTCCAAAAACAAAATTATTGCTTCAGTGTCATTTTAACTAATACAAATAAACATTTATACAATTAAGCATTCAAGTTTGGCAAGGTTTTGAAGACTTGTAGATGCGCTCTACAAATGTATTTTAAATTTTTTTGAACTGAAGGTATAGGAGCCTAAACACGCTGCAGAAAAACTTCAGCGTTCGTCTCCAAACAACAGTAAAAAGCGTTAGTAAAACTGGTTCACGTTTCACGATAACGTTGTCAAATTATATCCTGTGTTTGCGTTTTTGGCTCATTGTGGCGTGTTTTAGCACACAAAGCTACGGTCCTGTATGAAAATGACGCAATATTAGGGATATGAAAACGACAGCCTCTTGGTGAACTGTTGGCCTCTTCAGCGCGCGAGTCAATGGTTTTATTGTAGTTAATCGAAGAATGTTACGCGCCTTGGACGTATAGGCAAAGTCAAAGGCATATCGCCAAAGATACTGAACGTGGCATCGTGGAAGGTCGACACATTTGTATGCGTTCGCACAGCCACAAAAAAAAACAAAACCGAGCGGCAGTGATGTAACGGGAAATGATGGCAATTATTTCGTAATAATAGTAAAACGCGCAGCACTGCACATATGTACAACAATATGCCAGCAGTGTGCAGACGACTTTAACACGCCAGACATGGTGCGCGCGCACATGGGCAACGCAATAAAAACCGAGCTCTATGGGGCGAGCACAGCCGACAATATTATATTAATATTTATTAACAATTCATTCAGCGCTGGCGGTCAGTGCTGGCTATTATTGCAGCAGCGGATTGTCATACTGCATGTAACACATGACCTACACACGCGGCAGAATGTATTTTTGCGCTTTCAGACCTATTCCGATGGGAAAATGTGACATTTGCACGCTTGCGTAATGCAACTTTGTCGGTCACATTGTCGCACTACATTCATGCGTGGACATCATACAACTACAGCCATTTATTTCTACAGTTAAAAACCGGAATGAAATTCCAGGAAATTCAACAAGTGTCGTGCTCGTGTTTCTGATATGCTAACTCTGACAGCGTAACTCTCACATTTGTACAAGAATATCCAACGAATCTTTGGTCGACGCATGCCACCACTCCATGGCATGCCACTAGCAGCGCTAAGATCACAAAACTAAATGCTATTGGTTGCGACGCGTCAGCTTAGCAAAACCTTAGTTTTGCTCACTGTGTCTGTGTGCCACGTACGGCGCACGACGGCGTCCAGAGTTCAGATGGACATATCTCAGCAACCGAGCATCGGATCCACTTAAGGTTTGGTTCTAGGTTAGGGTATTCGGGGTAAGCGGATCCAACGGTCACGTGACCGACGACGTCACGTGACACTGATAGGTCAAAGTCGTGGTTATAGTCAAACAGTTGGATGAGAAAGTGATCATCTCAGTAGCCTGCGGTCGAGACCACACGCATAGACGTCGAAGTGCAGAGACCGGGCGAGAAGCGACAACATGGGTAAGCCTACATGTACAATAGTACTGTCGTTCGCATTTCGTAGAGTTTGTAGTACTGTATGTTGGACTCGGACTCGGACTGGTAGGAAGGATCGATCGTCGACGTCAAAACATAGAACCATTCACTCACTCTGTCGCGCCGTCAGTCACTCGGAGCTGTGTGTAATATCGGTCATCACGTGGAGAAGCAAACAGTCGGAGACACGCGCGTTTGCACTGGCTTCTACGATTTGCCATCGCCGTCGTCGACACACGAGAGCTCGCTGGCGATGATTAAGGCTTTGTCGGCGTCCGTCGTGCGTCGTCTGACATTGTCATTACATTTACCCGACGACGTGGGGGGTCGCGCCGGGCACGGGGCAGCAAATCAATACGCGCCCTGCGACCCGTGCCGCACGACCAGCCTTATCAGTCGCTTTATTATTCAGAACCGGTCGCAGGCATACAGATCAACTCGCCGAGCGAGCGTGTACACACTGCGCGATCATCGCTTCGCCTCAGCATCGTCTCAAAGAGCATCTTCGACAGATGCAAAACATGCGCCGCAGCAATTCGACAAGTGATTGCAGACTAAACTGACGAAACTTGTACACATCACACGCACGACCGACCCACTTCTGTTCTACTATGAACCAAAACAGGACCGCAGATTTTTTCATAGTTTCACCAAATACTGACCGATTTTCAAACTTCTTCCATTGGCATTCCGTACTCAACAGAAAATTTGCAGTAGGCCTAAAGCAATCATTGAAGATTCAACCACATCTGAAACACGCGGCTACAATAGGTTGTAAAATATACATGAAAGTGTCAGAATGTTGGAGTGCGATGTAGGCTGTGTGACGGCGAAAGGTGGACATCTTAAACATCACTATGCTAATCGTGATATGAAAATTTGACTTTGCTTTTTTATGCTAATAAATGAATAAATGATAACATAAATTTCACTGACAAACTTCACAAGCGGGACGTTTTTTGAGTCACGCTGTATATTGCACATTTTTCGGTAGGAGAATATTCACATTGGTCAATATTTAGTACAGTTGTAACAAAAACTCGGTGATCTACTTCATTAGACTCACGCTGTAGTTTGATATAAGGAATCTATATACAGAGGTTCACTGGTGGCTTTCGATCCCAACATGCAATCACGCGACATGCGACAGAAAGCTGTTGCGTTCATTGTCTGCAGCTTTTTCCTGCTGTATTTCTGTCCGCACTTAATTTTGACGACGCCATTCGTCAGCGATTTATTCTCCATCTGTCAGTTGCCACTCTTTTTCTTTCCAGCCGTTTCTGACGTGCACTATGCTGGCACAAGACGTGTACACAGACATTTAGTACCCGGTACGTATTGTTTTTGTATCTGAGTTGTCTTCGTGTTATTTAAAATAATTATTGAATAAAAGTAATATCGTTTGTTTCATCCGATGAGCTATTTTTCTTTGTGCTGCTAAATAGATTGCTGAGAAAATCGTCACTCTTCATTCACACGGCGCGTGGGAGTATTTCGTAGTGTAATATACGAGGTCTATAGCTGTTAGCACAGCACGATGTATGCGTTATTGTATTATTTAGGTATTTTAATTGAATTACCAATCAGAAATAGCCTACGACTTACCAAGTAGTACAAATTTGATTTGTATTCCAAACCTGACATCACAAGATAATAATTCACACAGACGGCAGATAATAAACGCTAATTAATGGCGAAAGTCCGGCTTTCTTGTCCGTGACTGTCGAATACGCCACGATGACTACAGTGCGCATGGTATTTGCGTTAGAATAACGTAGTCGTGAAGAGTTATTAGGAATTTTTCGCATGGCTGCTCAAAGCAATCCACTTTCTCTCGCACCGAGAGATAGAAGAAGATGGAGGGCAGCAGCAGCAGCAGCAGCAGCTGTTACGGCGCTAATGCAGCCCAGTAATTTCCATCAAGTTATTGAGGGAACTAGACGCACGCTCACTATTTGCTTTTCTCCAGTCATTTAATTTTCGTGAATGATAATAATAAGTCTATTACAGTAGCGCCGAACGTTGTGATCTGGGTCTCCGGCAGCGAAAATGTTTGTGTTTTGTTTTTTGATAACAAACTTCGACATTTTGATAAATATAAGTGTGACAAAAATTACTAATAGCACAGCCAACGAAAACCGAAAACTGTTGTGATGAAAATATGGAAAAAAAACTTTTTAACAAAATGCTTCAAAAAGCTGAAAAAATGTTCAGTTACAAAATGTAGCCCTAGTTGTATTTAAATTTTTTTCTCCGGTCGGCTACGGGCTAAATAATGATATGTTGTGCATGTTGTAAAATAAGCTGGTAATAATATTAGTAAAAATATGGTAAAAACGTTGAAAAACAGATTATGTAGAGATATAAATCCGTACGACGCTCCCACAGGAATACGGACTGGTTTGATCACTGATGTGGCGCACTCAGCGACACGATCTGCTGGTAGCAACTTGAATACAATGAAATCATCGCAGGTCACAGGTGTTTCTTTGTGGTTGATGCGTTTACGTGTGCTGCTCCCATAGCGTGTGATTTGTTGGAAAAATAACTAACAAGTAACGATTATTACAGATGCTTTCTTCGTGATAGAGGCGTGCGAAAAACTTGTCCAGGGTTTCTTCCTGGCAATGAACAGGTCAGGAATCGAACCCGCGGCCTCCCTATCGCGAGTCGAACGCCCTAACGACTATGCCACCTCGGAACGTCAATGGTAACATTGTGGATAGTTGGGAACTAGTTTCGTGGTCTACAGCAGAGGCCGCTCTGCGTCCTATATCTATCAGTTGTTGACGTAGTCATTTAAGTGGCAGAGAATGCAGTGATCATAAACGTCCTCTAGGTCTGTGCACTGTGCAGCGCTGTGACGTTGACTGGACGTGCAAACTGCGCTCATCGCTTGCGGCAGTTCCTTGCACTGCAGCTACAGTGTCACCGTGTCACGACAACGCATAGCTAGCCTGTACGTACGCCGCATGTGCTCTGACCTACACTACTTTAAATCAAAGTAGTGTAGTTTAGAGCACATGCGGCGTGAGAATTTACAACATATAGAAATGTGGAATTTGGGTTTAGGCTACGTGGTTGTCTCCGAACGGAATTATACACAGCGCCGGCAGCCCGACCCCTTGAAAAATGTGGTTGGAACTTGGGTGGACCACACCCACACGGCGTTTACCGTTAGTCACTGTATGTCCTAATTGATGACGTTTTTCAACAACAGTAATGTTTTTTTCTTTTTAAACTATGTAAATGTAAGACTTGTGATATAATGTGACAGTTATTATTTTTAACTAAATTGCGAAAAAATACTCCATTTTACGAGTGCCACAGGGTCACAGCCCTACAAAAATTAGGTTGTGTTTGCACTGAAGGTTAAAACGCGTGCTATCTCCCCACTGAAACCCTATTTGGTCCTAATTGTTCTGGCAAGATGCTCTCTATCTTGTTCAATTTCCTTGTCTCGCATTGCGTTCTTTGTATTTTTGGTTACACTACACGACTACAGTAAAAAACATCATAGGCTACATGACTAGCGCCAAAAGCGGACGAGAGGACAATGACATGCCCATTTATAGTATTTTGGCTTTGCATCCTTTGGGGCCAAGTTAAGTTCGGCACAAAGTTTATGTAACAAGTAATTTGAGCAAAGCTCATCAGACGCGCGACAGCCTTAGCAGTTCATATTCGCAGGTTGTCTTGATTTAACTCTATCCATTTTGACGCAATTCACTCTTGAAATCTACGCCGCAGCCACAAATTGCAAAAAACACTAAATTCCTTATTTCAGAAATTCAGGGTCATTCAAGGTCATCGATGTTTACACCAATAAAAAACTTGTCACTATATTGCTTGTTATGATAAGCAGCATGTCTCTGCCGATCTGCAACCGTTTTCAAGCTACACGAGCCAATAGCG
>Ga0056128_1002988_pt1 | contig 20454 bp, 9 predicted proteins | sample WorMetLIZISLAND2_FD_71113 | JGI IMG/M metagenome (GOLD analysis project Ga0056128, IMG submission 71113) | Marine gutless worms symbiont microbial communities from Max Planck institute for Marine Microbiology, Germany - Olavius geniculatus... ... | reverse complement strand
ATAAGTTTAGTCAATAAAACAAAACACTGAACACCGATATTAGCAGTAGTGTTTGGTTTGCTAGGTAATGTGGTCACACAATAAAGGTGCGGTGGGCGGAAGAACTTCACGTTTACGCGCCATAAATTTCTGCTTGTAACAATGAAAGAATGGTTAAAATCGGTGCTGAACTACCGAAGTTATCTGAAAAATAAAACTGGGTATCCGTTTTTTTGGACCACCCTGTACAATAATCTGACATTATATAGGCTACAAAATTTATTGAATTTAGGCTTAATCGTCATTACACACATTAAGTTACACGTAAATGATAGTGTAAAATTGGTGTAGAGCCTAGGCCTAAGCAGCAGTTTAAGTGCAAGCGGCGCTCGTAAATCAAGAAGCATGAAATTTCACCTGTTGCAATGTTGCTATATATATATTTTTTAAAATACCTCAACTCAAGTTATTTCATGTCGTGGTCGATTTTATCAATACGAAAACTAACAATCAACTTGAAATCGGAGGTATAATTTATGACAGAAATATTCTACGGTGGTTACAAGTAGCGTTCGTTGATGTTGCGAGATATCTTCGTCAACAATAGAAGGTTAGAACTACGAAACTCTGAGAGAGTCACTCAACGTTGTTCATGTAAACGAGGAAATAATAGGTCATATACTTAACGGTATGCCATGTATGGTAATATGAGACGCTACGCAGTCTAATATAACACAGCACTAATAGACAAGAAGCCTAGCTGTCGCTAGAATAGCCGACAGTACTGGTTGTCAGTGACCTTGAAAGTCATCCAAAGTCAATGATTTTCATCTTATTTGAAAGGGTATATGTCACTTCATATTAGTGATTAAAAATAACCTTGGCCTCTATCTCTCACCGTTTCCGAAATACGACCATGGCTTGAAACTTTCCACTAAAAATTGCGACCAAACCGCTGCAGATAAAGACATAATTACTACAGACAGCCTATAGGCAGTCGCCAGCGTCCTATCCGATGGTACCATCGCCGACTTTCTACAACTTACCCTTTAGCCACAATACCGCACGATTGGCATACCATAGTGCGATATGACTTTACAACGTCATCCAAGGTCAGCGATTTACATGCCATTTGAAAGCCAGTATGCGACTTCCTATTAGTGATCAATAGCAACCTAGGCCTTTCTCGCACCGTTTAGCCACAATACATCCGTGACAGACAGAGAGACGGCCAGACGGACAGACGACGACAACCATGTCAATAGCTCGACTGTTACTGTAAGTAAGGTCGGCTAAAAACTGTACGTATTAGAGATACTTACAGAGGCAAGCTCGATCCAGTTGGTAGTGCGTAATAAATCCAGCCTCCATAGTTTTTCCAGTTTCCTCATATTTTAGAATCCAGCACGTTTTTCCTGCAGCGTTTTTAGGCTCCCAGTCAACAGCAACGCATTCAGTGTCAGCGATGCACGTCGCTTGACATTTGCTTAGTCTGCTGAAGTTGTGAGGAGTTCCATACCAACCGTGTACATCTTCAGTTGTAGTCCAACAGTCTGAATTATACAAAGCAAAACAGCACAACGTAACTTGGCCTTCGCATCGAAGGACGCGTGTTGTGTCATCACGGCCTGTGCGATAGCAAAAAGCCGTTGTATAAGCGATGTCCCAAGTCAATGGGAAAACCAAAAATTCGACCCCCCCCACTGCTCCCACATTTTCAACCGATCTTTCTGAAACTCAAAACCAAGAAAAATATTCGGGATACGACCCCGCATGCAAAATTTGGTTGACGTGGGACCACGGGAAGGGGGTCTGCGAAAATGGCGAATTTTGGCTTACTTTTGGTTCTTCCTTTTTTGTACTCTTCGCGACGCGTCCAAATCACACCGTAGGACCGATCACGAACAATGAAGGCTCAAAACGCGTGTTTCTGTGCAAGAAAGGGCCTTTTGCGGGTCTCGATGATAAAAAATAAAGTTTAGAAGTCAAAACTCCCCAAAAACATAATTTTTGGGGGCCTGAATGGGCATTTTAAGCCAAATTTGCGAAATTTTCAAATCGCGATATCTCGAAAAGTATAAACTCGATCAACGCAAAATTTGAAGGGCAAGTTTAAGACCCCAAACGGGCTTCTTGGGTGGTCCGGAGTTATCTCAGCTGGTGTTTGAGTTAAATTAATATAATTTTGCAAGAGTGTAGCCAGCCATTACAGGAAATGGGCCATGTAACCAAAATTGGCAATAGTAATAAATTCAAGATGGCGACGGCCGCCATTTTGAATTTTGTTTTTCGCCCATAACTCGCTTGCTATTGCATATATTCGCACGGAATTTAGCACGTGAATTCATTTTATGGTCCTACGTAGGCTACTGAGGACAGATTAAATGTCTAAGGTAATACAAGCTAATACATTACTTCGTGCTTATACAATTTAATTTTTGCTGTTTTACATCATCGCTTATACAGCATTAAATAAATTGTTTGCAGTTTTTAATATATAATCAATAATAAACATCAAGAACTTAAACAAAATAATACTACCGTTTAACGTAGGCCCCTGTAGTGCGTTTTCTGTCTATCACACACTAACGCTGGGCGCTGTGCCAAAACGAATAACCGTAATATTCAACACAGCCGATACTTTTTGGTGTTTTTTTTACAAAAGTTGTATTCGTATTTACGCAATAACAAATACAAGAATGGGCGGATTAAAGCATGCATAATTCGGCAAATAGGCTATGCCCAAAAAGCAACAATTCGGTTTCGGCATATTTTCGACATCAACACCTGGCAAAACTGGGACTTTGTAAAATCATCTGATTTAATGCAAATCATCTAACTGCAGTATGCAGTGATTGTTATTTTTTTCAGACAACATTAAAGGCTCAAGATACATAACATTACATACCGGTGGGGGTTGCAGAAGTCGCCGTTGACGGTAAACTTTCTGTAGTCAGTGGAGACTCGGGCAAACAGTTTCGGTTAACAACGAACTGCACGACTCCGGACTGGTAGTAAGCGGTTGCCAGGTCACTGGCGTTACTGTGCAGCACACACCCGAGGCTTCCCATGTCAGCTGCGACACAGGTTGGTGACAGCAGACACGCAGCCTTACATTCCGATTCGTCAGCGGTCCAGCTGTAGAACTCTCCGTTCCTGGCTGCCGTGTTCGCCCATCGCTCCCAAACATCACAGGCAGTCGAAGTTGTCGCCTTGCTATAGATTGTTGCCGGTAATATACTGGTGCTTGCGGACGATGTCGTAGATGTGAATGAGACTGTGGCATTTCTCGCGAAAGTGGGTGTAGTTGTAGGCGCGACTGTTGTCGTCGTTGTACTTTTCGCAGTTGTTGAGAACATGGGAGGCGGGCTGCTGGATCTAGTTTTGTCAGCTGTCGCATTTGTGGATGCTGAAGTGCTGGTATCAGTAGTAATAGGAATGAATTCAACTGACGAGCCAGTAACGTTCATGTATTTTGTAGTGGTGGTGCTGCTTGTAGTAGGCCTAATGGTAGTTGGAAGAGGCGTTGTAGCAGTACCCGTACTCTCCGTAGTTGCTCTAGACGCATGTGGTGTAGCAATTTCGGTTTTGTTGACTGTTCCATTCGTGGTTGCTACAATGCCAATATCAATAGTAGTAGAAGTAATTTCCAATGGCAGACTAGTAACGTGCATAGGTTGTCTTCTAGTGCTCGTTCCTGTAGTCTTTGCAGTTGTACTGGTCATGGGCATCGTAGTAATTTCAGTCCGGTTAACTGTTTCTTCCGTAGCTGCTAAAGTGCCGGTAACAGCATCCGATGGCGTAATTTCGACCAGCAGACTAGTCGCATTAGCGGGTTTTGCACTAGTGGTAATTGAAGTAGTTGCTGGAGGAAGCCTAGAGGTTGTGCTTGTAGTTTTCGTAGTTGTAGTGGGCGAAGACACGGTCGAAATTGCAGTTTTATTTACTGTTTCATTCGTAGTTGCTGCAGTGTCAATATCAGTAACTTCTATCGACGAACTAGTAATGTTTGTGGGTTTTAAAGTAGTGGCACCAGTTGTAGTTGTTGGAGCGAACGTAGTCGTTGGCGAAAGCGTAGTTGTCGTCCATGCAGTCTTTGTAGTAATTTCAGTTCTGTTAGCTGTTTCTTTGGTATCTGCCGAAATGCCAATCTCTGTAGTAAGGGGAGTATGTCTGACTGGCAAGGTAGTATCATTTGTGAGTTTAGCAGCAGCGGTGATAGTAGTAGTTGCTGGAGACAGCGTGGTGGCTGGGTTTGTCGCTTTCGTAGATGTTGTGGACGTAGCCATGGCAGTAATTTCGGTTTTCTTCACTGTTTCATTAACGGTTGCCACCGGGCCGGCATCAGTAGTCGTGGTAGTAACTTCGAGCGACTGTGTCGAGCTAGTGACGACTGCGGCTTTGGTTGGAATCGCGGTAATTGTAGTGGTTTCGTTTGTAGTTTCTACAGTTGTTGCTGGAGGACGTGAAACAGTACGTTCTGTTGTGATAGCTCTTTCGTTGCTGGATGTGCTCTCAGCAGCGTAACTTACGGCGGTCACTGTGCGTGCGGGTTTTGCCGTAGCCATGTCAGTTCGTGGACTTTCTTTACCTACAATAACAACGCAAAACCCACCTTGCATTCTGCATTTTTTAAATTTGTTGTTGTTACTTTCTCAGCAAACGTTCACTGCATTTGGTTCAGTCGGCTGCATATAGGGACCATACTGTTTCTCTTTGGTTCCGTCAATTACAATAGCTGCACTGTTCTGATGACCCGCATAATGCACTTGTTTTTTACGCACACAACTATTAGTAAGACGTGTAATTACACTACATATAGGTCTATGAAAGGCTGGTGAAAACGTAAAGATTCTCAACAATGTGGGCATAGGGATCTACTGCTAACTGATTCAGTGGCTATAATACAAATAGGTCTTCATTATAGGCGACATGATGAATTATTTAATGTTTTTACAAAGCCACCAGCTTTCAGACTGCTGATTCTGTACTGCAGCTTTCGTTTATTGCGGCAAATACCGCTCAATGTAAAAAAAAACTTCATCGTAAGCTGTAATACATTGCATTATACGAAGCAAACAGTTACCGAAATGCGTCGACTGCGAAGTTGCCTGCGTAGAAGGCTGACATGTACGATCCAGTCTGTATTCCGCGTATCCAGGAGCATCGAAAGTAGTGGCCGTGTGATTGACATCTGTGTGCACCACACAGACGACGGCAGAGACGTCTACCGCAACACACTCGGGCTGTTCAATGCAGAGCTTGAGACACTCAGACAGAGACGTGAAAGGGTAGAACTTTCCGCCCTGAGACGCAGCGCCTTTCTTCCTGGTCCACGTTTCGCATCCTGTCAAACGCATTCAACGTCATGATCGTCATCAACAACATCATTTATTACTGCTCGCGGTAGCGACGACAGTAGGCCTATTGTTTACACACGAGTTTTTTTCTCCGTGACGATAACTCACAAGTCTGTGTCTATCCGCGGCCACTTTCACACAAAATTAGTAGATAATAGGCGAGGCCTATAACAGAAATCGTGCATTTTGAAAAGATACCCAAATGTGACGCCCCGTACGCAAAACTCTTTAAACTAAAAAAATGAAGCTTAAACTGTTGAAATCTACGTTTAGTGCTAAATTTTTCTTATGCAGGTTTTTTGTCTTGGTCTATCTTTAACCTTTTCGGCGCAATTTACTGTAGAAATGGGCGCCGCAGCCAAAACTCGCCATAAAAATCGCAGTTAGCACTACGCGCTGTTGCGCGTGCAAACGAAAAAGGCGAAAACTTTCTGCGAAAAAATAATAGCTAGTGCATGCTAACGTACTGTATACTCACCCCGTTGTGAGGTGGCGAGTTGTGTGCTAGCAAATAGCGAGAAGGCGAAAAGCCACAGCGACCAGACATGGAGCATTCTTGCAGCAGTTATCTATGGTTATATCTGTACACTTTAGAACATGCAAACAGCGTTCATCATTAATTAATCCAATCACTACAAAAACTTATTTGCAAAAAAACATAACTTGCTTACATCGGCAATAATGATGGTAACGTAAAATAACGCAAAGTTCTTCCTGAGCCATAAAACATACGGGACTAAAGCATCGCGCGGTGTGCCCCATCTTTCGCTGGTATTCACCGTGCTTGCTGACGGTTCAGCGGTTGGCTGACTTGGCCCGGGTGGCTGGTTACTTACCGAGATGGTTTACCGGTCTGCAGACGGTCACCCATCCAAGTACTAATCGGGCCCGGCGTTGATTTACTTCGTTTATGCGTAACTAAACTAAACTGCCATCTATGATGACGTCATTTGATGCAAGTGATACGTGAGTTAACAAAAATTACAGATGATCTAATAAGCGTGGAAACTGAAATGCCAAGGGGGTATCACCTTTTGGACCACCCTGTACGCACCAATAAAGCTAATGATCTACCGAAATATAATGCCAAGTTTAATTTTCTCATGACTACCCCGTCTAAGATTTCAACGTTTTGCGTTTTCATTGGGCAAATTGCTTAAACCTTCGGTTTTTACGCCATTAGTGGGAAATTGCTTAATTTTGACGCGCGACAGCATAATGCTTCGCGCGTCTTAGCCATCGTCTAGGCGTCTGTCCGTCTGTCCATCTGTCTGTCACACTCGTGATTTGTATCAAAACGGTGCAAGCTAAAATTACAAAATTTTGACCGTGGGCTACCTCAAGGTCTCTAGTTTTTCGTTACAAAATTTCGTGCCCCTGGCTGCGGGGGTTCCTCTCGAACGAGAGCGTCAAAGAGAGGCACCCCCTGAAAAGACGTAATTTTGCCGTTATTGGCTCGTATAGTGTGAAAACGGTTGCAGATAGGTACGGACATGCTGCTTATCATAACAAGCACTAATGACAGGCTTTTTAGATTTATCAACATCGATGACCTTGAACGACCTTAAACCCTTAAAAGGGTTTTTAGTGAATTTTTCACAATTTTTGGATGCAGCGCACATTTCAACACTGAATTGCGACGAAATGGCTCGAGATAGATCAAGACAACCTGCGTATGAAATTTTTAGCACTAAACGTAGATTTTAGCAGTCCAAGTCCCGACCCCTTAGGTTCAAGGAGGCGGGCGCAGGCGGGCGTCAAAGACGGCTACTCTGTTAAAAAGTGGTTATTTTACGGCAATTATCTCGTGTATAGCGTGAAAACGATTGCAGATAGGTACATACATGCTGCTATTCGTAATGAGCAATAGTGACAAGCATTTTATTGGTGTCAACGTCGACGACCTTGAATGACCTTGAACTCCCAAAATAGGGGGTTTTAATGATTTTTTGCAATTTTCGGTTGTGACACATTTTAAGAGTGAATTGCGCCAAATGACTGAAGATAGACCAAGATAAGCTGCGTATGAAATTTTCGGCATTAAACGTACATTTTAGCAGTCCAAGTGCCGACCCTCTAGGTTCAAGGAAGCATGCGCACACGGCTGTCAAAGAGGGGTACCCCCCAAAAAGTGGTTTTTATCGCTATTGGCTTGTGTAGCGTAAAAACGGTTGCACACAGATACAGACATGCTGCTTATCATAACAATCACTAGTGACGAGCTTATTAGTGGTCTCAACATCGATGACCTTGAATGATCTTAAACCCTAAAATAAGGGGTTTCAGTGTTTTTTTTGCGATTTTCGTCTGCGGCGCACACTTTAAGAGTAAATTGCGATGAAATAGATGGAGATAGACCACTAAGACCAGGGCAGTCTGCGAACAGAAACTGCTATAGGCTGTCGCGAGTCGCATGAGCTTTGCTCAAATTACTTGTGTTTTTATGCACCACCCGGTATACATGTTCGCAACGGAGAGACAGGCAACGATGATGTTTACTGCGCTCCCTGTATAAAAGACGCGTAATGATAATTTATAAACGCTGCATGCACAATTGGAGGTAAGCGAGCGTTCATATGGTCGCTCGCGGTGAATTGCAGAAATCAATACAGACAGACAGACAGACTTAAAACGCAGGTGAAATCAGGTATAGGCCTACTGTGTATGAACTGGCCAGATTTAGTGCATGTCGCAGGAAAATGTAACCAAACAGCCTCCGTCAGGCATAGAGGCAGAGATTGCACGAACGCTGCAACTAGGGTGGTGCAGTGGGGAAACCCCAATGCGCTTTTTTGAGAGGAAACGCTTTTTTCACTTTTTTACTAATTTAGTCTAGGCCAATGCCGGGCAGTGCCGGTCTTCAAGCGTGTTAAATTGTCTTAAAATTGTGCTAAAACAGTTTAATGTACATGTAAGCTCATAAATTTGTTTTGCGCGCGACATCCCCGTCTAATAATATTGATTTAGTGTAGACTAATATTTTTTTGATTTTTAGTTTTATAATACATTTTGTTCTTATTTTGGTTTATAGAAATTAAGACAGCAGCCACAGCGAACTATCACTCAAATTGCTCAAATTACTTGTATTAGATCGCACTATTTGCGAGCATGTACGACACATTTAGGTCGATTGTGGCCCCTGCGGCGGCCCTTTACAAGATATAGGCCCCCATAGGGGGCCTACATACAGAGCCGGCGGAAAAGCCCCCGCACCCCCGGCCGGGAGGGGGAGCTCACGTATGCTCAGGGGCCTCATGCTATAGATATGAAAAAATTTTAGTTTTAAAAAATATATTCAAAATATAAAATAACTAAACATGTGAAAAGTTTACCCCAAATGGACAAGTCTTACTTTCATTAATGTATAGTAATCTGTGACATATTGCGGCCTATTAGACTTCATTCTTTGCAAAGACAACACAAATTGTATCTGATTTTTTTGCGTTTCCAATTTTTTTAAAAGTAGGCAAATTTGCGGCTTTCAGTGAACGTCCAAAAGCAAAAAGTGTTTCAGCTTTAGGGGGCTTCAGGGGGACAGGGGCGCCCCCTGTCCCCCTGATCAGAGGCTCTGCTCTGGATCCCGCTGGGAGCTTTGCCCCAGACACCTATTATAGGGGCCTCACACTTGTATTTGGGGGGCTTCCAACTCTCTAGCGCCAGCACTGCGTACATAATTATACTGCTTCAAATTGCGGGTACTGCGAGCCCTAAACACAGTGGGGCTGCTGCATATGCGCTGCGACAGTCGCCGGTGTGCGCTGCATAATGCGCGGAGTCATAAACACATCAGCTGTCGTAATAAAATATATGGTCATGAGACGAAGTAGGTAAAATCATTCACGGGCCGTGACCTTGAGCCCAAACTAAACTTACTAGGCTACAGCGCACTTACCCGTGACTTACGGCGAAATGTCATGCCTCGGTCACGGCTAATTAAACATAATCCGCTAGGCCTGTTTGTTGTTAAATATAATTAATAGTGTAGTGGTGTTGCTCTTAGCTTCATAGTCCTATTTTTGGACTTAGCCTTAACATTTAAGTTTAGACTTATAAGCAAGCCTTAAGTTCAAAGCGATGCACGTTCAGCTCCGTCGGTGGCAGGTGACATTGTTATCCCATATGACAGTTGGGCTATTAATTCTTAGTTGGCTTTCAATGAAGAGCTATGAACTCTTTTTTAACCTTCTATTTGTGTCATAAAATTGTGACCTACAAAGTAGGCCTATAGGACTGCGTACTATAAATGTTTACGGACAATCATATGCCTGACGCAATTAATCACTGCAATGGGCGGAACGACCTCATCAATTCAAAACTGTACGGACGGACAAACAGACGAACGGACATCATTCTCTGGCAAAACCTGCCCATGCAGTAGCATGGCGCGGGTAACTAGAAGGTCATTAGTCTAGAACACAAACCTCCGACAACGCCGTATCAATTTTTGGGCCGACCGTTAACCTGCAAGCTTAAAGGTCCGGCTTTTTGCTACGGTTGTCGTCCGTCCGTCTGTTCGTCTGTCTGTACTATGGCTAACTGGTAGGACGTAAAAGAATACTTTTTACACTTTTGCCAATTGAGGGTTGAATAAAGGGGGGTAGGAAAATGTGCTTTTTTCAACGGAAAACTGGCCATATCTCAAAAACGGTGAGAGATACGGTTTAGGTTACTATTAATCACTAATAGGAAGTGGCATACGCCTTTTCAGGTAAGATGAAAATCATCGACCTTGGATGACCTTTAAGGTCAGTGACAACCAGTAAGGTCGGCCTCAACCTAGCGACAGTTGGGCTTTTTGTTATGTTGTGTTCGCTAGGTGGTAGCAATATATTCGGCGGAAGTTTGACTTACCTGGCAATGGCAAATCATTCCTATGCTGATCCGGGTCACCACCAGTGCCGGATTAATCATAATGCCAATGGTGCACCTGCGCCAAAGCCTCTGAGCTCGGCAGCCTCATAATTTCACAGTAATAATTTTTATTTATGAGATATACCAGAAATGGAAACAGTTGACAAGCATAGAGTTTTTTTTATCAAAATAAATACAGTAGGCCATTTTTCGTACTTTTTGTCAATCTTGCGTAATTCAGCACCTTTTGTAATATTAGTTGTAATAAAATACTTGTAACTTTCGGTAAAAATCGACTTTTTGAAATTGAAAAGATTGGCGAGGGGCCTCATTGTTCTAAGGGTGTAATCCGACAATGGTCACCAGGAAAATTTTATCACCTCTAAGTATAACCTTCCCTAAACTTTTCAGTGAAATTACAATAGTAATCTTGCTAGCAAACAAAAAACATACAGTTTAGTAATAGATAAACGTACTAGGCGTATAGATAACAAGATAGTCGTGTAGTTAGGTAAATTCAAAACGCAAATCGTTGTCTTTCTTCAAGTACAAATTAGTGTTACAGTCTGCAACATCTTACCTGCCTTGGCACGTACGTACAGACACAAGAGAATTACAGCAGTGCGTGCAGACTCTACCTGTACATTACCGGTAGGCCTATATAGGTCTTGCCAGATGAAATAGCCAATGCATTGTTATCATCGATTATACACTGTGTCAGGAAAAAAGTAACCTCCGAGATATCGTACAACAGAACTGTCAAATCTAAACGAATCCGAATAAAATTTCGTACACTTAATCCGCAATAAATTATTAAAGCTATCACCAAATTTCCTTGAAAAATATTATTTCTGATCAAAGTTATGAATTGTTGAATATCGTCGATAACAAAATAACTTCGCTACCAATATGGCGTTACACAAGTAAACCCCTCTGTTATTAAACATTTGCGTAACTTCAACAAAAAACAGCTAATTCTAACTGAATTCTACATCAACCATTCTCCACAATTAATAACTCCGATAAAACACAATATTTTTCAACGAAATTTAATGATTGCTTTAGCATTTTATTTGGAAATAAGCGTGTAAAACTTTATTCAAATTCGGTCAGAGTTGACATTTTTATTGTACGATGTTTAGGGGGTTACTTTTTTCCGGACACAGTGTAGGCCTATATAGGCCTATAGAGCTACTTACAATGGCAGTCAGACGATTGTCAGTGATAAATCTTTAGGTCCCACGCAGCATGGTCGTGATTGTGTCCGAGCGAGCCGCGTATAGACGGACATCGTAAAAGTATATAACTATATACATAATTTTGACGCACCATCGTGGTTTTGCAGTGCCTGCATGATTTAGGTCATATTTGCGTGAGCATTATGTTGTCGAACTAAAGCTGTGCATAAACCTGGTCGCATCCGAAAAAGCACGATATTTTAGAAGTTAGACATATCTTTGGCAAAGGTACCTGAACATTTTGAAAATATATTTTTGTTATGAGTCGTTGGGAAAATCCATCTTATTAAATTATCCAAAAAAATTTTTTTTATACCATTATGTAGTGTTGACGTAATAGCGTCATCGAGAATGTCTTTTTCACTGTGTCTAGGATGAAACAAGAAATCTGAGCTAATTGCTCGTGATGCGACGCGCGACGCAGGTTGTCTCGATCTATCAACAGTAATTTAGACCCAAAATTCACTCTGTAAATGTGCGTGGCAACACAAAATAACCAAAAAATACTAAACCGCTCTATTTCGGAAGCTCAAGGTCGTTCAAGGTCGTTGATTTCGGTACTCCCAGAAAGCTCGTCAGCGGTGCTTGTTACGATCAGCAGCAAATCTGTGTCAATTTGCGATCTTTCTCACGCTAGATTAGTGGATAGTAACTGAAATCGCGCGTTTTAAATATATCCAAATTTGATGCCTTCCTGCGAAAGATTTATTGAATTTACGGGATCGCGACTTCATTGAAAATGTGTAGGCCTACTGGTACTACCGCGACGCTAACGCACGTTGCAGAGATGACGCTGCCCGCTAATAAGTTTTCGTAGTGCATGCAACAGCCACGCTTAACATGGCAAAAACCAAAACCAAAGGTAGAAATTTTTGGCTAAAAGTCAGTTATTTTATGCTTCCGATCTGTCACGTTTTTGTTGCATTTTTTTCCAACAACGGTTCTGTTTTCACGCGCGATAGCAGAATGCTTCGGGCGTCTTGGCCATGGCCTGGGCGTCTATCTGTCCGTCCGTCTGTTTGTCTGTCGGTCACACTGCTGTACTGTATCGAAACGGTGCAAGCTAGAATCACGAAATCTTCACTGTTCGCTGCTTCAAGAACTTTAGTTTTATGTAACAAAATTTCGTGTCCCTCTGTAAGGAGGTTTCCCTCGAATAAGGACGTTAAAAAAGGATACCTTAAACCACCAAAATTGGGGATTTTCGTAAATTTTTCGTGATTTCGGGTTGCGACACATATTTTAAGAGTGAATTGCGCCGAAATTGATAGAATTAGACCTAGACAACTTGTATACGAAATTTTCAGCATTAAACGTAAATTTTAGCAGTCCAAGTCCCGACCCCCTAGGCTCAAGAAAGCCCGCGCACGCGGGCGTCAAAAAGGGGTACCCCCTAAAAGTGGTTATTTTACTGCTATTGGCTCGTGTAGCGTGAAAAAAAGTTACAGATAGGTACATACCTGCTGCTTATCATAACAAGCACTGGCGACCGGCTTTTTAGCCGGATGACCCAATAGCATTCGATAGCCCGATGACATCGATGACCTTGAACCACCTTGAACCCCCGCCCCCCCAAAAAAACTTTTTAGTGAATTATTCGCAATTGTTGGCTGCAGCGCACATTTTAAGAGTGAATTGCGACGAAATGGCTGTTGACAGACCAAGACAACCTGCATACGAAATGTGTTGCATTTAATGCAGATTTTAGCAATTCAAGTCTCGACCTGCTAGGTTCAAGATTCAAGAAGGCCTACGCGGGCGAGCATTAAAGAGGAGTACCTTCTCAAAAAGTGGTTATTTTATTGCTCTTAGCTCTTCTAGCGTAAAAACAGTTGCAGATAGGCACAGACATGCTGATTATAATAACAAGCACTAGTGACGAGCTTTTGAATGATGTCAACGTCCACGACCTTGAATGACCTTAAACATTGAATGATCGGAGATTTTAGTGTTTTTTTTGCAATTTTCCGCTGCGGCGCACATGTCAAGAGTGAACTAAGCCAAAATGGCTGGAGATAATCCTGGACAATGAAATTTTTTTAGCATAGAACGTCCATTTTTTACTCCGCGCACGCTACGTTCCTAATAGCGGTGACCGGTATTCGTTGTGCATGTAGCGGTTTACGTTGACGCCACTCGCCACTCAATAACCGCTGACCTAGAGTGGCTCACTCGCTGTTGATATGTCATTTCAGTTCGACGACGAACGATCTTAAATACGATTAATGTTTAAATAAAGTCACCGACTTTCAATAATTTTGTGACCTCAGTGATTTTCTAAGCCGACGCATGCGCTACCCAGTATGAATTCATTGTTGTAAACGGCCAAACTACGACTTCTGCATTTCACAAGGTAGTGTAGCGACTAGCGACAGTATCAAAGTGAGGTGGGCAAAACTACAGTCATTTACGTCAAGTTTTTTTGTGATGTTGCTTAAGAAAAATTATCTAAATTGGCCAATGTTTTAAGTTGCAAATGTTTTCAGTAAAACGTATCATCGGGATGTTCCAGAAATTGTAAACATTAGTTTAAATTTGTTTCATTATTCAGGGAGAACTGTAGACTTTATCCGGATATGGTGTACAATACAAGAAACCCAGCTGTCGCTAATAGCCGACCGTACTTCGTGGCAACATGCATTTTTGAGGGGGTGGAGGAAGTGGAGGAAAGAAGGGACCCCTATTTTGGAAGACAGATGTCCGTAGAGGGTTCGTGACTTTACCGTTGGATAAGGCGTAATTCCTAAGTTCATGTAGGCTGTTAATAGTAACCATGCCGCTATCTTAAGTGGTTCAGCAGCAATTCGCAGTGCACATATTTCGGGGTATATGTTCAGTACGCCGTTTAAAAATAGGAGGTTGTAGAGGGTCAGACTTAACACCAGAGGATAGCCGTCGGGCAACCCTACTTAGTATTTAAATGTTTAGAGTTTTTCGGTAGAACGTAGCCTACTGTTGTTTAGCCACAATATACACCGTGTCTCAGAAAAAAACACTCAAAATTGTTTTTGTCATAACTTTGTGAAATTTTTACTAATTTTAATAATTTTTCGGCACGTTGATGGCTAGGACGATGAAATTATGTAAAATGCACTCATTTTTGCATCCCTCCTAATTTGTGTCAATGCACTACCATGTGAAACATAGATGCTCCAAATTGTTGCATAATGCTGAGTTGTTGTCTCAAGTAAACGCTGTAACAAATTAATTAGGCACAAAATACATTAAAATGTAAATTATTTAACACAATTATAAATTTGCATAACAACTTGCTAGCAAATTAGAATTGATGCCAAAGTGTGCTCTGCATACAAAGACGCAATGGCTTAGTTGCAACGCTAATGACTGATAGCAGAATTAATGATCGACTGATCAAATGCATTCAGTGCGTTGACATAAATTAGGTGAGGTGGTAAGTGAGTGCACCTTACATAATAATATCGTCTTGGCCATCTTTGTACCAAAAATTATCAAAGTTGGTGGAAATTTGACAAAGTTATGCCAAAACAATTTTGATTGTTTTTTGAGACACGGTGTATACGTTACAGACACACAGACAGACAGACAGATAGACGACAGACGTACGACTGCTTGCTTAAGGCACGACCAAAGTAAGTAAATAGTCTGCATTTGTAACACGCCATAGGTCAAAACTCAAAAAACCAGCTGTCGCTAAGAAAGGCTTACCGTACGAGGAGTCAATTTCGTACCCTGTTTGGCGGGATGGGGAAATTCGGCAACGAAAACATTAGACAACTCATTTGCAAATGTCTGTAGCATGTTAGTAGTACCTAACCATGCATTGCACTGATACAGTTTGGTCGCAATGCGCCATAGGCCTACTAATTTTTGGGGTGTTGGTCGAAACTACATAAACATAAATCCGTATAAGATCGGCGATGGTACCGTGTACCGTGATAACTTTGAGCACTGATAAGTTTATAAGGGGTCTACAGTCAGCAGTAACCATGCCGCTATCGCTCCGAGCTCCGATTTCTAATGGAAGTATTTGGGGCGCAGTCAGTACCCCCGTTTGGAAAACAAGAAAAGCCCAGCTAACGCAAAGGAAAACGCGCGACAGCGGTGCATGTTTGAAGGCCCACTGCGAAGAAATCTAAGTTCAGCGATCCAACAACTGACATTGGGTACGATGGCGCCACCGTCTCGCGCGAATGCTGCCGCTCTTGAAATGTGTGTCGCAGCCCAAAATCGCCGAAAAATCCATAAAACCCCCTATTTTTGCGTTCAAGGTCATCCAAGGTCATTGATCTCAGTGGCAATCAAGAGCCAGTGTACGACTTCCTGTTAGTGATCAATAGTAACATAAGCCATATCTCGCACCGTTATTGAAATACAGCGACTTATTGGCTAAAAATCGCAGATTTTGCCCACCCCCTCTCATTTAGCGCCTTCGTTCGGGGTAATTCCTTCGAATTTATGGAAAAACTTTACGGTTCCTGAAACTATAGTCTTCCGGGCAGCCGATGGTGAAGATTTGATAATCCTAGCTTTCACCGTTTTTGACTGATCCACCCGTGTGACGGACAGACGGACAGACAGACGGACGGACGGACGGACGGACAGAATTGCGATGGCTAAGACGCGTTACAGCCGTACCTGCTGTCGCGCGTAAAAACGGAAGACTTGTAGAGGGTCCAACACTCCAACTTGCTAGCACATGGCAACCCATTCGAGCAAGTCATTATACTTGTTCAGCCAGTTTTTTAGTAAGATGTTTCGTTTAGCCACAAGACATGCGTTACAGACGACGACGACGACGACGACAGAGAGACAGACAGACAGACGACAGACGACAGACGACACATCGTACCAAATGCTTGACCTTAACGGTCGGCCAATAAGTTCGAATCGTAGTCTATAGCAAAACCGTTAATACGGTCGGTCAAAAACGAATACTTGGCGGCTAATTTTTGCTAATTAGTTTTTCGGATTTCAACCTAGCAGGATTGGATTTAGTTAGAACCACATATGGGCTGAATTTCGCAGATCACGTTGCATTACGAACCAGAAAGCCGGGCCAAATTTGGTCCCATGTGTCGCTAGGAACCACGCGCTACAGCCTACGCAGTTCCTATTGCAGTATACTTTAATGTCATCCAAGGTCGATGATTTTCGTCTGATTTGAAAGGTCGTATGCAATTTAGTGATCGATAACAACATTGGCCTTATCTTTCCCCGTTTCCGAGATATGGCCAGTTTTCCGTTGAAAAACGCACATTTTTTCTACCTCGTCTTCATTCAACCTCAATTTTGAAAATGTTTCCGTGCATTAGATCGCTGAAATTTTGCATGCCCAGGTTTTAGACAAATAGCTAATTAAGCTTATTCGAGTAAAAATTTTCCCCTAAAAACTTAACGCTTAGCCACAATACATCCGCTACAGACAAACAGTCAGACGGAAGACGACGACGACAGACGACATTGATGCCAACGAGCAGTAGACTACAGTAGGCCTATATCCTACTGTAGCGCGTCAATGTTACCGTCACGCACCGTTTAGACTTTGGACCCAAATTTCACTTGCTTCGAGTTGACGTAGATTTGCTAGTTGTTCGTTGTACTAATGCACTAGAGTAGGCCTACTAAACCACGTGCATTTTCAGTTGACCTACACCGTTAAGCCTAATAAAATACAGAGAGCCATGATATAGGGCCTACCTCCGACACAGAGCGTTTTTGTAGGCCTATCTTCATGCAGAACAGGTGTAAGATCGTCGTTGTTTGCTGCTTGTTATCGTTAAATAATTTTATTATTGTTCCGCTTGTTAAGTTTTCGACTCGGCTTGACTAGCCCGCTCGTGCGACATGTCGTAAATTATTATAGTCGGTCGTTACTCGTTGTCAATGTAAACTCACGTTGCTAAAGACAAAATGATGGCAGATAGCCTACTATCACAGCATGCGTCATGGAAGAGTTTTGGAAAGTCATATAACTTATTCTAGTACCAAGCTGACGCCCTGTTTACTAAGCGCCAGCTGAGGTTTTTGTTTGTTATCGCCGTCATGTTCTTTTAAACTATCGTTTAATTCGTTAAACGTTAAACGTATAAACTCGCGCATCCCTACCATAGATATAACGTGAGCAATACTCTGCCGTGTAGAAAAAGTATCGACCGTGCTGTTTATTTAGCCCCTGAGCCTAGGCTGTTTTGTTGACGTTATGGTTTAGCTAGATCGAAAGTTGAGTCGTTATCAGACATGTTTGACTGACGATGAAGAAATTTACGCTGCGTGGCGTCTTAGATGGATTTCGGTCGACTGTCGGCAGTAGCAGTAGCTCGGGGTCGACGTCCAAAGCGGATGCGCTCGGCTCCGAAGAAACAATCTGGTCCGAATACTTCCAGGCTGCCAGGGTGGGTGTGGCTCATTAGCGATTAGCGCATCGCATATGACACGAATTACGGTGAAATATATGTAATCAACTAATCGTTGCAGTTAAACAAGCATTGGCGGAAAGTGTTAACTTTCATATGGTGTCTTCTTTATGCGTAAAATTAGGTATTTTCACTTTTCAAGTAGAATCTGAGATCGTTGGGTCTCTACGAGTGTTATTGTCAGTGCCGGCACACTGAAGGATCTGTACCTGTAAGGCTGTTTTCAGTGTAACCCTGACTGCCACCAGGTGTCTGATATTTAACGGACAGTTTGGAAGTTTGGCGGTTTGCTTGGTTGGAAAATTAGCACTGAATCGGACAGGCATCTGTTCGGTATTGTTGTGCATGCAAATCTGTTTTTTTTTTATTTTTCATGTGTTGTACTTGTTTTTCTTCTGTCAGGAACACTAAATAATTATTTTAAAAAGTGATTTTTTGCATGTCTTAGTTCTGCTCATAATCTGTCTGTACAAGCTGCTTAGTTATTTCATAATATGATGTCATGTCGCATGCAGTACAGTATAGATCTATGGATTAGCCATTAAAGCCCAGCCCATGGTTCATCGGTCACTTTGTTCAAGTTTATTGACAGGCAAAAGCAGGATGTTTCCTAGAAAAAGTTGGGGAAAGTGAACTGCAGTAGAGGTGTACTGCATATTACTTTGGTGCATTTTGACCCAACTACCATACTACACAGTTTACAACCACTCCCACAATAATGACAGGATAATTCCACCAGTACTGCTACTGTGTTAATTCTTAGTGCATGAATGAACTAGTGATGTCTTAATGTCATATGTATTTCCATAGACAGTCGCATTGTGTGATGCTTTGTAGACAATTAGGCATGGCTTTCCATACCAACCGACAGCTTTAGCATACGATCCAGTACAGAATCTTGTGGCTATCGGCACTAAGTCTGGACACATACGGATGTATCCTTTTGCTTGCTTTCTGCTTCATAAGAGTATAATTTCTGCTGTGATCCATGGATGGCATGCATTATTTTGCTCCTTATTGTTCATCTTTTTTTTCTAATTAGAAAAATGCTTTTCTAAGACTTTCAATAACGAGTATGTTTTTGTTGGGTATAATGTTTCTAATATTTAATTTTGCTGTTTTATGACAAGACGAAAACACAAGGTTTAAAAAGAAATTTAAAAAAAATGGTTTAAGTTTTTAAAACCAGCAAAAGCTTTGTTCTAACCAACAGCTAAATTAGAAAGTGCTCATTATTGTAATTTTTATAGCATAAGCAGATTAACGTGCAAAATTTGTACCAAAAACATTCCAGAAGCAAAATTTACTCTTCATAGCACATTTGCAGCTCCGTTACAGAATGACTGTCGACAAATTAACATAAAACAAAATGAATTGTATTGTTTTGTTTTGCATTGGTTTTATATCCAAATGCATGATAAAATTAGCATCAAATTTTGACTGCACGGGCAGAAACTGGCAAAACTGGTGCTACCACACCCATTTTCACTGGTCGATTTGGTCAGCCTTGCTAACCGCCAGAGATGTTAACTGGCTTGTTGGACATTCACTGCATGCATAGACTGAGGAATAAATGTCTGTGATCACTGGTATTGATAAAACATGGCAGTAATTAGTTCCATGACTTGTTAGATGATTTTGTTGTGTTTTGTTTAAATACTGGTGGTTAGTACCGTGTATCAGTGGTCGTGGATGTAGTTTGTGTGGCATATCCTTGAAGCTGGTGCTGGCAGTGCTTTGCAATGTCTTGTGTGCATGATGACATTGTACTGTTTCGCTACAGCAGCGTTGATCACATACATAGAACTGCACTCTGTGCTAACACATGCACCCACTAACTTACCTCCACCACTTATCTCCAGATTCATCAGCAAGCAAGCTTTGCTATAGAGCCTAGATATTGCTCACTACAGATTGGGTGCGATTCCCTTTCACTTTTATTACCACACGTTCGTAATGTGACAATATCGTTGGTCACATCAATGAAGTTAATCTACACCAAGTCAGGTTAGTACTGAGATGGGTTGACCCTGATTGTCAGCTATACTGCCTTGATGTGTAACCAAGTTGCTCGCATTAACTCAGCCTGGCCATCCCACAATGAGTACTGGTCAGCAACACCACCCCCCCTCTCAGCATCACTACCTCCCTCCCTGCATCCTGGTCTGGCAGTGTAAAGTGGTGTCTGGCTGAGGGCTAAGGAAACAGAGATTAGTGTGGAGATTAGTGTCGCTCTGTGGGCTTATGGCTTGGGAAAGACTTTTTATGTTCTTATTACTCATGTACCCTTGGCTTTATAGCTAATCTGTTAACGGCTTGAGTATATGCAAGTGCGTGAGTGGTCACTCCAGTGGTCACTCGTGATGTTGATTTTCAGCGTCAGTACAGAGTCCACTCCATCGCAAGTGGCAACTGATCTGTTTTCTGCTGTAACCAGGGGCTTCTATTCTTATAACGGGTGGGCGCAGTTTGTGCCCAGTGAAAAATAGGGAGGGTTGTTAAGGGTGTATAGGATATAAATTTGCTATTACCAGAAGCTCTGTTTCTATCTCAACATGCACCACAAACTGTTTGGCGGCCAGGCTCTGCTGGGACTCTTTGGGGGGGGGGGCTTACAGCGCTCCCCCAAAC
>Ga0056128_1002987_pt1 | contig 20455 bp, 13 predicted proteins | sample WorMetLIZISLAND2_FD_71113 | JGI IMG/M metagenome (GOLD analysis project Ga0056128, IMG submission 71113) | Marine gutless worms symbiont microbial communities from Max Planck institute for Marine Microbiology, Germany - Olavius geniculatus... ... | reverse complement strand
CAGTTAGGCGATGTGATGGTGAGTGATATCACCTTTTTATGATTTTTGCTGTTTTCGATGTGTCACTCATTGCATGTCGCCATTAACAAGTGTATAAACTGATGTTTTGTACATTTATCTAGCAGATAATTTCAATGTATTGTTGTTCCATTGAAAATGTAGTAAGGGGTAAAATTGGAGCAAAGTGGGGAAAGGTATCAGATTTTGACATCTTAATGTATTTGTTCTTATTTTTCAGAGAGGCCCAGATAAGTGTGCAAAAATTTAACAGAGTTTGTAGTTTTTTTTGATTAGTGCTGAAGACAGATGAATTAACAGAAGCAGATGAAAGCATTGGACTGTGATGTATGTCTGCTGTGTGATGTGGATAGACAATTGGCCGGCAGTCAGTGGCTGGAGAAGAAGTTCATTGAACATATGTTAACAGAACAACTCTCTGATGAAGATGTATGCAGATGCTGCTTCAGTTTTATTCTCCATAATTTTGTTTAGTAGAAGATATTATTAAATATTACACAGCACTGCACTGAATATGTTTCGTGTGTATTGATAAGAGCACAGATGACAGTGTTTATGGTGCTATCATTTGAGAGTTACAGCTAAGGCTGTTCATCTCTCAGTGGATGGGAAATGGGGTGAGGGAGCTTCAAAGCTTATGGATTACGGGGTGAAGGTCTAGTGTGGATGATCGGATCAGGTTATGGGTCCAATTGTTTGCTGATGCACGCAATGGACGGCCGTGTGGTATGCTGCAGTATTGTAAGCTCATGCCAATCAGCTGCCACGTCGGAGATTGTAAAGTGCTTGTGGTCATGACTCCAAGCAGAGCTGGAGCAAGTGCTGGACTTTTTCGACCTCAGCGTTAGCTGCTGGACTTGGAATACTGACAGAGGTCCTTGGATTGGATGACAGCAAAAATTACTTGATAATCTCAGTGAGTGTGTTTTACTTGCTTTACTGTCAGTTGGTCTGTTGATTTACTGCTCAGTGTATTACCACCGGATACCTATGTATTTGTGAGCAGTACAAGAGCTTCCTGGCGATATTGCAATACATGGCATCGCTGCCTTACTCAGCTCAGTTCAAGGATTTCATTTTCACGTATCGGAAAATGCTGCAGCCTCGGTCGCTGTTTACATCTGCCCCTCAGGTTGTTTTGACTTGAAGCTGTTTCATACTGTTGAGCATCTCTTGTGCTGTGTATATTTGTTTTCATGGTTCAGAAACCTGGGTACGTACCCAAAAAACCAGTGAGTTTTATCGGGTAAACCCACCTAGAAAACCAACCCTAAACTTGATGCAGTCTTAGTTTTTAGTCTTACTGCTAATGAAATATTTTATCATGGTTGATTTTTAAAAAACTTTTTAAACCTCTCTCTTTGCAAATTGTTGGATATTTATTTAATGTTGACAGTATCTAACGGTGCTCATTCTGATAACGTAAAGCACAGGAAAACTTTAAAACCCAATAGAATGCGCCAGCTTTGATTTCAAACTAAGCCGAGTTTTTTTTACTTCTGATTATTTTTATATGTTTAGAATTTTGTTTGTTTTTGGTGACAGTTTTGTACAACGCAGAGTAAATATAATTTTTGTGTGTGTTTCAGCTTAACCAAGATGAAGCGGGTCGAACGTATAGCAAGGCAGATGGTAAACATGTTCTGCTGTGTATAAATGATATTCGTCTTTTGTACACTGAACTTTATTTTATTTCTCGAAACTTTTGATGGCATTCCATGTTTTTCATTGCTGGTGATATTTATGAGGGTCGTTCAAAAAGTTTATAGACTGACATAGTTATATGAAAGAGATATGCATCATATTTGCTGCTTTTAAACATACTTTTCTGAAACTAAAGTGCACTTGTTTTAATGTCTCGCCGATGCTCCGATGTTGTTGTAGAATAACTTTTGACGTTGTGTCTTTCAGCCAGCAATTTACCGTGCAGGCTACATTCTTTTTGTCAGCAAATGTGTTCATTTTCATGACGTCTAATTGTAGCGCAATAATAAGTTGTGCAATATGTCAGTGCTAGATGGTACTAACCAGTAACATGGTATTATTAACATTTATACTGTGCATCTATATGACACTTCAAACTTGCTGAATACCCCTCGTAATCTGCGCGGCAAATTGCTGACCGGAAGACCACAGTCAAATTTTTTCTACAATGAAATTCGAGCTTTGGAGAACCACTGGACCAAGTTTGTTTCAGTTGCAAAGGAATATGTTGAAAAGTGGCAAGATACGATATGAATATCTTTTTTTGCTTAACTGTATCGGTCTACGAACTTTTTGAACGACCTTCGTACATGTAGTCAGCCATTGTGCGGTTTAATGTTCAGTGGAGAGATCAGTACTGTAGGCATACATGTTTCATTATGTTTGTTGTGCAAATAACTTTGAATATGCTGAAATTACACACTGTTCCTTATGTTAGTAGAGATGTTGTTATTTATGGAATACTGTGACTTTGAAACTAAGCTGTACTGTGTCAAGTGTTACAATTGTATGACATGTTTCAACAAGTTTGTAAAAAACTCTGGACAGAACTTTCATTATTGGTGTAGGCAGCTTATTATTCTTATTGCAAGTTGTCGAAAGATTTGCAGGAAAAAAACACAGCGTTGCAATGGAGCATGTTGGAGTCGATGTTTTATGTTTTCTGCGGATAGCAAAAAGAAGAACAGCTAAAGCTGAGGTGAAGTTATGGATCGATGGTACTGGTAAAGTGTCAGTCAACAAGCTGCTGCTTATTGAATATTTTCCACGGCTGCAGGACCGGTATGTTGAGTTTTGAGTTGTGATGGCTTTGTGGTAGTCGGCCACCTGCATCAGGTGCTATTTTTAAACTTGGTGTGGCATTGTATAGTAAATATTATTGCCCTGATTGTTGCTATTTGCAACTGCATTTGCATACAACGGCCATTCCAAAAGTTTCCAGTCTCGACATCTTAGAATATTTTTCACAATCTATACATCAGTGAAACAAATCCTTTACTGACTCATGAGTCTGCTGCGGATATGACGTTATTGTAATAGAGCTTTAAACCGAAATGATTTGGAGCGCTAACGCAAACAGCATAAAGTCAGGATTGCTGTTACATAACAATATTTTAGTCTGTAGCTGGATTTGTAAAAGTGGGGCTCCATGGCATCTAATTTTGTGAAAACCCTGAAAAATGTGCTTATGAATTTCTTATTTTCATATGTGAATATACAATAGCTTAAATCTGTGCTAGCTGCAAATAAAAGCATTTGAGTAAATTACGGTTTCGTGCAAGTATAAGGGGCGGTCAAAGATTTTTGAGACTCAGTATATTAGACAAAAACTTTTTATTGTCTATACATCAGTAAAACGGACCTTCCTTGCCTATTCATGTGAGCAGCTTGTGAAAGTGACGTTATTGTAATTTATGATGTTATAGAACATTAAGATGAAATGATTTGGAGCATTAACGCAAGCAACATTTGAATCAGGCTGGTAGTTGCATGAAACTTTTTCAGTCTGTCACTGAATTTACCAACCTGGGGCTCCGTGGCATCTGATTTTATGAAAGCACTGACTATACGTTTATGAATTTTTTATTTGTGTCTGTGAGTATACTATAGCCTTATCTGTGGTAGCTGCAAATAACAGCATTTCAAACAATTACGATGTAATGCCAATATTTAACAGTATCGGAAAGACTTTTTTTGAAAATTTAACTGATAATTATATCAGTTGTGTTAGTGAAAGGCCAATCAAGATTTGTGACTAGTTACATGGGCACCTGATAGGCGGGGGGCTGAAAGCAAGCCCCACGCCCTAGTCCCCTAATTTCAGCACTGCACTTCAGTCCAAAGTCTACAGTTACCCAGCTGCTTGTTTACAACTATGACTTAGTACACTAAGACCACTATGTGTGTCTTATGTTGAAATCCAAAATTCGATCATGGTGGTGTCTGCTATCCACGATGATGAATGACTGAAGCCTCTTTCGTTGATGCTAAAAGTCGTTTCTATTTAATGCTGTATGACGTCATAAGTTGCAATGACGTCGTATTTGCAGCAGACTCATATGAGTCGGTAAAGGATGTTCGTTTCACTGATCTATAGATTGTGGAAAATATGTCTATGCCAGAAACTTCTGGGATGACCCTCGTACGTTTGGCGTGCATTAAGTTACCATTATCTCATTTCCGGTATGCATATTTTTTTGCAAAAAAAGTAAAAATTTGCACTCTGTTTTTCTGAAACCCTATTATGCACTGTGCAGATTAAGAGAGCTATACTGTGCACATATTTGGACTTAACAAAGTCTATGAAACCAACACAGCATGACATTCTATGGCCTGTTGTATTTTGTTTTACTTACTGTATTTGCTTTCATATTCTGGTTGCTCATTTTTCTGCTACGTGTATTTCTAACATGTTTTATAATTTAATGTTAGCATTGTTCTAGTTCATTCAATTTAAATGGTGTGTTGTATGACTAATGTGCATATGTGTATTTTTTTGTTCGGCTGATGTCTGGCAACCTTCGGAATTGCACTAACAGGAGAAAGCACGCCATGTATCGGTCGTGCTTCTTGCACAAGAGAAATGATTGAATGAAATTCATAGATATTTATTTACAGGAAACAAATATGAGTGTAGTTTTTTTCAAATACTTTATATTTATAAATGATTTCTGTTCCTATGCCAACACTGGTTGGTGGCGTGGCGTAGTTGGTAACGCGTTTCGGCTGAAACGAAGTTACTGTATACCGGGCTCGGTTAGTACTGCGATGGGTGACTGTCTGCGGGCAGGTAAACCATCTCGGTGTGAAGCCTGCCAGCTACGTCGACTCAGCCTTCTACCCTCCGTGGGACGGTAAAATGAGTAGTAACTCATTTATATGGGTTACGGAAGGTGGTGACCTTAGTACAGCTGACTGGGGCTGCCTAGCCGGCTGCTGCGTTAGCCTGTGTCTGCAGGCTGCACGTGGTGGCCATGTGGCTGGCGGCTCGGGTTAGTGACGGAAAGCACATTAGAGGCGTTGTACGCGAGATGCGCTGTACAAATTGACACCTTTACCTTAACCTTTACTCGGCGTTATGACTCTCAACATTTAGTCATTATTCTACCTGCCAATCTCCTTCCAACTGCCACTGGCTGCATTTCTCACCTGACCCACAGGTCATGCTTTCCATTAGACTCGGTTCCTCTTTCAACACAGGCGTCTGACAGTGTCTTTTAACATGTAGAAATGTTTGCCCATTGCTGACATCCATCTTATGTTGCCATCTGCCTAGCTATGCGTACTCACCAACTGCGTTGTAATAATGTCATTATTTATTATACAGTTGTATGGAGGTAATGTGTAAAAAACATTGCATGAAGATGCATCTCCTTTCATTTTTGATGCTTTGAGCTGAAAATTGGCACACCAGTCTCTCCAGCTCTGAGAAATGTTTACAGCAATTTTTGTAGTCCATATGGGAGAGACAGATTGACAAGACCCGTAGAGGGAAGTAATAATTCCATTGGAAGTATGCATGGAATAGTTCTGCAGTGTACCTACTGGTGGTGACCGGTATCGTGTGTCTACATGCTAGTGAGCAGATCTTGTTTCCGCTGCATTTTGTCGACAAGCTGTGTGAGGTGGACTTTGAGGCGACTGTGACTGAGGGTGGTCCCGTTGGCCAGGCAGGTGCTCTTCGACTTGCCCTGTCCAAAGCACTGCTGCCGTTTGTCGATTCAGACACTGCCGAGAAAATGCGGCTAGGTGCGTTCGCTGAAAATAACTCCTCGTTCGTGCATTTTTATCATGTCAAGAATATAGAATAGTATATAGTTTGTTTGTTACTTATCTCATGTTTGTGTTATTTGATATTGTATGATCTAAACACGTGTCTGCGTGGTGTTCTCAACTCATGTCTGCTGCCAGCCATGTGTGATAGATCCAGCCCCTATCCAAGCTGGATATTGTAATATTACAGAACGTGATATTATTTTCTTGTTGATGATTGTTGGAGTCAGTCTGTAAATGTATGCCAGTAAAATTTACGAAGCAAAGACATAACTAGTGGTGATATTAGTACTGGTAGCCTCAGCAGCAGTAGTAGTGATTTGATTTTTTTCTGCCCACTTTAACAGAGCTGTTTTTTGCTGGTCTCAAGAAGTAGCATGCACACACCATCTTGATTTTCTTAAGCAATTTTTCAGGTTGACCCCAGCTATCCAGTTTTCCCAAGATTTTCAATCTCCACAGATGCTTATTCTGAGCATGCTCGTAGTACAGAAAAAAAATTGTCCATATCTCTTTCAATAGAATCTCACCAAGTTTTTTCTAAATGTCCCATCTGTTGAGTTCCTCAGACTTCAGTCACTTCACTTCACCCATCACTTCACTTCATCACTTCACCCAGTTTGAATTATCTTTATCTTCGGCATGTCCAAATCACGATAATCTACTCCAGTCATGGTCGATAAGCTAACCTGCTCTAGTCAAAATAATCCTATAGTTTAGCAATTCTCCTCCTCAGAACTATAAATGCTTGACAGTTGTTTTTGTCAAACTTTTACAAACTATATGTTCTTCTAATCATTTAAACATGTTTTGTGTCGGTAATGTTTTGCTGATATATTCATGACCATTATAAATGTGTTTTTGCAGCTGGACTTCTGACAGAGGATCCACGGATCCACGAGCGACAAAAGGTTGGCCAGTACGGTCCCCGTAGGAAATACACATGGTATGTTAGTTGAATTTTGCACGTATAATAATGATGATTGTTTTGTTTGACTGTTTTCAAAATTAAGCGTTGATCCTTAATTTCCACAGCTCTGCAAAGTTTCAAGTTCAGCTTTCATTCTGTCCTGCATATAATTTTCATAATGCTGAAATCTGTGTGTGGCCTGACTGCCTAGAGCGGTGATTTTCAACCAGGGTTCCGCGGAACCCAAGGGTTCCGCGAGCGTCTGCCAAGGGTTCCACAGCTGGCTAGTAAAAACAACTTAGCATGCAAAATCACGCCAGACAATGTCGTAGAAATACTCAGCATCGATTTTTTGGTTTGAAATTGCGTTTCTACGCGTCTTTTTTGCATAGACTTACTGTGTTGAACCATTTTTGTTGTTAGTAAAATCTTGGCATATTTGCATTTTAGGCTTATATTATAATGTGAGCTTCCTATGCACGACATTATTCAAATCCAAGGTATTATCGGAAATAAAAAAAAGGAAAGAAGAACGTATTGATTAGGGTTATGGTTACGAAATCGTTTGGCCATTTACTTAGTTAATTCAGTTCTTTAAAAACTCAGCTAAGGAAAATTAAAAAGACACGTAGGCCTGTCTTTTCCGAGAACGTCCACGTGATAAATTTTCTGGGTTGGTGGCGGGGCTAAGCGGCCGTCGACGACCGCCTCGCCCGTCGTGTTTGGTTAAATACAATAACATACTGCTGCCTACTAATGCGGTCAAATTGCATATTGGCCATCTTTGTCTGCTTTGTCGTCTTCATGACAGCTCTGCCCTCAGTGCTCTGCTAGGGAAATGAGTCCGTAGACACCCTGTAGCTTCATTCTTGCATACGTTGCTGGACTCACGGATCACTGCATGGGGTTCCGTGACTGACCTTCACGCTTGTGTAGGGTTCCACGGCAACAAAAAGGTTGAAAAACACTGACCTAGAGATTGTGTTTAGGACTGACCTCAGGACCTCAACTGTGTCTCAGAGTACCTTCCCTTTATTGCTTTTTTTACTTCCAGCCTTCACGAGTAGATGGCATCAGAGGCAAGTTTTATGTTATTGTTTGTGCCTTCATTCATGGTATTGTTTCCACAGTATCATAGCCGGATTTTTGTAGGGCTGTGGAAATAAACGATTGGTTGATTGCTTAATTTTTTTAATCAGTTACAATTTGATCAGAATTTTGGACTTATTAACAGCCTAAAATGACTTATGACGAACGTTTGTAGTCTAATTTTGTTTCACAAATCACATGTCATTTAGATTTCTACTAGTATAGTGTCAGTTTAACAGCCTGCAGTTTGTGAGCTTTGACTGCACATCATCACTTTTTACGCATGAAAGCAGCTATGCTTTCAGCGCGTCTTAGCCATCGCAATTCTGTCCATCAGTCTGTCCGTCATACGGGTGGATCAGGCAAAAACGGTCCACGCTAGGATCACCAAATCTTCACCTTCGACTACCTGGAAGACTCTATTTTCAGGAACTCTAAAGGTTTTCCATAAATTCGAAGGAGGTCACCCCAAACGAGGGCGCTAAATGAGAGGGGGGTGGTCAAAATTTGCGATTTTCTTCCAATAACTTGCTGTATCTCTGTAACGGTGCGAGATAAGGCCTAGGTTACTGTTAATCACTAATAGGAAATCGTATACTGGCTTTTGATTGGCACTGAATTCAATGACCTTGGATGACTTTGAACGCCAAAATAGGGATTTTTTATGGATTTTTTGGGCGATTTCGGGCTGCGACACAAAATCATTCACAAGGCGGCGCCACGGTAGTGGCGTTGGTGGCTTGGCGTCGTTGGTAACGCGTTTCGGCTGAAACGAAGTTACTCTACACCGGGCCCAGTAAGTACTGCGATGGGTGACTGCCTGCGGGCAGGAACTGCTATAGGCTTTCGCGCGTCCCGCGAGCATTAGCTCAAATTTCTTGTTCGATTTTGCTTTAGTTCGTGAAAGACAACAACAACCAGTAGTTGAATTTTATGGTTTTCATGGTTTTTCTGATTTGCTGCAATAATTAATCCTAATTAACTGATTTGATTAATTTCCATTAATTTTTGAACATCAGTCGATAAAAAAATCTTATCAGTATCGGCCCTATATTTTTGCCAAAATTTTGTCATTTTTGCATCTTAAAGCTAGGATGAATTGATCGGGTTTTAAGTTGAAATCATTTGATCCCAGCAGGCAGATGCGTACAGAGCTAGACACTGTGCATTGTGTTCTTAACTGTTTAGTTTGTTTTACTGCAATGGATGGATGCTCTCACAGTACTTCGGGCCGTCTGTGCAATCTCCGCTATAATGAACAAACAAAATGCAGGTTATATTTCTTGAGGAAAGGGTGAACAGTTGTTGCATTCACTGTTTTGACAATAATGTGATTTGAATACATACACTAGTTAGTTATTGTTTGCTTTCAGGAAAAAGCGGTGAACGTTGCACCTTTCAACGTTGGACACTATTTTTGTAAACAACAATGGCTGCAGGAATTGTTTTTTGGGGTTTTTTTACTGTTGCTTGTTTGTTAACAATATCATTTGAATCTAGTTATTTGATGATCAGAAATTTGACACTAGACCGATTAGACCATTGTTTCCACAGCTGTCCCACAGTTGCTTTTATATCGATGCTTTGAATGTCCATGTTGCCTTGTGAATTTCTACAAAATGTGTTTTCTAACCATCACAGAACTGAATTGTTGATACTTGCTGTGTGTGACTGATGCATAAATAACAGGATTGGTTTTATTTTTTGTTACCAAGTTTTTTTTACTGATACTACTGAAGTTTGTAACAGTGAATGTATGCAAAATCTTATTAGCAGTAGGTTCAAACTAGAAATTTATGTTTCGACAGCTACTATACGCTCTATTGCTGAGAAATGCCGTTAGTTCAGTTCGCCTACTGTGTAGGCTACTGTATTTAGTGCAGGCCCGTCGAGAGCCACAGCAGGGCCCGGGGAAACATTCTCGCGGGGCTCCCAAACATTTGTACGGGGCCCCTCTGGGAAAATTTTTTTTAAATTTTTTTTCAAAATGGTACATTCTAGCATACTTTATATTTCTGACCGATGGCGGGGCCCCCAAACGTCGCGGGGCCCGGGGTAGCTAACCCCCCTGTACCCCACCTTCTCGACGGGCCTGATTTAGTGTAGTCAGTTTTAGCATCAGAAATGCCTGACAATCTTTGGTTGTGTGAGCTGCTGTTCCAGTGTAGGCCTGTAGACATTGTGGATATAGCGTCTAATAGCAATAGACTGAATTGTTCGTGTTAGCAAATGTTGTTGGTCTTAAGACAAAGGTATCGCAAAACTTGACCTCACGCACTGTCATGATAACGTGATGCACTTTTGTTCTTAAGTGAATATCTCAATTAGTGATTGATGACAATGAGTAGGATGTTGGTGTGGATTGTATTCCACTTCCGGTTGGGTAGCTATCAGTTGGTTACTACTTGGACGGGTGACTGTCTGTGGAGAGACAGACCAAACCATCTCGGTATATAATATAACCAACACGAAGTTCAACTCGACCTTCCATCCTTCTGAGGTTTACTCACAAATCAAGTACTGGCATGTCCAGACATGCTTAGGGTTAAGGGTTAATGTTAAGACGGGGCAATGCGTTTACCTGTGTTGGGTGGCATGGGATCCCATATAGCAGTTAGCACTCCGTAGCTATGTGATGGGCTTCCATAAAGACCTATACAAAACCTTTTAATCTTTAACATGACAAAACAACTGTGCAGCCGATTTCCGACAAGTATCCGGCTCGAATTTTAGTCTGTCCTGATGAAACTGCTTCTTGACGGAAAAAGTTTGTCTAGAAATAAATTCAGGTTAGAATCGGCCATTTTGGGTTATTTAGGGGCGAAATTGAAATTTTTACTACCCATGAGGTGCTCTGTGGGGAATTTGCAGCTGCCTGACTGAGTATTCCAACTTTCTGCTCCACGACGCCGCTGGTCTGCGAGATGGCTACGTGTCATTTTCTCGACGTTCTTCACGTCCAGTGACCTTGAACTTTGACTTTTTTAAACCGAAAATTAGTACACGGGTTTACTGCTGCGGCACTGCCTGAGAATTGACACCGGTTTTTTTACGCGCAAAAGCAGCTACTGCTTTCAGCGCGTCTTAGCCATCGCAATTCTGTCCGTCCGTCTGTCTGTCACACGTGTGGATCAGTCAAAAGCGGTTCAAGCTAGAATCACCAAATCTTCACCGTCGGCTGCCTGTAAGACTCTAGTTTTAGGAACCGTAAAGCTTTTCCATAAATTTGAAGGGGATCACTACGAAAGAGGGCGCTAAATGAGAGGGGGTGGACAAAATTCGTGATTTTTGGCCAATAAGTCGCTGTATCCCAGTAACGGTGCGAGATAGGGCCTAGATTACTATTAATCACTAATACGAAGTCGTACACTGGCTTTCGATTGGCGCCGAATTCAATGACCTTGAATAACCTTGAACGCCAAAATAGAAGGTTCTATGGATTTTTTGGCGATTTCGGACTGCGACACAAGTCTATCATCATTCACAAGGTGGCGCCACGGAACTATCGTTATGCGATCCAGATAGAGAATCTGGTATTTGTATATTAACTTAGCCTGAACACCCCAATTTTCAGCTAAACTACTGAACCGGAACTGCTGTAGGCTTTCGCGCGTCTCAAGAGCATTAGCTCAAATTTCTTGTTCTTGTATATGCTGTTTTGTTTTCAATTCGAGTCAAGTAAACGTGCGTTAGACAGGCGAATGGACGGGAGGGCATGGCGCTCTATTTGACGCCCACGTATAATGTAATAAAATTTCCTTATAGGTCTACACGTTTTACGAGCACTGGTGTAGTAGTCTTGCTCAGATCGCGTGGCGGGCAATAGAACTTGCAAAGCAGGCATCTATCCATCTATAGCCGGCCTCTCTATCTGACAGCGCCTTCACTCACAAGTAAGCCGCCGTCTTCAGTAATGTAGTGTTGCACGTAGTACCGTAATTGCGAACGGTTTTCGCGGTTTTGGTGCGACACGATACGATACTGCTTACAATACCGCGATGTGTCACCTGAAGTAAGATACATTTTTTCAGAGTTACAAGTCAGCCAGCTTTTTATACAGTATTAGTGAAGGAGATAACGTTGGCTATTGAGACAAGCCATGCCTGCCACTATCGTGTGCATTGTAGGCTATAGGGAAATCATGATTGACAATCGCTAAAATGTGTTTGTGATGTTTCCTGCTCTTCCGACGTAATTAAAACTTTATTCAATTAATTTAGCGTAGCACTGTGCATTGTGCAATACTTCGTCAGCGCACATCGAAATTGCTTAGGCTTATTCTGACCGATTGGACCAAAGCTAAGAGGGTGTCGCGTAGGGGGTAAGTTACCCCGGGCCCCACGACGTTTGGGGGAGGGGCTCCGTCGCTCAAAAAATATAAAGTACACCAGAATGCGCCATTATAGAAAGAAAAATTCAAAAACATTTTCCCAGAAGGGCCCGGCAAAAATGTTTCCCCTGGCCCGCTGTGGCTCTCGACAGACCTGGCTACAGCCTACGCTATCGCTGTGAACCTCGGAGACGTTGGAACCTTGATAGTAAAATTATCGCTAAAACAGCGCATTGAAGGTATTTAGGTCTATTTTGACGGTATGTATTTCTCACGTATAGCATGCATCACTACGTGGTAGCATGCGGCATTTCAACGCACGACTGGCGACGAACAGCGAGCGGCGAGCATGCAATGGAAATGTATAGTTAGCGCAAGTGCGCAACAGGTAACCGTCTCATTGCTGTGTACAGGTGGGCTGTAGGCTAGACTCTCTCTCTTTAGCTTGCTCACGTACCTATGTACGCAGGTAAAGTGTCTCATTATATTATACTCGTTGGGCCTATTTTGGCGCGTTTAGTTTGTTACTTTTAACGTCTTAATATTGCGGCAATTTCCGTCCGCTATATGTATGAATGTTACGTGATCTTCAAGTAATAGCAGGTGCACCAGACTTCCTCATGTGGCCTAGAGCGTATTTTCTTTTGAAGTGTACAGACACCGACTTCTTTTTCTGAATTGGCATTTGTGATGTGTTAGAAGTTGCTCAACGTACGGCAGTTAATACAGTGGCGCGTATCGTTCTGTTGCAGCTAGTCTTATCTTCAATATTTCATACTACTGGTGTTTTGTTTCCGTTGCGGAACCTGCATGACGTCGTGAATCGTAAGCTCGACGAAATCTCGACGACGTCGTTTCACACACAGACTCTTCTTCTCGAACTAATATCACACAGAGCAGGGGTAACAGGCCCCTAGCAAGTAAAACAACCGGCAAGCGACGGCTCGCTACGCTGCAATATCCAGTCGCCGAGCTGCGGACAGAGTCGGGTAGGCCTACAGACACGCTGTGTGAGAATAAAAGTCGCAGCGTGCCGAGCCAAGTCAAGCAGTGAGTAGACGGTCGATGTACACGCGTGTGTTTCTGGTCTTTGTGGCTTTGGCAATCATGACTAGATTCACACTCGTGCTCGACGCCGGCTACAGACGTCCACCAAGATGTTCTGTGTGACATCAACGCTGCGTTCTAAATGGTTTAGCTCTTAACGGTCTGCATGTCTCTGTCCACCATAATATATCCTTTTTATATGGATTTTGGCAATAGACACGTACAATTGGCCCAATAACAACCAAGACAATTTGTCGTTATTATAGTTATTGTCCTATTTACAAAACTGTTACTGATATAATCTGACGTGAATTTGCAATTCATCACACCACATGTGTCTTGCTACACCACATGGCTTTAGCACCTTGTGAAATACTGTATAATAAGCATTAGCTACAAGGCCACTTTCTGTATCCTTTAGCAATGAATTTTTTAAAGCTTAGCACAAATTTAGAAAATGAAAATTTTTAAAATCTGTTAATTTTACCTCCGCCAAGGAGGTTATGTTTTGCCAGAGTTTGTCTGTCTGTCTGTGTCATGTAAACATGATAACTCAAAGTTATAGAATGATCTTTCTGAAATTTTCAGGGAATGTCGGGAATGGCAAAAACTACAAGTGATTCAATTTTGGGGGTGATCCGCAAGGAATTCTGGATCACTTTGAAATTTTCATTAACATTGCTTTCAATGGGGCATAAGGGAAAACGCTGCCAAACCAAATATGGTGTTGCCACCTGGTGAACAACATGGCGTTGGAGAAGGTCTACGGTCTCTTGTCTTGTTTGCTTGACACATGAATGAATATGATTGTTTTGAAATCCAGTGTACAGACGACAACATTTACAGCAGTTGAAGTATATGTGAGTGCAGCACTAAACAATGTCATCAGCAAACAAGCAAATGTTTGTTACTAGTTAACATTACAAAAATGCATGATTAATTATATCATTAATTTCAACAAAAAATAACAGTGGTATCTGTCCATCAAATTACACATTTCTGTTAGCAAATATTTAAATTTAATTGAATAATTCAAGTAGTCACTAAAATAAAAACGTGAGGACTTATCACGGCTTGTGCGGTAGCAACAAGCTGTTGTATAAGCGATGTGCCAAGTCAATGGGAATGCCGAAATTTCGACCCCCCACAACTCCCACATTTTTCAACCGATCTTAATGAAACTTCAAACCAAGAAAGATATCCAGGATATGACCCCACACGCAAAATTTGGTTGATGTGGGACGACGGGAAGGGGGTCTGCATAGGGAGGGAATTTTCCATTACTATTTGTGTTCCATCTATCCTTTCTTTGTATTCTTGCTCACATTTACAGGTCACACCAAAAGACCGATCACGACTGTTTATGGCTCAAAACGCGTGTTTCCGCATAAGGTACACTCTTTTGGGGGTCTCGATGATATTGCACATATTTGCACGAAATTTGGCATGTATATTACCCTGGAGGTCTTACATGCAGGTATAACAAAATATTAAACAAAAATTAAATCCAAGATGGCGGCGGCCGCCATCTTGGATTTTTGCACAAACAGCAATATCTCAGCCGCCGATTGACATAAATGAATGAAATTTTGCAGTGATGTAGCCGGCTGCCACCGGAAATAGACTATTTGACCAAAATGGACAAAAATAATAAATTCAAGATGGCAGCGGCCGCCATTTTGAATTTCATCTACTGTTGCACATATTTGCACGAAATTGGCATGTGTATTACGTTGAATGTCCAACATACAGAAATGCCAAAATATTGAACAAAAATAAAATTCAAGATGGCGGCGGCCGCCATCTTGGATTTTTGTACAAACAGCAATATCTCGGCCGCCGATTGACATAGATAAATGAAATTCTGCAGTGATGTAGCCGGCAGGTAGTAGTAGTTGTTGTGTACAAAGTAACTTTTCAGTGACCTTTCAAACTTTAATAAAACCACAAATATTATATATGTAAAAAAATCAAAAAGTATAAGCATGAACATCATGCATTAGCTTAGACATTTATATCTGGCTACTGAGAACAGATTGAATGTCTAAGCTAATACATTAGATCATGCTTATACTTTTTGATTTTTGCAGTTTTACATCAGCGCTTATACAACATTGAATGAATTGCTTGCAGTTTTTTTTATATATAATTGGACTGATAGCACTGACATTTTTAAACTGAAATTAATGTACCAAAAACTTAAATAATTCAGTTAACAGTTGAAACAAATGCACTGAGACATAAGCAGTACATATTTGCATCCCATATCTGTGCACTGCAATTCTCAATAAAAAAAACTAAATCATGCTATATGTTCAAGTTCGCCGGAGAAAGATATTTTTTTTCAGATGCTTGTCAGTGAAGTGGTTTAATCGAGAACAAAAATCAATAATCATTGAAATTTATAACCGACTAATCACTAATTTCTGCAGTCCTGTGTAGGAAAACACTGCAAAATATAAACTAAGCCAGATGACACAAGTGCAAGCCAAGCCCTGTCTAAGTTCAAGTACTGTCATAAAACAGTCTCGGATGAAGCACAGCTCAGATAAGGAAGACGACATTGTCCGACACCATGACCTGGTTGTCGTCCTGCATCTGGTCCAGCGCGGCCCACAGCTCGGCGTCCGAGAACTCAACACCTGGGTGGTCCACATCCACCTGCTGACGCACCTGGTCCATCGTCAGCGAGTGCTTGTGCTCTTGCTTGAACAGCTTGAACAGCGACGACTTGAACGACTTCAGTCTACACAAACATTAGCCGCCACACAATGCAAATGCCTCCAACTCAGTAAATTTTCTTCCAGGACACCAAAAACCCTCAAAATTCATGACAATCCCCAGGACCACAACGAGCTGATCCAAAAAGTAAAAGAAAAGTGTAGAAAAATGAAGTGCTCAAAAAAGCACAAAGTCCACACACGTTAACTGTGGACAATGACAACTTCAAGGTTCACAATGAGAGGGTCACCACTCCCAGTCCCTCTGTTTGTCCATAAGGATTGACTCAAGAGAACCACCGACAAGAATCGGGCCAAATTTTCGAAACTTCTTAGGAAGATCTTTGGAAGAGTTCCCTTCCAAAGAAAGTATGCGGATTTTCCAAACTTCTTTGGAAAATGTCTTTGGAAGAATTTGAGAAGATCTTCCAAAGAAGATTTTGAGAAAAAGTACGCAATTTTCAAAACTTCTTAGGAAGAATTTAGGCAAATATATAAGAAAGCACTAACCTTGTTCTACACGGAGAAAGCTGTGTAATAAAACAAAATTTGCAAAAAAGTACGCAGTGTTGACACTTAGCTCAGACGTCACATGTGATGTCACAGGTTATTTGCGTAACGCTGCGGTAAAATTAACAATGAGTAAGTAAAGGAAATTGATGTTTGGTCAACTTAAAAAACGAAGCGGTGTGTAAAATGCGTTTCTCGTGGACGTGCTAAGATAAGAAGTTTTCCAAAGAAGTTTTGATTACATCACATGGTTGGTATAAGTGCATCTGATTGGTTGAACTAGTTTAGGAAGATAAGAAAAGAAGAAGTTCTTTGAAAATGCAAAGAAAGCCGACAAAAAATTCGAATAAGAAAACTTCTTTGGAATTTCTAAATCATCTGACATAGGAAGATCTTTGGAAAATGTCATAGGAAAGTTTTGAAAATTTGGCCCCAGATTTATAAGTCATTTTCCTCAGCCAAGACTTTGTGCCATTAAATACTTCTACCGTAAGCCAAATGTATCAAAATTGGGAAAGTTAACGTCAGATAAGTTAGAATAAACTATTAAATGGTCTCTTGTTAACACAGAACGTATGTATTTGAACCACAGACATACAGAAAATGTAACATGCAATAAATCCTCTTTCTGTCTGCTAATATCCTTTTGATCAATAAACGTATTCATGTAGACCATGCAACAAGTCGTGAAGTACCACAGAACACACACTGCGGAATGCATATCAGGCTGACTGAGTAATGAAATTTGCCGAATTACACTGTATTCTTTCATATTTTCTATACCACTCACAAACGAAATAGTACCTGTTCGGCTGAATGTCAAAGCCATCGGCTGGTGCTGCTGACGACCGACGGTCGGCTGACGCTGAACGACGGCGAGCGCGCTTTGAAGGCTTCGGCTCTGACAACATGACAACATGCACTGCAGCATATGGACAACATCAACAACTATACACCCGAACATCTGCCCCTCTCAAGAATCAAAATATGCCCATGTCACAGTTGAACTAGCAACTGGTCAGTTTTGATGCATTGAAAATCTTTAGCATCACACCGCATCACATAACACATCCACAGCTAAAGTGTATTGTACCAATTTTAAAGCCACAACCACAATCCTTGAACTTGATCACAATGACATGAAAGAAAGTTACTGCACTTAACAATATATTGCTAGTTGTTCTACAATCGAAGCCTGTATTCATGAGTATTAAGTAGAAAAGCTCATTACCGACATCAATGCCTTCATCATCGTACTCGTAAGGATCGTATTCTTCCGCCTCTGGACCCTGAGTTTTGTCCGTCCTACTGCTACAACACAAGTGACAAATTTTCACTCTTGGGAATCCACAACGAGACATTATGTATGTTAAGTGAGAGTGACAAAGTAAGACGGACAGCTACAGTCGGTGATTTAACATTTAATGTGCTACGATCTTGTAGTACCTGAACAAATATGCTGAAACTTTGTTACGAACTGATAAATGACACAAACCACACAAAGATGTCACAAAGGTCATGTACAAATCCAACTGTCCTTATCTAGCAGTGGTATTCTAACATTGTCACCAAACAGAAAACGCAGAAGCCAGTATAGCATGATCCAATTTTTTGTAGGGAAATTAGCCTAACCAGCAGTAACAATTTCCTGTTAATTCTTGGCTATGACTAGCCTAAATAACGAATCAAAAATTGCAGCATCACAACAAATTCAAAATTGCTTCATGAGATCATAACGGAGCTAATTAACAATTCTAAAGAATAATGTAAACAAGGCATACATGCTACTGATCATGCTGTAATATACCACACCATATCATAACAACAATACAACTTATTTGTGAACATAAGACCATTTAGCTATGATAAAAACGTGGGTTACAAAGACCTTCAGTGTAAAAAGTTATGTTAATAAAAGAAAATAATCGAACTGTCGATACGACGGTTGAAACGGATTCTTTTTCAAGGTATCTAGCACGTGCAACTCAAGCAGTAAAGAACATTACCGCTTCCTTCTGGTGTCTCTCTCCCCATCTTCAGTCATTTCTTCATCTTCGGACCCTTCGACATCACTAGCTTCTTCACCCGAGTGTCGGCGTCGACGCTCCTTCTTCAACACCTAACAGTGACAATCACACACAAATCATAGAAAAAAGCACATCATGAAAACATCAAAATTCTTACCTCTCACTAAACGAGCTCACAAAACAAAGATTGGGTTGATCTACAGCTGTTGTACGATCAACTTCAAGTTACATTAACTGAACAATTAATTACTTAAGCTGTGCAGTTAAAAAGCACATCAGATTTATCTCTCAGGTAAGCATCATAAAGCATTTTTTCACTGCATAAATATTTAAGCAGTGTTAATTGTTTGTTGAATGATGATGAATTCAATAACACATTAAATTAACAGCATGCACAAACCATTAAAGAATTAGTCATGATCAAAAGCCGTAATGCATTAATAGAGCAGCTCGAGTTTAAGCGTGTAGTGTATAGTTGTATTGTCAGGGTACATACGTTACAGTACAACAAACAAAATATCACACCTTCTTAAAGTAGGCAAACTGAACAAGTTCCACAGCTGCCTGAGCGTCTTCAATGTCAATTATCTTCGACAGCCGGCACTTGGCGTGAGCCGTTGACAGACGAATCATTGTCTCCAGAGATCGAGCGGTCACAGGTTGAGTCTGCAAATATGCCAATCAACAACAAAAGATTGGAGAATTTCGTAGCACGATCACCACAGCAAAATTATGCTGTTAGTAGAACTGTTAGTTAGAACTGTTAGTTGAAAATGCACTCTTGAGCTGTGAATAAACACATTTTAGAGAAATTCTGTCCATACAGCAGTCACGCTTAACGAATGCAATCAGTAAGATTAAAAAACTACACCGTGGGCCAATAAAAAACGTGGCACTTCACTTTTTTACATATCTTCTCTAATTATTGACCAATTTTCAAAATTCTTTCATTGGCACACTATGCAGACAATTAGCATATTATACACTGCGTTCGGTAAATAAAGTAAACCCCCAGACATGTCTGTGGAAGATGGTTGTGGAAGATCAACACCTTAGTTTTTGGTGTGACTTGACAAAAGCTGCTGTAGCTATTGTTTGCGTTGTGAGATTTAACTGAAATTTGTCACGTTGACTGCCAATAGATGACCCACTGCTGATGTAAAATCTCGCCAGAATCAGACGTTGTTTGTTGGAATTACGCAAATGTACAGAGAAGTTTATGTAATGCCATATTGGTAACAGAGATATTTTGTTATCGATAGTCGCTTGGTGATGTAACGATGGCGTATTGAATGTGTAACTCGGAGGTTGCTGGTTCGACTCTCGCCCGGTGCAGTGCCAGGTAACGAACTTGGCCAAGTTGTTCACACACATGTGCCTCTGTCTCCGATAAAAAATAATTTTTAACAAAAGGTGGTACGCAATTCAGCCATTTGTCGAGGATTAAGTATACAAAATTTTATTTAGATTCGTTTGAATTTGATGTTTCGATTGTACAATGTCTAGGGGTTTACTTTTTTACCGGACACAGTATATATCAGATCACACTGTAAACACATCTCTACACTACCTTGTGAAATATAAATTTAAGAAAAACTCACGATAACAACAAACATTTAAGTAAATGAAAAAAATACTTGATACCAACATTGTGGTGAATGATCCGTATGACACTAGACTGTTTTAAACGCACAAAAAATCGGTCAATAATTGACAAAGTATAGACAAAAGTAAAATGCCATGTTTTTATTGGCCCACCCTGCAATAGTAAATGTAACAGTACATAATTTAAGCCACTGGTCGGATAAATCTTAGTAGCCAGTTGCTTTTCCTCCGTTCATTCCTGAATGGTGAAACTTCTGGAGAATTATAATAATACTGCAAAAGTAACAATAATTGTTTCGTAGATAACTACAAAAAAAAGCGTTGGACATAAATATAAATTATTCCTACCAGGCTGCAGATCCAACACCAGACATAACTTTTTCACTTACCGTACAGGAAGAATATGGAATAACTTGCCAGCTGACAATACTGACTTTTCTAA
>Ga0056128_1002985_pt1 | contig 20456 bp, 13 predicted proteins | sample WorMetLIZISLAND2_FD_71113 | JGI IMG/M metagenome (GOLD analysis project Ga0056128, IMG submission 71113) | Marine gutless worms symbiont microbial communities from Max Planck institute for Marine Microbiology, Germany - Olavius geniculatus... ... | reverse complement strand
CCATAGAAATTTCCCAATCCCATCCCCATCGCATCCCAGAATATGAAAATGAGGACTTACCATTCATTAATAAAAATATGCATATTGCTATAGTGCACTGATACTGTCTTCAATGTCGTCAAACATAAAAAAAAACAAAAATATCACATGTAGACTATAGGGGCTAATTCATTATGAAGTCCGTGTAGAAACACTACGCCAATGACAAACGACTGTATGCCCCACAAGGTTAAAACCTTTAGGAGAAGCGACGGTCACACGAGGTGCTAGTCAGCCAGACCGGGACCATTAATGCATGTCTGTGCCATCTCCCACTAGATCCCAAGAATGCTAGGCCATGGACAACTCCATAACAGACGTCCTTAGCTAGGCGATGGTTGGCAGATATCTGTAACCTCAGTTGCTGCAGTCAATGCAGTGCACTAACGTGGCTGACACTAATTACTTGACGTGTGATAAACAAGTGCCCAGTGCCCCTGCAAAGCTATACCACGTGGCATGCAGTGGTCATCTGTCGCACATGATCTTAATGAGCATTCTAGTGTCCAGAATGGTGCTCACTTTTACAATGCATGCGGCAGGAAATGAGCTAATTTTGTTTTACCGCTACCAAGGTAACTACCGCAACTTTTTATTGCTACCGCAGTACTACCATAGTTTTTTTACCATTACTGCAGGATTACCATAGAAATTTACCCATTTAATGCAGTAATACTGTGGTATTATCACTTTCCCCATTACCGTGTCACTCTCTACTTCATACTAATCAGCTAACTTCTGAACTCTCTACCTTTGTTCAACACAGTGATAACTTAAAGTGTCCGGCAATACTCCGAAGAACAGCTATGCATGTGCTAGCAGTATGCCTGAGATTGTGGGTGGGCATCGTATGGCAGACCACCAAGAGCACAAACGCAAGGGTTTGGTTGAGCAAAAGCAGACACCCAAACAAACAAGCAAGAAACAATTACACGTTTTTATAAGCCACCAGCATAATAAATCACCTACTCAATCTCCCTAAAAATTAGGCTGGCATTCACAGCCAAAAATAGACCCCCGCACTAATCATGGGGTGCAAATTCAAGAACTGCTCAAATTCAGTGCAGTGCTTAAGACAACAGACTATTTTCTGTAAGACGACTTACCGAGCCTGTCTTTCCTTGTCTGACACATCGCAATCTTGTTTGCTATAGAACCCATAGCCACCATCCATGGCCGACCTGTGGTATCGTACATTCATTTAAAGTTTTAAACAAACTAGATGGCGGTTATGATTCCGTCATCTATTATGCCTCCGCCAACATGTAACAACTACAAGACCAAAAAGTGCATTTTGGGGCATATCTGACCGGACCATGACCATACTCTCGACCTTTTGACCCCAAAATTCGACACATTCATCCTTGCCCCAAAGTCCATTAGTAATGAAAGTTTGGTCAAATTCCGTCAAGAAAATACCCAAGATATCTTGCTAACAATGTTTGTTTGGGACTCAAGGACTGACGAATGGACAAACACTCTGGAAACATAATGGCTCTGACCACTACATTGGCAGAGGCATAAAAAAACATTACAACTTTTGCCATTTTACTCCCTCACCAAAAAACTGTTACTGCTTAACCCAGTTAACAGCACCAACATAGTCATAATCATGCACTCTGCTAAAGCAACTGGACAGAATATTAAGATGCTGTCTACCACCAAATGACTGGCCCTTGTTATCGGTACCCCCCCACCCCTAGTATTCAAATGAGATGAGATCTCCACCTACAGTACAGCATCAACATTTTTATCCCGGTTGGACAGATCACGACTTCCAGCAAACAACTAATAACTATAACTGTAATTTTTACGCGTGACAGCAGAATGCTTTGCGCGTCTTAGCCATCTGTCTGTCTGTCCGTCATACTCGTGATCTGTATCAAAACGGTGCAAGCTAGAATCATGAAATCTTCATTGTGGGCTGCCCCAAGGTCTCTAGTTTATCGTGACAAAATTTCGTGCCACTGGGTACAGGGGTTCCCCTCGAACAAGGGCGTCGAAGGGGGTACCCCCCTAAAAAAAACGTCATTTTGCCGTTATTGGCTCGAATAATGTGAAAATGGTTGCAGATAGGTACATACATGCTGCTTATCATAACAAGCACTGGTGACAGGCTTTTTAGACTTATCAACATCGACACTGAACGACCTTGAACCCCCAAAAAGGAGTTTTAGTGAATTTTTTTTGCAATTTTTGGATGCAGCGCACATTGCAACACTAAATTGCGGCAAAATGGCTGGAAATAGACCAAGACAACCTGTATATGAAATTTTCAGCATTAAATGTAGATTTTTGCAGTCAAAATCCTGACCCTCTAGGTTCAAGGAGGCCGACGCAGGCGGGCGTCAAAGACAGTTACCCCCCTAAAAAGTGATTATTTTACCGCAATTATCTTGTGTAACGTGAAAACGATTGCAGATAAACACAGACATGCTGCTTATCATAACAAGCAACAGTGACAAGCTTTTTATTAATGTCAACGTCGATGACCTTGAATGACCCTGAAGCCCCAAAATAGAAGTTTTTAGTGAATTTTTTTTCCAATTTCCGGCTGCGACACACATTTTACGAGTGAATTGTGCCAAAATGGCTGAAGATGGACCTGGACAGCCTGAGTATGACATTTTTAGCATATAACGTACATTTTTAAGAATCTGAGTTTTGATCTCTTAAATTCAAGGAGTCTTCCGTACGGAAGCCTCAAATTTAAATACTCTTTCAAGATGCATTAATATCTTATTGCTGTAGGCCTACACTGATTGCTAAAGCGGCAGGACAGCTGCTATCGCGCGTCACGTGAGCTTTTCTCAAATTACTTGTTTTTGCAGATAAAGTCTTTCAAACAGGGCCAAATGAACTCAAAATGTAAATGGCATGACAAACAAACTACACAAACTCCGGCCCAAACCTCTGGTAGTGCACTAATCACATGTTTATATGCTCAAAAAAATATTGCCACCCGCCCAGCCACCACTCATTTGGTAGTCAATTTTATGTCACATGAACCTCTGAGGAAGCTCGAAGAATTAACTATAAACAGAACGAGGCAAAATAAGCCAAGCAGCTAAACATACATGCACATGCGCCAGGTTAGCCCAGTTTCATTATTGATAGCACAGCATGTAAAAGATTGCATACTAGAACTGAATAAGAGACAAACAAAAGTAATAATAAATGTGGCTGTTTAAGCAGAAATAAATCAACAGGAGAAGAAAAGAACGCTATCAAAAAAAAAACAGACCAACCTGGAACCATCGCAATTGTAGTCATTACCGTCATCATCGTCATCATCCGATCTGCAACATACAGCATACATGCCATATCAAACAAGAAGCCCAGCTGTTGCTAGGAAAAGCTGACTGTACCGCATACATCTGAAGCCAAGCGTCCGATTTCCAACCATGGACAGAAAGTGATTTCTCAGAGGTGACAGTGACAGTTCCATGCACTCTAAAAGAAACGCAGCTATCGAAAGCCAAAATTAACGCTAGCATAATGCACGTCACGCGTGGCGACATGCAGTCGTCTCGCCAGAAAATACACACAGCTACAGTCGTAAATAACCAACAGAAATATCAGACGCAAATTTCACACATTTTTCTCACAATAAAAACGCTTTGCTACGGAAGATGTGCTACAGCGGACACTGAAATGCTGCAACATGATTGTGAGTGACCGCCTTAACACTACCGATAGCACTAAAAAGTCATAGAAGATATTCAAGTGTCAGTGAGATTGTGCGACTTAAAAGCAAACAGCAGAAGAACGAACATTCGCACTCACCCATCGTACGAGCCAACTTTCCGCTTTCTCCGGTCATTATCTGAAGCTGTTCACACATCAAAAAAACGCAAATGCTTGTATGGTTCAGCAGTGTGTTACTGGCATATCATGCTATGTACTATGCAAATAATTAATGCGGTACGCACATAAATATTAAATAATGTTATGTGAATTAAATAACACACACGTGGAATACAGTTAATCATAGTTACATCTGCAGCAGTATCCATCATATCATGTCAAAATATTTGCACGAGGGACCCTCATCACAGAAACGCCATAATATGCAAACAGTGCATATAATTAGATTCGTCAAATAAACACGTGAATTTAATGTGCTTATATGACAGCTCTAAAAAATTAATGCACGTTCACAACTTTACTAACTTCTGCAAAGCAGGAGTTCCAATATTCCATTTAGCTAAGGTCATTTGATGATCAAATAATATTCAAATAATTAAAAATTGTTTTGCTGCCGGTCTATCACTACTATTACAGTTCTGTGACACAGCCACGAATTCACTGATCGTCATTCCAGTCACCCTCTCAATGTAACCCACTACAATATGAGAAATAAACGATGCATTAATTAGCGCAATAACGCATGCATTAAAAAAATTAACACCTCGACAGCACTACAATTAATATTACAGCAACAACATAACGAATCTGTCTTACTGAAAGGCAGCGGAACAGAGAATATCATATTTCACAGATAAGCTCCTCTGGGCAGTGATAATCAACTGACCTAACTGACTATACAGCAATTAGGCCCGGACACACAGTCACCGTTACACGCTGGCATCACATAATGGCAGGCTACGCAGTGGGTCAGTGTAGGCGTCGTAAACCAGAGCGTGGCATGCAATTAGACACAGGAAGGTCATCAGCTTACTACAGCTGTCCATGGGCGCACAGACCAGTACTAACTCTAGGGCAGCATCCAGAGCCCCTTGCACATATATGCCGAAATAAATGCACCACCAAGAAGTCTGGGTTCATCATTATGGTTAGGTTAGTGCTAGATCGGCGCCTGCGTCAAACAAGCGTAACATTACTAACGATAGATCGTTTTTTCTCTCATTGCTGACACTGCAGTCTCATTGCAATAACCAATCACCACACTTGCTTGCAATAGAGGAATGTATTGATGATCCATGTTCAGTATTGAGCATGTCCACAAGTGAGTTCTAATTCACAGTGCTGAATGGGGTATATTCAACCAGTATTGACGATTAGGCACTGAACTTAAATGAAGAATGTGTTGTGGCATGCAAAACTGCTCACGGATCCGGTGTACACATGAATACGAATCCTGTGACAATTTTCCCAGCAAGATCATAATCTAAATTTGCTAATTATTGCACCATTATTCAGTTCAAGGTTAGATTTACAGCTGTTAGCTCTAGGTGGATGGCTGCTAAATATGTCGGCACTTGGCCGGTATTTTCTAATCTATAGTGATAGCTGCATTTTATTACTAATGACAAGTGTTTGATATCAATATTTCACTCAGCTGAATGCACTGGCTTTGACCCATTAGTGCATCAATTATTGTATGATTTACTGGTCAAAATAGATTTCCCACTTTGGGGGAAGAGGCATGAATATGTTAAGAAACTGAAACCAAATTCAGTAGCCAACGGCTCAGAAAAAGAGAGCGCACCGACAAAGGTTTACATTCATTCATGCAACCAGCTGTCAGACAATAAACAATTGAATATACAGTATAGCTCACTTCCTGCCCATATGTAGGCCAACGGGTAGCGGCCCAGATAGAGCTAGACCAAAAGCGCCCACAGATGCAATGACGCACAGACGGCCTACAGCCTCAAGGCATTAGCTTTCACACAGGAAAATAAACGCCGGAGCGGGGGCGGGCGGGGCGACGGCAAAGCCGCCGCGGTCAGATCTTAGGAAAAAAGCAAATGGAAATACAGTAGGTTACCCAATGCAAACGGACCACCTACTCAGAGAGACAGTAGTAATGACCTGAGCTAAAAGCATGGGTCAAACCGCTTCCTGAAATGCCTTCTATGGCTCAGAAAAAGTACAAAGTGAATTTGCAAATAAATGGAGATCAGAATAAAAACAAGGTTAAAATTACACAAAAAAGCAGTAGTAAAACGAGCAAGCAACACTCGTCACAATTAATACCGACAGCAGCAGTTGTCTGTAATTGCAACCTGGTCATTTCAGAGGCAAATTAAGAATTTGTGCCTCATGTCATTAAAAGACAACAAAATTGATCCAATTTCAAATAACTGCCCTCACTCAGCAACAGCATGCAATCACAAATGCTTCAAGTCTTGCTTGCAGCATTCCACTAAATGCCTCAATGATGTAAGCTTACTGTTCAATGCTGTCCTAACGTTTAGCAAATGCTGTTGCACAATTATCACAATAACTTCAAATGACAAAATCAACTTTTAGAAACTCTTAGAATGCATAAAAATAAATCATGGCTTATCATCATAAACCAAAAATAATTAACATCTGAGGCTGTGTCTCTTATCCTGAATATTAAAAGTATTTCACGAGACTGTGATATTGCTTGCTGACAAGCATTTCACTCAAACGGTTTTTTTCATCCGCAGATGTTTTTTTTTCATTTTTTTATTTCAACGCGAGATCTCCGAGATGTGTCAGCAGATCAGCGTAAAATTTTGCACAGTGGTCAGTACTAGGCCAAATTTAATAATGCTGGTCCAAAATTTTGAGGGCCCACCCCCAAAAAATTTAGGGGCCAAAAACATGCAAAATTTAGCTCCATTTCGAACAACTTCGAAGTTTGGCGGCGAATATCTCCGGAACGGATGAAGATATTTAAAATAAGTCAAGTACTTGATCTACCGCAATTCCTCCAGCGTTAGGCGAAACAAGTCTGGTGAACTTTGGTCCAGTAACCTTAAAGATCTCAATGTGGAACTGTACCCACCCAAAGTGTTTTTTTCGAAAGATCATGTTTTGGCTCCTAGGGGGTGCTGCGCCACCAAATTTTTACATGCGCTAGAGAATGACCACGTCTTACTAGCGCACCTTCCACTGGGGATGGGGGTCCCCTCACAATATTTTTTCAAAGAAAGGTTAAAAATTGGCTTAAAATCTGACATATCCATGCCTGCAGTTTTTGAGGTAAAGGGAGTGCCCCTATGAAACTTTGCCACATGACGGGCCATAGGGTGGGCATGATCACTTATGCACAAATTTTTTTGGGTGGAAGGGTGCACCCCAGAAATTACGTAGGGCCAAAAAGTCGAAAATTTGACTTGATTCTGGACAACTTTCGACTTTGACCGCAAATATCTTAAGAACCGATCGAGATATCAAAACTTGGAAACAAACATGATCGAGGACAATTTCTATGGGATCTAACAAAAAAAATTTGGTGAAGTTTGGTTCACTAACAAAAAAGTTACAGGTACAAATGATGACCCACCCTAAGTCGGCATAGTGCGTTTTGCATATACTGATGCATTGGAGTTCAGGCTATGCGACTTTGCTACCAGGGGAATTTCATCCCCCTAAATTTTTCCTCCCAATCGGACTTATGGTGCTGAGCAGATTCACATTGGGCCTTGCCCCAAATTTCTAGTTTTCTTTACATTTGTAATGATGTTCAGCAATGCTACAAGGCAGATTTACAAAAATAATATATCACATCTTCATTGAAGCTTTTGATGTGCATTGTAGTATGATATTATTATTATATATTTGTGTATAATACACAGAAAGAAGACTGCACAGACAATGGGATATAACACAAGATGGTCATAAAATGTAAATCCACAAGTTTGCCGAGATGGCATTACTCTACTCTGTGGAAACATGCCACAATAAACGCACATGTTGAAACTCGAAACCATGTCAAGCACCAGGTCTAACACTGTTGTTAGGGATTGGGGTTACATAACCTAGTGAGGGGCGCTACGGCGACGTCCGACATGAGCCTATAGCGGGAAAGGGGCGGCGGCATAGCGGAATGATTGGCAGCTGGCGTCTACGAGGAACGGCGACCAAATATTTCGGGGTTCTTTGCTACTGCGACCGTACAGGCGCCGTATCGGAGGCCGGGAGTGCTGACGATGTCATGATGTTACTGTATATATACTTGTAAGATACACGTACAAACAAAACTCGTATTATCACTCGACACACACACTACAGTAACTATGCACTTCCTAAGCAGCAGACGGTGTCCGTTCGTAACAACTGTGACTCGGTGATTCATAACTAGACCTGGCCAAAATCAATGACCTGGTAACACGGATCAATCTCCAGCAAGTAGTTTCCACAGGCTGGCATCGGAATTTGAAACACACATCACAGTTGCACACTATATGGTAAAGTCGGCAAATTTCTATGAAACTAAGTAACAAATTTTGACAAAAATTATAAATCCACAGTTCCTGAATCCACATCTAGGTCTGGACAAACGGTTTATTTCGTCAAATCAGACTGTTGGTGTTGCATTCAACGGGTCATCGACAACCGTGGGCTCAATGCCCGTTGGTGTCTGAGATTCAACGGGTGGCAACAGCATTATTCACGACAGAAGTCTGACATCTCTGATCACCTTGAGCACTGATGACACTGTGCTGCAATAATCATGATCCATGTTCAGTATTGAGCATGTCCATAAGTAAGTTCTACTTCACAGTGCTGAATGGGGTATATTCAACCAGTATTGACGATTAGGCACTGAACTTAAATGAAGAATGTACGTCACATATAACAATTTTACACAACTGAATGCCGCACCAACTGCACATTAGTCTTTCATGTTTGCTGGTTGTTAGCCCCTGGAACTGGTTGTTCAGGCCTTAGCTACTGGCCTGAAGCCTTAACATCTGGCTTAGTGATTCAAAACGCTAAACATCAAGCTAGCAGCTGGTTAGGCTGCTTATAGCGGCTGGCTTAAAAGATTTAAACTGGTAAGACGTCCGTCAAAGCTGGTAATAACTTTTGAGACACAATGGCAACAACGTTTACCGAATTTGCAACAACATAGGAATAACTACATTTTCCAATCGTTATGTCCATGTACCCTAAAATACTGCTTCACTCACTAGTAATCACTACATTAGTAGCTCCCAGTACACTATGGCACTGAGCACAGTACAATCACGTACTGGCAGCTATGCTTGCAGCAGTGGCTACACTACATGATGGTATCATACATAATGTTTAATTTAATTACTCTGCCCAGAAGCGATAGCTTTCGCAGCGGACTCAAGTTTTACTAATGTTTTTATTATTTTTTATTTGAATGTGAGATCTCTGACATGCGTTAGCCGATCGGCGCAAAATTTTGCACGGGGTTCAGACCTGGGCTGAATTTTATAATGTAGGTCCAAAATTTCGGGAGGCCCTCCCAAAAAAAACTTTAGCGGCCAAAAACATGCCAAATTTGGCACGATTTTGGACAACTTCAAACTTTGACGACAAATATCTCCGGAAGAGACGAAGATATTCAAAATCGGACAAGTATGTGATCTACTGCAATTGATCCCAGGTTAGGTGAAAAAGTCCAGTGGTGAACTTTGATCCAGTAATTTCGGAGAACTAGAGATGTAATCATACCCACCCAAATTGACTTTTTGAGAGACCATATTTCGGCCCCTGGGGGTGCTATGCCCCAAATTTTTACACGTGCTCTAGAATGTCCACGTCTTGCTAGCGCAACCTCCACTGGGGACTGGGATCCCCCTTATAATTTTGAAGGGGAGGTCATAAACTGGCTTAAAATTCAGCAAATTAGGTGCAAGATCTTAGGATCCAGGTTGAGTAGCCTTATGAAACTTTTCCACCTGAGGTGCTACTGGGTGGGGGTGATAACCACGTACAACTTTTGGGGGCACCACCCCCTTAAAATTTGGGAGGGCAAAAACGTCCAAAATTTAGTACGTTTTACAACTTTTGATTTGACCTCAAATATCTCTGGACTGGATAGAGATATCAACAAGCGATAAACAGCTTCATCAAACGCAATCCCTCCCGCGTTGAACAAAGAAAATTTGGTGAACTATGGTCTACTGACACCAGAGACCAACAGCTGTGTGAGCTGGTACCACGTAATTATAGTATAGCAAGAATATATGGCACTGGCATAAATATGGAAATCGAAGCAAGATTTCCAGCTGCCGATGTAGAGCAGCGGGTAATGACGGCACCCGCGAACGCAATTGGCGTGGGTTCCATTCCATGTTCAGCCAAACTTTTTGCACCTATTTTTCCTTTCTTGTCGTAATTATTTTTTGGTCGTAATAAATGTCTGAGTTATAGTTAAATGTTGCAAAAAAGTAAAGTAAGCAAGTTTTTAGGATCAGGGTAGGTTAGGGTTATGGTGAGAGATAGAGTCAATAGTTAAGGTTTGTGCCAGTGTTCGTCAATTGATGCGAAACTGTAGGAAATTGTTCGGCACAGGTTTTCCGTCGTGTTGGCTTGAGTCGCTTGAGCACAGTTTGGCCGCTACCCCGCCACATACGGACTGACAATAACAAAATAACTTACGACATCCAGAACCGTGGGATAAAGACGCGGTAGTTGCCATTCGGAAACGGACAAGATATTTGCTAAATATGACTACAAAATCAGACAATATTCAGTAAACCGACATTAATTAACGCCAATAACAGCAAAATAACAAATGACACCAACATCCAACAACGCCCCGCCCAGTCACGGAAGTAGTACAATGATGCACGCATGCGCAATGACTAAAAAATTTGGGCTCTCGTCAATTCGGCCAAGATTCGGCTTTAAGCGCTGTACAAATTTATTATTTTGATTTTAGGTCTACATGTACAAAAAAATGTATAATGCCAAATTATTTTTACGTTGTTTATAACACTTATACATTATTAAAAAATAGATTTAAAAAAATATTACGTATATAGTTTTTACGGGTTGGACTGGGTAGTTCTCGGATTTTAGGCTGATCAATGGAGAAGTTGCGTAGGATTGGAGTCAGAGGATAAAGTTTATATTTTCTCAATTTAAACACATTCACGAACACTTAATTAACATAACCTGAGAGTCACGTGAATTTGAGGTCTATAAATTTGGAGCGTATATTAAAAGGTAGATTACGTGTGTTAGTTTATTGAGAATTCGAGATGACTTAGTTGTGTGAGCTGACCCTTCTTTCCAGCTGATATGACGCTGACGAAGACGTATTCATGTTATCTCTAAATGTATGCTAGAGTATAGTAAGATAGTGCATATCTTTTGGTAAATTTTGGCTGAACTTACACTGTCGTGCATGATCAATCTGAAGTATGTTAATTTAGCAAATTTAACAAGCTAAAGATATCTGCCACTGTGCGTAAATCGTGTAAAATACTGCTAATGGTCGTTGTGATTCTTTGTTTTAGACTCGTAAGAACATGGATGTAAGATTAGCCACGCCGTTGTCTACCAGTAGTGAAGTTGACATGTCGGAGTTTCTGTCACTAACGAATCCATCGCCGACACAACAGCCCGTCATGCACACTCTTCATCCGCTGCTGCCCAACGGGACTGCTGTTGAGGCAGAGCTCGGTATTATGTCAAATGATTTGGAAGCTATGAGTGCCGTTGATGTGTCGAAACCTAGCACTTACGACTTGCTCAGTAATGTAGAAGTATATTCAACAACCTCAGGTGGTCAAGACATTGGTTTCGTAACGATACCATTCAGTTCAGAGGAGATTAACATGTCATCTATGTCATCTGTTGAAATGCCAACGGATTGTTCTCAGTACTACATTCAGTGTAAGCTAGAAAATGGCATGAAGCTTGGCTCCACACAGGATTCAGGGTCCAACGTTGGCCAGTTGAATCAGCCACCAGTTGTAACTATGACAACTTCTTTTCCTCATCCTCCAGCCGACCCATTGACCGTGCCAAATAATTTTGTAATGCCGACGGCAACTCAGACGTATGGCAACTTGCGACCTGCTAGTGTTATTGATGTATCTACTCCACCGAAAAAGCCACTGTCACCTTATATGAGATTTAGCAAAGGGGTGAGAAATTGTTTATACATTTGTACTGTACCTCTAGGTTATTTAGTATTGGTTCAGTTATTGTGAGTATTGGTTTGTATGGCAAGTTGACCTAGTGACAACATGGTTGGTTCGTCAACAAAGTTACCTTACATCAAGCCCTGTTATTACTGAGTTGGGTTACCATTCGGTATTCATGACATGCTATTCAAGCAAGGCTCCCAGATCAACTTAGCCTAGTTATCCATTCCTGGTAGGCACAGTGACTACTAGTCATGGTTGCAGCCACTGCTAAAGAAATTCTGCATAACACTATGGCATTTTGAGCTAGTCGGTTAAAGGCGCTGGTTGTTAACGGAGTCAATCATCCAGCGGACTTTATGCGACAGCTTAATTGGAGTTTACCCTTGTTGACTGCATGCAGCCAACATCGGTGTATCTTGTAAATGTTTTTCTGTTTTGGGTTATGTTACAGATTTGGCAGAAAGTGAAGTCAGCAAACCCAGGCATGTCCGTCTGTGAAGTTGGTGCCATGATCGGACGTATGTGGCGGGAGATGAGTGATATCAACAAGCAACACTTCAATGATGACTTTGCACTTGACAAGGTTGGACGCAAACTGTCATTGGAATGTTATGGAAAAATGTGTCAGACAATTCATGAGACTTCACAATTACTCTCATGTTGTATAATTTGGGACACAGCAACAGTGCTGAGGCTGGTGATGTGACAGATTTTGGCTCCAATAGGCCGGGGTATTTCGCTGTTTTTGGCAGCTCCATGAATGGTGGAAAAACTTTTTTGTATTGGTTTAAGCAGAAGTTTACAGCTAATATGTGCGGGTTTAGTCTAGCTTTGGCTTGGAATGATGTAATGTTCTGATACGCACACAATCACAGCAGACTGAAGGAACTTAGTGAGCTGTGCGAATGTGCGCATTTGCATTTTTTGCATTGTTGTGCCATCAGACTGTGTTGAAAAGAGATAAAATGTGATGCATAATCTCTTACCTAACCATGTCAGGCTACAAACCTTTTGATTGCCCTTTGTATTGTACTACATTACCAGATTGGCAGAGTATTGAGTAATATTTGAATTAGTTAGTTTTTTTTACAGTGGACAGATGCTTATATTGCAGTGTGTGTGCTGCAATTTTGCAGTTACGTTATGACAGCGAGATGCAGCAATATCTAATCGCCAATGGCCTTCAGGCATCAGAGGTGTCTAAATCTAAGAAGAAAAAAGATGGCAAAGAAAAACTATCGACTGCTGTATCCGCAGCTCCTGCTCCGCCACTAGTGACATTAACACCAGAACAGATGGCGGAAGAGATGGCAAGGACCATTCTGGAGTCGGCCGGAATATGTGCAGATCCGGCAGCCCTATCAACCCTCGCTGGTGATGCTTCACTAGGTGATGAGCAGTTGCCTTCGTTCTCTCAAGTGTGGTCTGGTGCGGAGACTGTAGCACCTGCCCAGCTGTGTCTCAGTACCGACCAGTCATTCTGTCCATCTGGAAACACTGTGCCTCCATCCAGTGTTCCATCTGCTACCTCTCAGTCAGCAACATTATGCAGGTTCGAATACAATATGCTGATTTGCAGCTGTTTATAAGGAATTGTTGTTATGAAAATCTTAGGAAAATAATGAGATTTGCTAAAAAAAAGTCTGTGAGAAAAATTTGCAAATAAGTTATGCATAAATCAGCTGCTGACTGAGGATGATTGTACCAAAATCTTGAGAAAATAACTAGGACGTTTGTTTGTAAATTTGATTCCATATTGAAAACTAACAAATAACGACTATATGTTAAGCATCTGATCTCATTGTCACAAATGGTGACTGGCAGCTGCAGATCATTCTTTCATCTTAAAGGTAGAATTTTGTTCTTCCTTTAATAATTTTCTTGATCACAGTGTATGCTTTAGGTTATTATTTGCCAGTCTAATTTCAGTGTCATTTTTTTCCTAGATGATTTCTAGGCTTGACCCAGCCTGTGGGCCACATGTCCAGTTGGAGTGATATTTATTTACTGATGTGTGTGTTTTGTGCAGTTTTCCAAGTGACAGTCATCAGTTGTTTGCTAATGGTGACGTGGTGTCAAATGGGCTGCTAGCGACCGGCGACGATGCGACGTCGTGGCTATGGCAGCAGTACGCCGGTACTGACAACCAAGCTGCTGCTGCTGCTGCTGTCGTTGGCAGTCAGACAGTCGGTGATGGAGTGAATGTTGGCGGCTCATTGAATGACTTCATCATGACAATGGACACACAGTTGGAGCCTGGAGAGGTTCAGCCAACGACGACAGGTTCTGTGGCGTCAAATCAATCCGTTGCTGTCGCTACCGGGCTGACCGGCACGTGGCCTGGTATGAGCCGAGATGCAGCCGAGCTTGCCCTACTCCGCAATGCACTGGTAGCACGTGGCAAGGAGGCCGCACGACTCACCCGTGAGCTGGAACTTGCCTACAAACTGATAGAGCAGCTACAGCAGCAGAACATCGCCTACCAGCAGCTGGAGTGGAACTTGCAGCAGCTGCAGCAGCAGCAGCCCCAGCAGCAGGTCGATAACAACAACGTCGGTCTCATTGTTTCTGACGGCATTAACTAAACAAAAATTAAGTTAATTTATCAAATTAAAGTCTTTTTTTACTGATGCATTGATGTTTCGGCAGCTGCTGTTGCCTTCTTTTGAGCAATTTCTGTTTACCGCTAGATGTCGCCATCAATTTGTCATAGAATTGAGGAAGTTGGTCGGTGAGTTGGATTTGATTATTCATTGTTACTGATTCCACATTGAGTTTATTCACGACAAAACACATGCTTATTTCTTGCAATGTTGATTGCACCCTAGATCGTGCTAGATTTTCTACCAGTGTTTGATCTTTTGCAAAAATTTATTTAATAATTAGCTGCTAATTGCCATATGGTGCTGTATTCATTTTCACTTGTGCACAGAGTCTGGAACATTAATGCAAAGTACTAGTGTTTATTTTCATATGTGTTGGAGAACAAATTATTCTGCGGAAGTCATGCATTTATTATTCTGAATTCCATCTGGTTTTCTAACAGTTGGTATTCTGTATTGGCCATGTTGAGGTGTTGACCAGTCTCATAATAATAACTAGAAATTTGGGGCAAAGCCCAACGTGAGTCCGCCCGGCGCTTTAAGTCCGATTGGGGGAAATTGAGGTGCGTCAAATGCCAAAGTTTCGTCTGGCTACACTCCCTAACTCCGAAGTTATAAGCGCTAATTTATTACATTTTGAGCCAATTTTTGACCCCATTTGAAAAAAGTTGTAAGGGGAGCCGCCATCCCCGGTGGGGGGTGCGCTAGTAAGACTTGGTGATTCTCTAGCGCATGTAAAAATTTGGGGGTGCAGAACCACCTAGGGGCCGAAATATGGTCTTCCGAAAATTGCGCTTTAAGGGGGTACGATTTCACATCTAAATCTCCAAGGTCACTGGACCGAACTTCACCGTACTTGTTTCGCCTAATGCAGGAGGAATTGCCATACACGGAATGACTATCCGATTTTGAATATCTTCATCCGTTTCGGAGATATTCGCCGCCGAACTTCGAAGTCGTCCGAAATTGGGCCAAATTTTGCATGTTTTTGGCCTTTGAAATTTTTTGGGGGTGTGCCCCCAAAAATTTTGGAACGGCATTATAAAATTCGGCCTAGTACTGACCATCGTGCAAAATTTCAAGCTGGTCGGCCCACGCATCTTGGAGATCTCATGCTCGGAAAAAAAAAATAAAATAAACATCATGCGTAAAACTCAAGTCCGCTCCGCAAGCTATCGCTTTCGGGCGGACTAACTAGTGAAAGTATGTCTGTTCTTGCTAGTCCTGACAGTGCTGGTGCTATCTTGCAAGATTGTGCAGAGTGATCGTACGCTTGTTGCTTCATGCATATGCTGCCAATACAATACAGCACAGTCCCTTGAGGAAACTTTGAATTGATTTATCGTCAGGTGAATGCCGGAGTTTGTCATCGCAATACTCAGTATTTCCATTTTGTTTGTGCGTTTTTCTGTATTTATGCCAGCGTGTTCCGTGCGATGCGCGAGTGCAAGGTTTTGTTTTTATGTTACTTACGGAATGTTTGGAGAGTGTGTCATTTTTAATATTATCAACAGCTGGTGATGTTACCATGTGTTTTCAGTTGCAAAATATTTGCGGTCATTTGTGTTACATAATTTTTTTGACATACTCGCATTAAGTGCAGCCATGGAATGTGCAATGTGCATTGCTACGCTTTTGCTTGCAGCTGTTCAGTGGTTAATTTTCTTTTGATCACCTTTATAATCTAATTTTTGTAATTGTGTTAAAGTCACAGTATTAATGCACTAGAGTCTTGTGTTGGTGTCGAAAGTTGTTGACGATGAAATGTCACGACGTGGAGTAATATGGAACATGAAAGTTGCAGCCCTTGTTGATCATTTGGCAATGTTCGAGCACGCTGAAGAAGAAGGCAACCTGCTGCAAAATAATTTCTGTCATAACAATCTTAAAGTGTTGTACATCACCATGATTTGTAAAGTCGTGATTGATTTCTTAACTTACTAATTTCATCAGTCTTAGTTTTAGTCAGTTTTTTTCCTGGTGTGACGTGCACTTAGTGTTATTTGAAGTGCTTGTTTGATATTTTACGTTCAGTAAAATGCAGTTTTTTTCGGCATGTTTAGTACTAAGATGCTGCACAGTATTGGCTGCCTGTTGGAATATAAGGTCATTACCATTAGTGTGTACTAAGGAGTGTTTGTTTTTGCAGTGTATAATTGTTAGAACCTGTATGGCCAACGGCGTGTCATCACCACTGCTGTCCTGGGCCCATTGAGGCTTAGTTAAAGGGCAACTAATTCCTGAAAACAATACGGTCTGAAATTATAATTTATATTTAATAAATTTTCATGGCAGTTATAAAAGTGGTAAAAGATTTCTCATTAAAGAGCTGTTTAATGATATAAGTGGCCTAGCGACATGGCGCCATCTGACAGTCTTAGACTAAACAAAACAGCATTTTGTCATTAATATCTCATAAGAAATCGTTTGATCACTTTCGTTAATGCCATTAGCATTTATTACATATATACTTAAATTTCAGGCCATGTTTTTAGGGTTTAGTTCCACTTTAATGCTTGACCATTCTAAAGTGACGGCTGCTAAACTGACCAAAGGCAGCTAGCTGTGTTCTTGCATGAGTAAACAATCTTTCTGTTACAATTGCTTGTAACTGACATTTTGTTTGGGAGTCTGAGGCTATTTATGTGAATAATTGTGAATATTGTCCTAATGGTGACATAAATATTTCTAAATAATGCTATGCTTAACTTGAATTGGGTTGATGTATAATTTTATGCTAATTTATTTTGTTGCGAATTCTCAGCTGACTTTTCCCGTTAATAAAGTGTGAATATGTTGCAATGCATTGTGACATAGTTTTTGTAATGAAAATTGTGTTAGTTTATTGCATAATTCCAGATGCTTTATGTTGGCTTTGTCATTCCAAGCCAGTGCTTAATTGAGGCTTTGTTAAAGTTTTTTGTGTTTGATTAAATTACAGTGAACATTTTTTTCAAAATCGTCTTGAAAACATTTCAAATTATAGCGTTGTTTGTGCAATCACGATATTTCTTGAATGGTGGAAGTAAGCTATAATACAGGGTGGTGCGAAATAAACATTTTTCAGTCAATATAGCATGTACGTGCTGCACATGTAGAAAGTTAATTCAATACTTATACCAGTAATCAGAAAAGTGTCTAACGTGACCACTTTTCACTGCAGTGACTGAGGCGAATCGTTTTTGAAACTGTCATAGTTATACACTGCAGTCCATAAAAAGGTGCCACTTTTATTTTTCTAATAGCTCCGTGAAACATCGGCCAATTTTAATAATTTTTGGCATGCGGCATCATGAAGAAGCTTGATGCAAATGTCTTTAGTATCGTCCACCTCACCTTAATACTGTCGCTACACTTCTTTGTGAAATGCAGAAGTCATGCATTTATTGAACGTGCTGTTGGCGACTGGCATCAACGTCTTCTACTGAGCCGACGCATGCACTACCCGGTATGAACTCGTTGTAAACAGCCAAACTACAACTTCTGCATTTCACAAGGTAGTGTAGCAACACTATTAATGTGAGGTGGGCAAAACTACAGTCATTTGCATCAAGTTTCTTTTTGATGTCGCATGGCCAATAATTACTAAAATTGGCCAGTGTTTCACAGACCTAAAACATCCTGAACATTATTGATTGTCACTTGAAGAAAACATATCTAATTTTAATAATTTTTAATACAAATATTTCTGGCACAACTGGTTATCAAATGACCGTTCAGTATTCCACCTTACCCAGTGTCTGTTTCTGCACTACGTAGGGAAAACAGAACCAACAAAATATGCATTGAAATGAACGGAAATAGGTCAAAAAGCATCCCCAACATTATCAGTTGTGACTTGAAGAAGAATTGACAGATTTTAATAATTTTTTTGCAAACATTTGTAACAACTACTTGCCATTAAACGACCATTCTAGTTCCCACCTCACCAAATTTCTGTTTCTGCACTACCTGGGAAAACCCAAACAGGCAAAATAAAATAAAAATGCAATATTTCGTTGATTTTGTTTCCCCTGGTAGTGCAGAAGCAGACGGTGGGTGCGGTGAAATATTGGACAGTCATTTGATTGCCAGTTGTGTCAGAAATATTCATGTCAAAAATTGTTGAAATCTGATAATTTTTCTTCAAGTTACAATCAAAAATTTCTGGGATGTTTTTTTCTGGACTCAGTGTATAATAAATATTATGTTTAATAATTCACTAAACAGTGTTAAAAGTGATCGAATTGTCTCTGTATTAATCTTATCAGTGTTTTGTTAGGTGTATTTTGTGTGTTCATGTTGTGTATTTATGTTCAATTTTCTATTAACCCGATGTTGTTTGATATATTTTAATCTGTATATGTCAGTTTTTGTGTTGATGTTATTATTAAAATATTAACGTTATTTCGTTGTCACATGGTATGTTTGTTGCATTATGACTCATTTTTTACCTTTTTAGCATTTGTATAGTTTATAATTTATGTCACATGGCAGCAATATTATGACGAGATCATAACATAAAGGAAATACAATTATTTAAAAGTTGTAAATGTGAATGTTGATTCGTTGTGAAAGCATGATGTCTGGTTGAACTATTTGTTGTACTGTGAATAGATTATAGGAATGGAAGCTAGAGAGTCATGCAGTCATAGACCTCTTAAAATAAGGACTGACGGCAGCCATGCTTGGGTCCGCAAACTTGGGTCCATCTGTATTTTTAGTTTTTTACTATAACTTCGTCAAACGTGGTCCGTTTGCTACAAAATTTTGTACACATAGTGTCACAGACAACGTGAACAAATGCTGCAAATGTGATTACTGTACGATTTTTAATTTCTAGTGTGTGCATATATTGTGGCTAAACCATACGTTGTTTTTTTTAAGTTTTTTTTACTATAACTTTGTCAAACGTAGTCCGTTTGCTGCAAAATTTTGTACACATAGTGCCACAGACAAAGTGAACATTAGTCTGTTCGGGTTACTTGTTCTGTGACTGATTTAGTCCTATGTCACACATTCGGTGGTTCCAGTCATTGCTAAAGTGGTTTTTTATTCATATCCCAGCGGCTACATTCATTATCCTGATACCTTTATATACAGTCCTTCCAAGTCAGGGCATTGTTGCATGAGAAGAATCTGCATATTTCTGTTGCTGCTACTGCTAGGTCTCATATATTTATGAGTGTTTTTGTGTGTTGTGTTGACTATATTTATTATAATACGGAGATATCACAGGATCATTATTATTATTATTATTACAATTAGTTGTATTTATTGTGTGCATTTGTGTTGTTATTATGGAACTTAATGGTTGTGAGTGGGTTGCTTTGTTTACGTGTCATTGTTGATTGTAAATGGCAGTTTGTGTTCAACTGATTGCTGGAGTGTGGCTTAGCTTTAGCTTTGCACATTATTTCGCTACAGCAAGTGCACGTTTTCTAAGCTTTTGTCTCATATTTTTGCTTAATGTTGCAAATAAATGACCAGTTTTGTCATTAACTAGCAATGGGCTAAAAGTGAAACCCGTTTTTATATTGCGCAGCGTACAATTTCATTTTGTTTGTCTTTGTTGGATGTAGTTAGTCATTTTTGACTTTTTAGTATTTGTTTGTTATTCCGCGGAATTACATTTTTCTGATAAGTTAAAGTTGTTTGTCAGACAGACATAGTGGCTAAAATTCTGTTGGGAATTGCTTTGTCTGAGTGTTGAAATTGTAGTGTGTTTGCTTTGCCATGTTTATAGTCATTAACCGTTGTGTTGGTTGCCAGTTGCTTTAATATTTAAGTTTTTAGGTGTATTATTGACGGAATATTTGCCATGTGTGCCTTCTTGCGTGTGCTTGTGTGTGTGTGTCGTTTTTAGCCTCATGAAAATAAAGTTTTATTAACTTTCAAGAGCTGTTTCTTATTAGTAATATATGTAAAAAAAACTTACCAGTTTACAACTGTGTGTAAGGACGATGTGATGATATCAGTCCTCTAAAACAGCAAAAATCATTCGGGTAACCTTAGATGGGGCTATGCATATGGCGTC
>Ga0056128_1002983_pt1 | contig 20459 bp, 12 predicted proteins | sample WorMetLIZISLAND2_FD_71113 | JGI IMG/M metagenome (GOLD analysis project Ga0056128, IMG submission 71113) | Marine gutless worms symbiont microbial communities from Max Planck institute for Marine Microbiology, Germany - Olavius geniculatus... ... | reverse complement strand
AAACGACGAAATTATAGACTTCTGAACATGACCGCCTACCGATTTTTTAGCATTAAAAATGTTTAAGCTAAAAATGCTATTTAATTTTTAAAAACCGGTTACCACGTTACTGCCGATGACATCACAGTGACGCTTTGACAAACAGTAATTTATTCTGTTTATAAATTATCACTAAATTGTCGTTCTTTTCAAGCAATCGCCGGCTGCCCACCAGATTCATCTTTCAGCGGGACAGCGCACCAGCACACACAGCGCGCAGCACAGAAAAATGACTGTGGGCCAACTGTCCAGATTTCATCAGAAAAGACCAATGGCCTCTAAATTCGACGAATGTGGTGTGCAATGTTGGAGTTTACCGCAAGCTTAAAACAAAGCCAAAAACAATCGCGGAACTCAAGGAATCGCTTCAGATTATCTGGAGCAACCTACCACAAGGACTGATCGACAAGACTGTGAAAGACTTCTCAGATTAACCGACTGAAGGCTTGTGTTGGAGCGTGGAGCTGTCGGTGGACACTTCAAACATTCACAGCGACAATGGAATTTTGGCATCTGATCATTAGTTAACTGTGTTGTTTGACTTGTTTCAACGATGTTATTGAACTGGTGTTGTAGCTTAAACATTTTTCACGCTGAAAAATCGGTAAGCGGTCATGTTAAAAAATCTATAACTTCGTCATTTTTCAGTGAAATCAAATTTTATTTGGCATTTAACCGTAGAACAATTTAATAAATAAATCTGTAAATTTTGTATATTAAAATGCTAAACGGTTGCTGAGAAAACAGCAAAAAACTTTAGGGGGCTACTTTTTTCTGCCTCACCCTGTATGTCTCTAGTTCCAGCTATATTGCACTTACTGCATTAGGCATTAGGCAAGGGGTTGAACAAATTATGGCTAACGTTTTTCAGCATTTTTATTCCTGCTACAGTTCTTACGTTGTTTAATGTTATTCATTTTTTTCTGGAATGTTTTTACATATATGGTTGATTGCTTTGTTGTAGTGTGGCTTGTGGCTGTTGGACGTTGCATTATGCCAAGCGTCTGCTGGAGACAATTTTCATTCATAGATTTTCCCATGCAACAATGCCACTGCGCAATATCTTCAAGGTACTCTAACAGTCGGTTTCTTCAGCCTATTGTCCATTTATTCATTCACTCTTACACTGAGTCAGTCAGTTGCACACAAATTACATGCTGGTCTGTTACATTGTGTGATTGGACCTTTATTTGCAGATTTTCTCACAGCACCTTGCCACTTACACAGCATTTTCAAGTTAATGCAAAAGTCAGTCACATATTCAGTTATATGTACACATTTTTGTATTGTTTAGTTAACATTGATTTATGCTGTTGTACAATTATTGCTATATGTGTGTTTGGACGTCTGTAGAACTGTTTGTATTACTGGGGTTTCACAGCTTTCGTTGCCTATTTCAACAGTCATCCTCTTTACACTCCGCCAGGTAACAGACTCCGCACTAGTCATTAGTTGGTTAATCTGCTCTGTTCTCTGCTATCAGTCTCTAGGTGGTACTAGTCATTACAGACTTAACAGTACCCTGCTGCCATCATAACATACAGGCAGCAGTGGACGTGGTATTTGCTAGCATTACGTGGAGTTACTCATCTCTTTATCGGTGCAGCCAGTGGCTTCTGAGTAACTGTGATGAGTGCTTTATTATTAAGACTGGTGTAGCATTATGTGAATTAATTTCTGATACATTGAACTTTCAATGTACTGTACACTGATACCTGGAGTGCAAGACAGACTGTGGACTTAGAGGCAAAGACTGTAGTTTAGTCTTATGATCTCAGGAGCCTTGTTGCCAGTTCACCAGTTGAAGCCAGTGAGACAATGGTTAAATTATCAAATTATTATAGTTAAATTATTATTATTAAATTATCAAAAGTAGGTGGTGGAACTCTACGTTTCCTTCCTTCCTTTTTTCTCCCCTTTTCTTTCCTTCTCTTTTATCCCTTTTCTCTTCTCCTTTTCTGTTTCTTAGAAGTAGGCCCCCTTCCATGCAGCTAAGGGTTTGAGGGAGTGCTGTAAACTGTCCCAGCTTAAGTAGAATTTGGTGCATTTAAGTCTTGAAATCTGACCTCCAGTGGGAATAATTTTGATGATTTTTTTGAAAGTATAGGGTGGACCATCAAGACAAAGACATTTTGCAATAAGCTGTAATATTTTACATAATTCAAAACGCAACTGCAAACTTCAGGTGCTTGAACGCTAGACACAGGTTCCGGCTGAATTTGACCACTTTATGTCTTGATCGACAAGTGTGTCTTGTTGTGATTGCAGTTTATGGAGACATTCAGCTTTATGCTGGATTGGCTGCATTCGCTGTATGTATATTTTTATATGCTGGGTGGTGCATAATAAACATGGAACATGCAGTTTGAACAGCTGAGGACTTTGGCATTGTTGCCAAAATGATCCGCAGCTAAAAAGGATAAACTGTCCATGCACATAACGCTGAAATACATTTCACATGCAGTTGGCATTTTACATCAGTTGGTAGTGAAACTTGATTTACAGCTAACAACATTTTGTTGAAATAAAGTGAAATGTTTCACTTTATTTTGCACCACCTTTTTTGTATTAGCACTTTGAATTTGTGCTATGGAAGATTAGATTAATATCAGATTTGTGAGAAAATGTAACTAACTTTATATACCGTACTTTGTTTGTTAGAAAGGATGAAGTTTATATCTTATGAGTAATTAAACATTTCGTACAATTATATATATATATATATATATACACAATTACATACTGGTGTAATGTCAGAGACTGAAAGTAAATATTTTGCAAGATTTTGACATTATGTTAGCATCGTGGAGGAATTATTCAGCCAGTTAGTGTAGCAGTTATCAGACTCGATGGTTGCTATGTGATTTAGCATTTCATTAATATATGTAATGTTATGTTGTGATGTCTTATTATTATTTTCTTAGCATTTTGTGTAATAAGCAATAGTCTGCCCTAGTGGTTGAGGTCAAGTTTCGTTTAGGCTTTAGCCTGAGTCCAAAGTCTTAGACCAAAGTTGGGAAATTCCTAGCCAAGTAAGCCAGACAAAACAAAACTTGACTTTACCCAATGTTCTACCAAGTGATGTATGTGGTGTCATTGCGGGTTAAAAAAAGTAGGCAGGAAGTTGCAATTTTCTGACAGGAAGTGCAAATTTCAGACAGAATTTTCACAGTCGGCCGTAAATTTTTGACTGGGTGCACAAAATTTCACTTTTGACCTAAAATTTTCTCTGAATGGTTTTTAGCCCCATTTTTTGCATTTGTTCCAACAAGATGATTTTGTGACAATTTTTTGGACAGCCCAAAATTTAGGGGGAGGGGAGCAATTGTCTTCTTGCCCTCCCTCTATCTCTGCTACGATCCACTGAATGTAAGTTGTTTTATTAGCATTTTTAAAACACTTTGTTGAAATGAACAATCTGTCACTGTCTCATCAAGGGATGTGTGCATGTGATGGTGTCTGTAGTTTTGTGAACTTGGAAACTTCTCAATCCACGTTGCCCTGCGCAACCTCCGACCACCTGGTAAGTCAACACCAGCTTTTGTGACAATGATACTACTAATAACTGCAGTAATCGACAGGTGCATATTTGCTTGTTTATCTGTCTACAGTGTTCTATGTTACTGCTCTCAGACTCTAGCCTGTTCTCACTGATGTGATGTTATTTATGGCACCAGTAGTGCTGTAAAGTACTTTCGGAACCTAGCCAAGGTCGTGAATACATACAGAATACGGTACCATTATTTTCCAGACTGTTTTCACAAAGAGTTGTCGTGGATGAGTTGTTCATCATGGCATCAACTAGCAGTGCTAAGAAATTGTTTTAGTGAAGTTAACAGCAAATGTCAAAATGCCAGCAGATCTATAAAAAAAGGCTGCAATTTAATGAATATGCACCGCATCTCGAAAAAAAGAGTCTGCACTTTATCCTGAATGACTTCAAAAAATGTAAATTTATGTTTGTAATTTTGGCGCACATTATCATAATGATACGCTTTACTAAAAACATCTAAAATTTGTCTTCAGAATTTTCTTCTTACTGTGTGTAGCTAATGTAATCATGACTTCATGGAAAATGCCATTTTTGCGGAAAGATAATGTCTAAATGAGTCTCTGCAATAAGAAAACAGGAAAACTGCTGAAAGAAAATTGCAGTAAAAACCTTGAGACATTGTTGGCATAGAAATAAGTTTCTTTTTATCAGATTTTTTTTACCTAATCTTGATTTTCGCCATGCTAAGTGTGGCCGTCACCGAAACAGTTTTAGCGTTTTTCACCTTGAATACAATAAAAACGGCATTTTTGATGATGTCATAATTACGTCAGCTCTACGTAATGACAGGGCAATATAAAGAGAAAATATCTTGACAGTTTAATCAGGTAAATATTCAGGACGACTCATTCCAGAAATTATGAAAATATGTTTAAGTTTGTGAAAGATATATCGAAAATACCATCGACTTTTTTTTCTGGACATGGTGTATATAGCTTATTAGTGGCATTTTGGTTGTTGGTGCGTGAGGTAAAAGGAGTGAGTGCTACTATTGCTGTTACTGTTGTATACTACTACTGCTGCGTGTAGGTACAAAGGAGCGACGTATCCCACGGTCGACGTCCAACCCATTCACATCATTGTTTGAGTTTGTCTCTTGTCCTAACTACACGTATGAGGTTGGAGCGTGGATGTGTTTTAGCATCCTCTCACAGTCACTGCCAGGTATCATACCACAGACAGAGTCCTGTCACTGACGCACTCGCTCATAATAGAACCACAGTTTTCTGTGGGCTGCAGAATTTTTGTGCGGAGCTACAGAATTTGCCCCTTTACGTGGAATTTGTACATTTCCGAGAATTTTCGGGGAATTTATTATTGGCAGGCGATTACGTTTATTTTCCAGTTTAAATGCTAGTTTGAGATGTTTTCTGACAAAACTGCCAATCTTCTTGAATCGTTTCACTACTTCAGCAATCAGCAACTCAAAAGTATCGCCGCTACCAATGCTATAGTCTTATCAGTGAATTATTAGACATTTGATACAGGCTGTCAGTGAGTAGTGGACATTTTCGTTGTTTAAATAATCCAGAAACCATGAATTTGCTTAATAAATTGGGTGGCACAAAATTAGAAAAATTTGCCACAGTGAGCTGTGGAGTTTCGTAAGCTCGCCTGCGGAATTTAGAAGAATTAGCTGTGAAAAACTGCAGCCTGTGGTGTAATAGTCACGACGATGATGATGCTGACTGTTTGTACTAGGGATGTTAGATCTTGTGTTTGATACCAATATTTTAGCCTTAGCTTCAAACCTTGGCTTGAATTAAAATCTTATGCCTTGTGGCTTGACATCAACCATCTTCTGCATTATCTGTTAATTTTCTGCAAAGAATAATGGAACAAATGCCCAGAAATGAAATGCATGACAGGCGGACATTGTGAAAATTGGTACAGTATGGAAATTACATTACGTAATGGCTGCAGCCAATGATTAGATCATGGCTTTGTCTTTTGTGGCTTGTTAACATGACTTGGCTGCAGACATTCACACAACGCAGCTGATGAGAGTTCATATTATTCACAGTGTTGCAGTGTTCTAGCCTTAGCCCTGCTGGCTGATTTACAATAATTAAGTGCATTGTATGCAGCTGTTTTAATCCGCCCTATAACGAATCTTGCCTATCCATCCCTCTGTTCAATAAAGGCTCTCAACTCAAAAACAAATCGGTGTAGAAAAACCATATTAGTGTGAATGTTTCCCTTGACAGGAGTAACCACGTCCAGAAAATGATGCATATCTTGTTCAGCTTATTTATTACAAATGTCAAAGGCATTTGTGATCAAATAGGCCAGGTCCGTCTGAATGCTGTAGAGATCACCACAGGTCAGCTGAAATGGCAAATATTGTTTAAATTTGTAAACTTAAACTTTGTAACCCTAACCCTGACCTGCGGCATGTAGGTAATCGGCGGTGCCATATATTGACCTGGGGCCAAATTTTCGAAACTTTCCTAAGACATTTTCTAAAGATCTTCCTATGTCAGATATTTAGGAATTCCAAAGAAGTTTTCTTACCCGAATTTGCAACAACTTTCTTTGCGTTTCCGAAGAACTTCTTCTTTTCTCATCTTCCTAAACTAGTTCAACCAATCAGATGCGCTTATACCGACCATATGACGTAATCAAAACTTCTTAGGAAAACTTCTTTGGAAAACTTCTTATCTTAGCACGTCCACGGGAAATGCATTTTACACACCGCTTTGTTTTTAAGTTGACCAAACGTCAATTTCCTTTATTTACTCATTGTTGATTTTACCACATCCTTACGCAAAAAATCTGTGACGTCACATATGACGTCTAAGCTAAGTGTCAACATTGTGTACTTTTTTTGCAAATTTCGCTTTATTACACAGCTTTCTTCATGTAGGATAAGGTTAGTGCTTTCCTATATATTTGCCTAAATTCTTCCTAACAAGTTTCCAAAGAAGTTTCGAAAATTGCGCACCCTTTCTCAAAATCTTCTTTGGAAGATCTTCTCAAATTTTTCCAAAGACATTTTCCAAAGAAGCTTCGAAAATCCGCATACTTTCTTTGGAAAAGAAGTCTTCCAAAGATTTTCCTAAGAAGTTTCTAAAATTTGGCCCCTGAAGTTTAAAAACTAAAACAATAGCCTACCTGTCATCACTTGTGGTGATCTGTGGTGTTTAGGCAGACCGATTGGGCCCAAATTGTAAACGATTTAAGTGTTTTATGCAGATAGCTAGGCAAAGGATGGCCACATATGGTAGCACGGTGTTGAGTACTGAGATTTTTACTAGTTTAAATGATCAAATGAGCCACTTTGTGATATGACTGTGTGTGTGTGATTTATGTGCACACATAGCGTTGCTGTTTGCATTGGTCGGCTTCGCTCAAATGACTCAGTGGGCGCTCGGCAAACACAAGACGTACAGGACTGAGTTCAAGGACTACCCACGCGGACGCAAAGCTATCATTCCATTCATCATCTGAGACAGAGAGACAGACAGGCAGACACACTGTGTGTGGTCTCAGTACTAATGAACTGTCCGCTAGTTTCAACTATTAACCATTGACCAGTGATGATTGATGCCTGGTTTCCATTGCTGGGTTAGCATCAGGGCTTGAAGTGGCTCGGTGTGGGCTGATATAGCATGCTGACACTTGTTTGGCTACCTCTGAAAGCATAGTGCTACCTCATATTTTGTGAGATATCATATTTTACACCTTGGTCCTTCCCATGACCGGCACATTGGGCAGTCCACTGCTTCTACTCTTTTTCCGTCTGCTGTCTTGAGACTGTTGTCATCCCGCAATGCATCCATACATACAAAATATTCCAAAACATATACAAAAATATACTTCATATATATTAGTAAATTTGCAACAACACTGTGACATTTCCTGCATTTGCACTTATTTCTTCCTACTCCAAGCCCTGGTTAGCATTAGGGTGCTTAGAGGGCAGATGTCTAAGATTATTCATGTCCACACATGGCTATCATTTTTTTTTCATTATCTAGTTGCTGTGTTTGCTGTACTAACTCTCTGTTAGTAGTGAAACCAGTGATATGTTGTGTCATGTTGCATTAATTATTAGACACACATGCAGTATTATTCATAGCCCAGAGCTTGAAACCAGAACTTAACACCTCGAACGATCTTGGTCTCTCACTTATGGTCTTGGTCTTTCCTTGAGGATTCAGTACTACAAGTTAGTGAAAGAGGCCTCCAGTTTGCTTTTTGCACGACTGAAAAATTATGTCTGGAATTGGGTAGAGTGATTAAATGACTTCATGATTATGAACGATGTATGAGATGCAGTAGATAGCTGTTAAATGCAGAGTGAAAGTTGTTAGTCATGATGCAGACAAAATATTTCGAAACTGGTAATCTGTAGCATATGTGTGTTCTAGCATCCTAGTTACTTATACTTATGAAATGCTACCATTTTTTGTATTTTAATAATATGCATTTTATGTAATGTTCAACACAAAAATAGCATTTTATAAAGTTTTGTTTGCATTGTTAAGTAGTGGCAGTGATTTATGATGTTAAGACTGAGTGTTATTACTGTGGAAATATTTGTATTATCCACTGGTATACTCCAGGGGGAATGCAGTGCCAGTGAACATAGTTCCCGCCAGGAAATATTTTTCGTACCGAATGCCCCTTCCTTTGGACATCTAAAAATAAAGAAATAATACAAAACTTGGTGTCACCAGATGCAGTTTTTGGGGGTCCAATTTGCTCTAAAGTACGTTTGCAGCCAGGGCTCCGCCCCAAACCCCGTTACAGATGTCATGGCACTTCTGCAGATCCTGAATGGATTGTACGGGACATACTTTTAAGGGGAGGGGAGAAGAAAGGAAGGGATGTTCCTCTAAACAAAAATTTACCACATCACTGTTATCTCAGCACTATCTAACAGTGAATCCTGTATTAAAAATACTTGTTAAGTTCCCACCGTACGGGCAGGTACACTCCATTACCTGGCAACTCAACCCCCTTCAAAAGGCCCGTGGGGGAGATGGGGAGCAAGGTGGGGGCACACATACCTAAGGCCCAAGGGCTCAAACGCCGTGGTTGGGGTGCTCGACCATGCAACACAGAGGATGCCAGAGGGGTATAACAGACAAACTTTCCGCGCATTATAGTAAGATAGCTATGAATAACTCGCATTTAACTACCAATGTGTCTGCTGCTTTTTCTCGTATAGTCAGGTATGTTGGCCCAGTATTGGAATTTCATAAGATAAGAACTTGTCAGTGGTGTGAAACGTGTAACAAGACAGTACTGAGTGCTGTAGTGCAATGTTTGCTATGATCACACTGATCATTTAATAACCTATATTGTGTCAGGTGGGACGTTAAACCCTACTCACTCACACTGGTCATTTTTTGGCAATATTGTTCCTGATTTGCTCACACATAGTTGCTGATTCACAAAGTGGCCAGCCAGCAGATTTCATTTTGCTTTATACTTTGACAGTTAAGCAAGTGACGAAAAGCGTCGATCGTGGTGAACTAAGCCTGATCACACAGCTGGTTGCGTTGACATAGGCTATTAACAATTTTTACGCCATCTTGCTAACGTAAGGTGATGTGATTCTCAGAAAAAAAACGTAGCGAAGAGGAGTTAAGCAGGCCCGTCGAGAGGGGGAAGGAGGGGGTAATTTATCCCCAGACCCCGCGACCTTTCCGGGCCCCGCCGTCGCTCAAAAATATAATATATAGGCCCCTATACAGTACACCAGAATGCGCCATTTTAAAAAGAAAAATAAAATTTTCACCAGAGGGGCCCTGCGAGAATGTTTCCCCGGCCCCGCTGTGGCTCTCGACGTTACTCCCTATATATGGGATCAGTGTAATATTGAGGACTGACCGACCGACGAGTGACCGATTGATGTCCCTTTCTTGAAAACTCCAAATGGCCATATCTTAGCAACCGATCATCCGATCGATCCACTTCCGGTGTTGTGTGACCCATGTATTGTGGCTAAGCCGCCGTACGTCGTACGTTATCAACAGAGTACAATGTTGTTTGTTTACTTGATTGGAAGAGACCGTAAAATAGCACAAATTTTGCGTTATCACGCCATTATGTATAACAAAACAAATATAACTGGTGTCATCGTTCATTATCGGAAAATTTTCCTTTCCTTTCAGTTCGTAAAATATTGCCGAGATCTTTGACCTTGGGCAATATTTTGCGAACTTTGGGGAGAAAATTTCCACTAATGACCTCGACGCTAGTCACTATATATGCCTAAGCCGGGTATCAAATAGACGCCGGTTCTATACAAGCCGAAAATAACGAAAAGGCAGTTAGAAGAATATGTGAAAATAATGCGCGCGAGTAGTACATTTGATTGTTTACATTTACAAGATCCTTGTAGTTAATTAATAATGACCCAAGGGCCACCAAAATATTAGACAGGACCTGCTAAGCAATATAAGAGATATTGCAAAGCGCGCGTCTTAGCCATAGTCTGATCTGTGGATTTTTGGCGCCTTTTCGTAAGCAATTGATAGTGTTTTATGAAGGTGTCCATCGCTGTAAGAAACGTGCCATAAATGCCACATTGGTAACATTTATTCAATTTGTTGTAAAACAGACGAAATATAAAGTTGAAAACAACTTACAGTTGTTTTCATTTTTTTCGTGAAGTTCAAGTGCAACGATTTATGTGCAATTTAATAAAAAATAGTCAAGTTCGCTAGGTGGCAGTAGCAGGTTATAGCTGTTGTTAGACAACTTCGACCAGTGATGATTCGATATCAGGATTTCAATTTCTATACGATATCGATATGATATTTAAAAAATATCGCGATATCGATATCGATATTAGTTAAATGATAAGTATGTAAATCTTGTACAATCACAAGAACAAGACGTAAACGTTCAGCAAGGCAATTTGCTTCACGTATACGTCAGTGAACTTAAAAAAATAACTACAGACTGTCGTTAAATTATGGAGAAGCTGCGTATAAAATTTTCAGCATTGAACGTAGATTTCAACTGTCCAAGTCTCGGTTTTCTGCGTTCAAGGAAACTTGCACACGAAGGCATCAAAGAGCGGTTCCCCGTAAAGGTCGTTAGGCTATATTTTACCGCTGTTGGCCAGTCTTTCGTGAAAACGGTTGCAGGTCACCATGGGCATGCTGCCTATCACAACGAGTATATATAGTGATGAGCTTTTCAGTTGTATCAACATCGATGACTTTAAAAGACCCTGAACTTCCAAAATAAGGGGTTTTTGTTGGTTTTTGCGATCTTCGGCTGCAGCGCACACTCCGATTCTGAACTGCGACGAAATGGCTAGATAGATTGACCGTTTGCGAATAGAAAGTGCTATAGGCTTTCGCGCGTCTCGTGAGCATTAGCTCAAATTTCTCGTTTTATAATAATTAATTAATTATGGCTTACGCCACAAAAAGATTGTTGCTAATCGCTATTGTGGCAACTGGATAAACCAACAGGGATCCCTCAATAATACAGCGTGTTCGGCGCCTTTTAGTAAGCAATTTATCACTTTTCGTGAAGGTGTCCTAATTCGTGTCAGAAACGTGTTGTTAATGCCGGATTAGTAACATTTCTGCTAACTGCCGTAAAATGGTCGAAATAAAATTTACAAACAATTTTTCCTGCGTTCATTTTTCCGTGAAATGCAATTGCAACGATTGATAATGTATATATATAAATTAGTCAGTCAAGTTCGCTAGGTGGCAATACCGTTGTAAGACAACTTTAACTTGACAAGTCAGTGCGAAAATGTTGAACTTGCGACATCGGTGTTATCGGTACTGTTAAGACTATGTCGTTTTATGAACAGTAAACTCACTGTCAGTATAATTATTATGCATGGCGTCAGCACAGCAGTTTTACTTAAGCCATGCAGTTTTTACTTATTTACCGTTAAACATAGAATAAATCAATAATGCTTTATTTACTTTTCTATGATGTTTTCTTTTTCCTGTATGTGAAGGGCCTGTTTTTCGTTGGGATATCATTGTGAGTATATATATCGAATTTTATCTTATAAAATCTCTTGATTTTTAGCGTGTTATTCAATTATTGTGTTTGAGTGATGCTGTTCTACTTTGTGTGGCAATGTTTTGGTATTTTTGTGTTTGTTGCAGCGAGGATTTCAGTGAACATGTCTGACACTGAAGGGTACGTATTAATATCAAATGCATTTGATTTTGAATATACATGTAAATACGATATATTGTACTGCAGTGCTTTGTATTTTCAAATATACGGGTGGAAGTGTATCTGTAGGTCGTTATTGCATTTTAGATCACCCCACAGGTGCATTTAGCAGCTATGGGTAATAAGCGGATCTGCAGATGTGCGGATGTGGCAATGGGTAGAAAGCAAATAAAATCTGCGGATGCTAAGTGCGGATGTGCAGATAACAGTTGTCACTTACATTACCAGTCGTGAAAGTTGTTGGTGTACTTTGCGGAATGCGGAATTTCGAAAAGGTATTTTTTGAGGAATTTCGATTTTGAATGGTACGATCACGGACCCCTACGACATACGGTTTAGCCGCAATACATGCGTTACAGATGACGACAGACGGACAGACGACGCATCGTGCCAAACATGACCAAACGAACAAACGTGCCCAGCTGCATTTTAGTAGACAGCGGCCGGCTGCATTGTAGTCTGCATTCTGGAAGTTTGCAGCTGCAGCACGGCCGCGGAAATGGCCACACGGCTGCATAATAGTATACACCCTGTCTGCCCTGTTTTTGATTAATGTGAATCAAGGACTGTCTACCGTGGCGTTAAACAGTATCAGTTAAACAGTTTATCGATGAATCTTTGCTTGCCCTACTGGAAAAGTTGGGGAATCTTATGTGATTCTGAAAGTGGTTACCCTGTTATTAGCTAATTAATGAATGAATGAGTGAATGATTGAAAGACTGAACAAATGTGTTATGTTGCTTTTGTAGAGATGATGTTCCAGCTAGTGGTCGATCTGCTATGGTTGCAACCGGTTCGATGGATCTGAACACCGCCATACAGGAAGTGCTCAAGACTGCACTGATACACGACGGCCTGGCGCGTGGCCTGCATGAGTGTGCCAAGGCCCTGGACAAGAGGCAGGCTCACATTTGCGTTCTAGCTAATAACTGTGATGAACCGATGTATGTCAAGCTTGTTGAAGCACTCTGTGCCGAACATGGCATCAATCTTATTAAGGTATCTGACATCATGTTACCATGTTTGCATTCTGTATTCTTGGAGTTTTAATGTTACATTTATAAATAGTACTTGGTTCATTGTTTGGCCTAGGATGATAGTAATGCTCCCTCTTCCAATGAAGTTACTGCGGATCAGCTAAGTCTGAGGCCAGACAAAGTGAACAAGATTCTGTGTAGCTTTCCACGCTTTTAGAGATCTTGGCTATGTGTTCTGTTACCAGTAGCTAAGCTTACTGATCATTGATCATATTCGAAGCTCTGTGGCAAATTTTGTGTTTAAAAATCACAACAATATACAGATACTCACAATAATAATATGCCGATGATTTTCTATGAATTCTGTCAGTCTTTGTCAACAACTTAACATATATCTTTACTCTCTGTGCATGACTTTTACAACATGTCCACTGTCCAGTTCAAACAACTGGTTTTTGCATGAAGTAATTCACTTGATCGGTTTTTGTCATGAGATGATTTTCACGCTCGAGAGCTAGCATAGCTAGCTGTAGCGGATATTAGCTATGGTAATTCTGTCCGTCCGTCATGACCTGGTACCGTTTCAAGACCAGGCGAGGTAGAGACTTCAGGTTTTCACCACATGGTAGCCTAGAGTCTATAGTATTTTGTGACAAAATTTCATGCCGCTGGGTAAAGGGGTCCTTCCGAATGAGGGAGAAAAAGAGGGGCACCCCTCCTAAAAAGACGTTATTCTACTGCTATTGCATTCACTCGGTGGCACCACGCAATACGGCCGATGTATACATATACATGGCAGTAAATAAAATGTCGAACTTGATCGATTTCAAGCATCGGCAAACCTTTTTATTATCTGTTGCCTACGCTAGAATTAAGACTTTCTCCTCTATCGCCAGTATATAGGCTGTTATGACGACAGAATTATAAATGTTACGACACCCAAATTTTTGCCATAGGTGAAACAAGTAATCGCTAGAAAGACGCTGTTTTGTAGCTATTGGCTTGCCTAGTGTGCAAATGGTTGCAGATAGGCACAGACATGCTGCTTATCACAGCAAGCACTGCTGACGACCTTCAACATCGATGACCTTGAATAACCTTTAACCCGCAAAACAGCAGATTTTAGTGAATTTTTTTTCGCAATTTTGCGCTGCGACACGCATTTCAAGAGTGAATTGCGCTAAAATGACTGGAGATAAACCAAGACAACCTACGTATGAAATTTTCATCATGGAATGTAGATTTTAGCAGTCGGGACCCTCTAGATTCAAGGAGGCCTGCACATGTGGGTGTCAAACAGGGGTAGCCCTGTTAAAAGTGGTTATCCTCTGTTGGCTTGTCTAGCGTGTAAATGGTTGCAGATTGACACAGCCATGCTGCTTATCATAACAAGCACTGATGACGAGCTTGTTACGAATGTCAACACTGATGACCTTGAATGACCTTGAGCCCTAAAAATTTTGATTTCAAGTGATTTTTTAGAGTGAATTGCAACGAAATGGATGAAGATAGACTAAGATTACCTGCAAACAGGAACTGCCATAGGCTCTTGCACATCTCATGAGTATTAGCTCAGATTTCTTGTATGTACATTGTACATATAATGGTACATGAATGAATAGGTGAATTTCTGAAACATTTGCAACAGCAGATGTTAAACAGAAACGTTGTCAGTAAATGATATTAATGTCTGTTGGTTTCTTTGTGTCTGTTTATCTTTTTGACAAGTGGAGGACAACAAGTTGACTCGAGTGATGAGTAGGACCCACAGTTTTCCGCATGCTGATGAATTTTGAGCCAAGCTGCAGAATTTGTCTTTCCCTGAAGTTTTGATATTTCCACAGAAGTTGAGAATTGACCAAAAATTAGTACAATCGACGATCATTGGCTTGATAACACAATTAAATAGATTAACTATATCACAAAAAAACTGCTTAAAGGTCCATGGACACCAAAATTAACATATACATTTTATCTATTTTCTTGAAAGTGCAGAATTTTCTGATACCTTTGACAGTAATGTCGGCGCTCAGTGTTTTGTCAACATGGAAAAATTTTCCTTTGAAGTCAACAATCTACGAAAACGATGTACAAAACGCGCTGCCATGGTGGCCCTGGTGATGTCATGAGTTTAGCCTATAGATGTCATGAATATTAATGGCCTAGCCTAGAATGATGACATCATTGGCTAGGCTATTAATATTCATGGTCTATATGGGCTAGGTTTATGACGTCACCGGGGCACTGATAGATTAGAATATTTCGCATAATATAACGTAATGCCGCATTTCATTTGACATTACACATTAATTTCATATATTTACGAAGCTCAAATCGACATATTATATATGTGAGGTTAAATGTCTAATTTAAATCTACAGAAATTACGCGAGTGAGTTTGACCGTGAGAATATTTCGCATAACGAAACGTAATGCTGCATTTCGTTTGAAATCAGGCATTAATTTCACATATTTATGAAGCTCAAATCGACATATTATATATGCGAGGTTAAATGTCTAATTTAAATCTACAGAAATTACATGAGTGAGTTTGACCGTGGCCATGGACCTTTAATGCTGTATGCCCTAATAATAGCCATTGCATCGCAATATGGCACAATCGTAAATGACGACAGTGTGAATCGACAGATTGCACTTTTGAAAAGAAAAAAATGATAATTTTCTTTGTATGTTACTGTTATAACTGAGCACGATGCCAGGCTTCGACAACTGAAGCTCAATTTACTCACAAACGGGAAGCCGAAAGCCGATTTTGTCGCAGTGAGGAGCAGAATTTTGCAATTGGCCCACAGAATTTGGCCAAATTTTTTGCGGAAAACCGGGCACTAATGATGGGTAGGCTGCTGGTTTCTCTATCTCACTGAGTGTATGCATGTTGTGTGCATGAGTGTACACAAGGTGTAGTGGTGTGTTGTATATATTGGATGTATTGTGTGTGACAGGTGGAAGACAACAAGAAGCTGGGTGAGTGGGCCGGTCTGTGTAAGATAGACAAGGACGGCAAAGCTCGTAAAGTTGTCGGCTGCAGCTGTGTGGTGGTAAAGGTTAGTAGAGCGTTTATTCCATCTCACTGATGGTCTATACACTGACTAACTGAAACGCAGGTTGAGATGCAGAGGCAGATACTGAAAAAAAATTGGTAGATTTTCTAGGGAAAAACCACATTAAAATGCACTGTGAACCCACTTTCTAGTTAATTCTGTTTAGTTTCTTGTCTTACTATAATAAGATATTTTATTATGGTAAGTTTTTGAACCATTTAAGCTTATGAATTTGTAAACTTCTAGATATTCTGTGCTTTTAGCAGGCAAGTAAAAACTCATTTAAATTGATCGACAGACTTTGCACTGCAGCTAAGTTCTGGCCTTTTTAACAACCAATAAAGCTTACTGGGTTGGGTTTTTTTAAAACTCTGTCTATTTCAACCGTGACTGAAAGTGGCACTCAGTTGTTTTGATTAGTTGGCCCACTTTTTACGCGTATTAGCTACCGTAATTCTGTCCATCTGTTCGTCACATCCCAGTACCATTCCAAGACCAGGTGAGATAGAGACTTCAGGTTTTCACCATATGATAGCTTGGAATCTCTAGTATTTTTTGACAATTTCATGCCCCTGGGTAAAGGGGGTCCCCACGAACAAGCGGGCAAAAGAGAGGCACCCCCCTTAAAAAGCGTTATTCTGTCGTTATTGGCACAGACATGCTGCTTATCATAACAAACACTAGTGACAAGCTTCTTAGAAATGTAAACATTGATGACCCTGAATGACCTTTAACCCCCAGAATAGGGGGGTTTAGTGAATTTTTCGCGATTTTGGGCTGCAACACGCATTTCAAGAGTGAATTGCGCCAAAATGGCTGGAAATAGACCAAGACAATCTGCGTATGAAATTTTCAGCATGAAATGTAGATTTTAGCCATCCAAGTCCAGACCCTCTAGATTCTGCGCACTTGGGTGTTAGAGCGATACCCCTTTAAAAAGTGGTTATTTATCCACTGTTGGCTTGTCTGACGTGTAAATTGTTGCAGATAAGCCAGACATGCTCCTTACAAGCACTGACGACGAGCTTCTTAAGAATGTCAACATCAATGACTTTGAATGACCTTGAACCCTAAAAATATTGATTTTTTGGCGATTTTTGGCTGCAAAAGAGTGAACTGAGACAAAATGGATGGAGATAGACTACGATTACCTGCGAACAGGAACTGCCATAAGCTGTCGCGCGTCTCATGAGCATTAGCTCAGATTTCTTGTTCACAGCTACTCAATGTTGGGTCATCCACGGCCTTGAAGTAAGCGTGTGAAGTGTTGTGCCAAGTAGTCAGCAGTGTCAAAGCTTAGTAAGGAGTATTGATGGCTAAACATTAGTTTCTTGACATAAACGAGACTGTTGTTATTATCAACACAGTGTCTGAGAGTTTTTCAGACTTGTTTTCCTTAAATCTACATGGAGTACTTGGTGCTTGCTGGGTAGTTGGTTAGTATTCCAATGCTCATGGACAGCAGCAGCTGGAAGTGTGTCAAGCAGTTGACTGAACTTGTTATTCATATTTTCATTTGTTTATTGTTACATTATTGTTTGCCTCATTGTGAAGTAACAAATACATTATTTAGCCCATTGATTAGTGCTGCCACTAAGGTGTACAGGCAGCCAGTGCTTGTGTGATAATGTGTTCTATTGTGTTGCGTGTTGATACAGGACTATGGGAAGGAGAGTCAAGCATGGGATGTGCTGAATGAATACTTCAAGTCTCGCAAGTGACGGACAAAGTGTACAAACTGATTGACTGAATAACTGCTGCACTGTTAACAGAGCAGTCTGTTACTCTGTTAGCGACCTAGTTGATGAATGTGAAATATTAACTAGAAGAAGTTTTATATAAATATTTGTCGTGTTTTATTACATTGTACTGTAAAACATTGAATAGAAGCTGTGTTCTGGATATAAGTCATGTTCCAGATACAAGCCGGTATGGCAGGATACTGGTATATGCGATATATGGAATTATGGATGACTACAGTTTTCTCACTTTTCTTTTTGACAATATGGTTAAGTACTGGAAGGCTCTGAGGCCAAGGTAACTTGTACTTATTGAAGCCAAGCCATGCTTAAAGCACGAGTCCTGGATCTATGCTGGGTATCAAGACAACTTGTACTAATAGCAGGGTTGCCACAATTAGTTTGTGTTTTTAAAAAACTGCTGTTTTTTTCGTTTCAGTTTATTTTTGATTTTTAGTTATTGTACACAGTGTCCGGAAAAAGAGTCTACGGTATTTTAGACATATCTTTGACGAACTTAAACCTATCTTCACAATTTTTGGCATGATTCGTCCTGAATATTCATTTGATTAAACTGTTGAGATATTTTCTCTTTATGTTGCCATGTCACTACGTAGAGCTGATGTCATTTTGATGTCATCGAAAATGCTGTTTTTGTTGTATCCGAGGTGAAAAACGCTAAGAGTGTTTCAGTTAATAACTTTAACAAATTTGAAAATATTTTTATAATTTTTAGTAGACAACATTAAAAAAGTAACGTGCCACTGACAGTGTACTGATAGTCCACTTTATCCGAACACTGACGCCACTTTACCGTGTAAAATAAAACACTTCGTATTCTTTACTCCATACCAAAAAAAAACAGAAAGGCAGAAAATACGCTTTGTTGCCTGTAGCTGCCTTAGTTGTCAGCAACAGTGACAAAACTTGATATTAACCAATTTTGAGTCAACAAATTTATTACAAATGTTCACTATCGTGACGCTAACGCATGCTGCAGAAATGATGCTGCTCGCTGATAATGGTTGCTGCACAATGACGTTTCCGTCGTTTTCGTTGTGCACGTGATGGCCACACTTAACATGGCGAAAATCAAGATTAGGTTAAAAAATTGTGATAAAAAGTAACTTATTTCTATGCCAACAATGTTTCATGCTTTTTACTGCAATATTCTTTGAGTAGGTTTGTTGTTTTCGTATTTCAGAGGCTCATTTAGACGTTATCTTTCCGTGAAAATGGCATTCTCCATGACGTCGCCATTACATTAGCTACACTCAGTAAGAAGTAAATTTTTAAGTTAAGTTTTAAATGTTTTTAGTAAAGTATATCATTATGATAATGTGTGCCAAAAATTATAAGAGTAAATTTACATTTGTTGAAGTTATTCAGGAAAAAGTGTAGGAGACTCATTTTTTTGGACACTGTGTCAAAAGGCCCAACTTGACGGGTTTGGGGATTTCAGCAGATTTTCAGTTGGTTGATTCTTATGAGCTGCTGTTTTCTCTCCAAGTTGCAAATTTGTAGGTTTACAAGTTATCTATTACTAGTAGAACAATAAACTAAAATTGGATTACATTTGGGGTGAGTTTTTTAGCTGTTTTTTATGTTGATGTACCCCAAAAACCTCATGGTTTTTAGGGCTGTTGGCTTGGGTGTGTCCATGCTGAGTAATTGAAGCTAGTGGCTTTTATACAAAGTTTCACAGTACAGTATTTGGTAAAACATGATATATGATGTACTTGTGTGTGGTTTGCACAGTTGGCCAAGCAGTAACATGGCAGATAGTAATTGCATGAAATACTGTTACCTGATGTAAGCAATTCCCAGTTCTAACAAAGCACGAACACTTGCAGTAGGCTTCACCATTTTTGGGAAAAGCTGCAAATATATAGGCTAAAGAAAAATTGTGTGTGGTAAAACTAATATTAGCAAACAGTTGAATAAGCTCGGTGTGTAACCATACAGTGTGTAATACCCCACGGTGAGTCAACCCAAACTTTGTAGTTTTAAAAACAAATTAAATTTTGGATTAGCCATGCAATGATCTTCAGGTGTTCTTGGCCTACAGGCTGCTGAACTCAAGATTTTAATAATTTTTGGTACAAATATTCCTGACAACTTGCCATCAAATAACCGTTTAGTTTCATAGCACCCCTCAGATCACCAAGCTAACATTAAGAGTTTTAAATATACAAAAATCTGACCTACTGTGCCGTATTAAACTTCATTTTTTGCGGAAACAAAACAAAATTGTACCTGACTTTGCATTTCCAAATGTTAGAATGGGCAAATTTGCGGCTTTCATTGAACGCCCAAAAGCCAGTGTTTTGGCTTCAGGGGTTTCCGCTTCAGACCCCCGTTATAGGGGCTTCACAAACAGTTGGATTTCGGAGGGGCCTTCCACTCTCTCGCGCCGGCACTGACAGCGTGACTGCAGCGTGCGTCGTTGGCTTTAAGGGGATGTCAGTCGAACGACAAAATCGCAGTGCAGTTATCTTGTCTCAAGCCTGATTCCAAACACGTCTCTACTGAGTTTTTTTTTGGAAGTCATGTTATTACAGTTCTTGGATTGTTTTTACTTTAGGACGTTAGAAGTCAGAATAAAGTATAAATAATGAAGAGAATTTGATGAGCATTTTTATGAAGATTTCGCAGTGTTACAAATGGTAGGTTTTTATTTTTAATTATCTGACTTAGATATTTTTTGCATGTATAATGGCGAAAAAAATGGCGACTGGAAACATTTGCAGTTTGATGTTTTTATGCATGTTTTTATAAAGGCGGTACTTAGCCAGAAATAGAAATTCTGGCTTGAAAACCGGCGGGGCGCTAGTCCTTCACCAGTCCTCACCCAGGCATAAAGGTAGCGGTCAACGGCTTCTTCTTCGAAGAAGGCGGATGAACTGCGCCTCGTTGG
>Ga0056128_1002981_pt1 | contig 20463 bp, 13 predicted proteins | sample WorMetLIZISLAND2_FD_71113 | JGI IMG/M metagenome (GOLD analysis project Ga0056128, IMG submission 71113) | Marine gutless worms symbiont microbial communities from Max Planck institute for Marine Microbiology, Germany - Olavius geniculatus... ... | reverse complement strand
CTTGATATTTGGCAGGTGGCGTAAGGATCCCTTGCCGCCTTGCCCCGGGTGCCCTCGTTGCCATGGCAACGGCCGTTCCCTCCGTCTGTCCGTACTCAGCTGCAAGGACGGCCCCATAGCTGGCGGCCCCTCAACGGCCGCACCCTCTTGTTTCAGTAACGGTGCGAGATGGGGCCTAGGTTATTAATCACTAATAGAAAGTCGTACACTGGCTCTCGATTGGCGCCAAATTCAGTGACCTTGAACGCCAAAATAGAGGGGTTTATGGATTTTTTGTCTATTTCGGGCTGCGACACAAGTTTATGTCATTCACAAGGTGCGCCACGAAACTATCGTTATACGATCCAGATAGGGAATTTGGTATTTGTATATTAACTTAGCGTGAACACTCCAATTTTCAGCTAAACTACTGAACCAGAACTGCTATAGGCTTTCGCGCGTCTCGTGAGCATTAGCTCAGATTTCTTGTTGAATATAGCGGCGGCGGCGTTTGTAAAGTTGGGAGCCTACAGGAAGTTAATAATTTCCGGACAGACAGCTAGCTGCAAATTTCTGACAAAGAAAACTTCAGGTGCTCAAAATTTCAATGTTCCCCATAAATCCCCAAAAATTATAGATTTACAGTCCCAAATTGGGCGCATTTGGAAAAAAATTCGATAGGCTAAAATTTAAAGAAGACTGTCCCATGCGGTGTTACGATGCCAATGATAAAGCATCGGATTACCTAGTCGTGGCTTGGCCGACGCTGACGCAACACGTCCACAACGTACGACAAACATTGTGACACGTTTGCAAGACGTGCGACAGTGACCATTATACCGTACAACAATAGGAGCAGTGCAGACGCCTGGCTATCTACACGTGTAAAAATTAAAAGCCGGTGTTACAGCTCTTAATGGAAGCCCACTTCAAAGCTACGGAGCGTCACCTGCCGTATAGGATCCCACAGTGTTACCTGCCACCCGACACAGTGTCACACAGGTAAACGCGCCCAGCCTTAACCCGAGCCAGATAGGCCGGTACTCGATTTACCTACCCCGGAGAGATAAAAGGCTGAGTTGACCTAGGTGGCTGGTTAAATACGAAGATGGTTTACCTGCCCGCAGGCAGTCATCTATTTGATGCAGGTCTTCGTGGTAGATTACCCATATTCATCCTTCATTCAAGAAAATGACCAAATAGACCTAGCATCTTTCCATACAACTAATTTGAGCAAAGCTCATGAGACGCGCGACAGCCTTAGCAGTTCTATTCGCAGGTTGTCTTAATCTATCTCTATCCATTTCGACGCAATTCACTCTTGAAGTCTACGCCGCAGCCACACATTGCAAAAAAACACACTCCAACCCTCTACTTTAGAACTTCAAGGTCATTCAATGTCACCGACGTTCACACCAATAAAGAGCTTGTCACTATTGCTTGTTATGATAAGCAGCATGTTTCTGCCTACTGTATCTGCAATCGTTTTTACATATAGGCGCAATAGCGGTAAAAAACACTTTTTAGGGGGGGGGGTAGCTGTCTTTGACGCCTGCCTGCGCCGGCCGCCTTGAACCTAAGGGGTCAGGACTAGAACTGCTAAAATCTACGTTTAATGCTGAAAATTTCGTACGCATGTTGTCTTGGTCTATCTCCAGCCATTTCGTCGCAGTTCACTGTTGAAATGTGCGTTGCATCCAAAAGTTGCGAAATGTTCACTAACCCCCTCCCCTTTTTTTTGGGGGGGGGGGTTCAGGGTCGTTCAAGGTCATCGATATTTATAAATCTAAAAAGCCTGTCACCAGTGCTTGTTATGATAAGCAGCATGTCTTTAGCTATCTGCAACCGTTTTCACACTATACGAGCCAATAACGGCAAAATAACATCTTTTTAGGGGGTACCCCTTTTGACGCAATCGAAATTTTGTCACGATAAACTAGATTCCTTGGGGCAGCCTTCAGTGAAGATTTCGTGATCCTAGCCTGCACCATTTTGATACAGATCACGAGTGTCAGAGACGGACGGACAGACAGACAGACAAACAGTCGGACGGACGGACGTCTAGACGACGGCTAAGACGCGCGAAGCATTCTGCTATCGCGCGTAAAAAACGATGCAATAACGATCAGTGGCGATCATGCAGTTCTCACTTTCACAAATGCTTCTCGGCATCCCTGAAAATTATCTGCAGGCGTGGCAAAAAAACGAGAAAAACGCAACTATTATTAATCGCTTAGCTGAACAAGAAAGCATGTCAGGGCCTAGTTCCGAAATGATATGCGGGCGTCCGGTCTGTTCTCGAGCGTCTCAGGCGTCTAAAGTAAATTAAGACAACGCAAAAGACGTGATGTGCGTCTTTTCTTGAGATTGTTGACGTTCGGTGACCTTAACATTCGACCTTTCAGAGTGAAAACTGGCACGCCTTTTCGTATTAGTCAGAATCATCGGGAACCGCGTACAAATTAACAACAACAACAAACGCATTAATTGTCTGCGTAAATAGTGTAATTTGCGTTGAGTCCGGCTTTGCTCTATAAAGTGCGTGCCAAGCCGGAATTTGCGGAGTCCGCTAGCTGGTCGCAGTAAGACGGCAAGAGTGACAGCCCAATTAACGAGAATGTCCCAACGCGCACCCCCAACACGCCATATAGGCCTACATCCCTACCAGTTTATGCGAATTCGTATAAGTCAAGGTCATTCAAGGTCATCGATATCCATGTCATTTGAAAGCTATTATGCGATTTTCTATTAATGATCTATAGCAACCTAGACCCTATTTCGCACCGTTTAGCCACAATATATCCGTGACAGTCGGACGGACGACAGACGGACAGACGGACGACAACCATACCAAAAACTCGACCGCTACTTAAGTACGTTCGGCTTAAGAAACCATACAGCGCAAACGGCATCGACGAAAGCCTCGAAGACATCGAACTGAATAGGCCTAAATCAAACTATTATTAAAAAATGGCCACTACAAACATGACAAGTGGTGTACTTGCCTTAAACCTCAGATAAAACCTAAAGATAAACTCTAATATGTACGAATTAAAAACAAAACTAAATTGTAGTTGAAACGCTCGCTGAGCTTACAACAGCAATGTTACGCTTAAAAAACTTAGTTTCAAATAGTTTATGGCCGAGACTGCTGCCAAACCGAAGTCGAGTTCGTGATGTGACACTGCGCTGACTGCAAGCTGTTTGCGTGAATGTCAGCCAGATAAGCCTAAGATTGCGAAGTCCGACTCACAAGACGCCCAAAAGCCTATAGCAGTTCCGGTTCAGTAGTTTAGCTGAAAATTGGGGTGTTCACGCTAAGTTAATATACAAATACCAAATTCTCTATACTGGATCGCATAACGATAGTAGCGTGAATGATATAGACTTGACAATGTGTCGCAGCCCAAAATCGCAAAAAAAATTACAAAACCCCCTATTTTGGCGTTCACGGTCATTCAAGGTCATTAAATTCGGCGCCAATCGAGAGAGTGTACGACTTTCTATTAGTGATTAATAGTAACCTAAGCCCTATCTCGCACCGTTACTGAGATACAGCGACTTACTGGCCAAAAATCGCAAATTTTGCCCACCCCTCATTTAGCGCCCTCGTTTGGGGTGACCCCCTTCGAATTTACAGAAAAGCTTTACGGTTCCTGAAACTAAAGTTTTCTAGGCAGCCGATGGTGAAGATTTGGTGATTCTAGCCTGTATCGTTTTTGACTGATCTACCCGTGTGACGGACGGACAGACAGACAGAATTGCGATGGCTAAGACGCGATGAAAGCAGTAGCTGCTTTCGCGCGTAAAAATTACGTGTAAGGCTGTAACCGAAAAAAACTACAGGGGATAGACACTTCCGAATGCGCCGTATAGCCAGACACTGCAGTGCGCCTATATGTACATCCAGACATAAATGTACAGTCATTCAGACATTTGCCAATCGTCAAAAAAAAGAATTATCGACTGAAGAATGAAGAATGTAGGCCTAGACACTAATAGAAATGGACAAACTACAGTAGTTATTTATTACTGGAGCATTATACCCCGTTTACACGAAGAAGCATACATGAAGCAAACTGCAAACATGAAGCAAACGTATTCAAAATACACGTGCACAACGTGTGCTCCAAGTTTGCTTCATGTTTGCTTCCTAGTGTAAACGGGGTATTACGCGTCGAGACCGAAACGAGTGTTACGTCTTGTCTGAAACTGGGATCCATTATTTCAATGTCAGTAGGCCTATAACGAAACAGAGACGTGATTTGATACAGCACCTAAAATCAATTATACAGCAAACTGGCACAAATAAGTCAGTAAAACTTACAATCTTAAAAGCCGAGACACTATTCTACATGCATGGCCTATTGCAGCACTATGTTATCAAATCTCTTTTGTCTAAAATTACGCTAATTCGTTTATTCAAGATTACATTATTTTTCATTAGCCTACATGAAGAATATTCTGGCATCTAGGCACTGGCGTGCCAATTCGCGCACGTATAGGCCCTATAGGCCTATCGCATCAGTGGGCCATTACTGCAGGATGCAAATTTTCCTACAGACACTCTAAATGTCTAACAGAATTCCGACAGATACAGCGGGTGGCCAAAAGTGTAGAGCCTATGCGATGATTACGGCGGAAAGTCGTGAAGCGTACCGCCAGTAAAATAAGTAAAATTTTGTACTCGTGCACATCTCTAGCCAATTTATATCTATGGTCAAGTATGCGACTATGCGTTGCGTCATTTATGACGTCATTTTATCGAAAATTATGACAAACGAAGCGAGTGAACTGCTGTTGGTACCGTAGGCAGAGAACTGACAAGGGAGCAAAAAAATTTCTTATAAAATTAAGTAATAGTAGGCCCTACTTCTATGCAATTATTCATTTCGAATACATTATATGCAAGATCGTATTGTGTAGGGAAGTTTCTCAACTGATGGAAATGTCGACAAAGCGTAGAAAAGTGGCTTTAAAATGGCAGACCACCGAATTTGATCGAAGTAGCGATTGGAGATTAATTTGTGATGTTGAAGCGCACAGAAAAAAAGACAATGGCTGAAATTATAAACCATGTAAATGATATACTGACTCGACAATTATCATCACGTACGGCACGACATCGTTTGCGTTCCTGTGGTTTCACCAGACGGAAAATTTGGAAGCAAACTGTAATGAGCAGGGTGAATAGAGCTTGCCATACATGTTTTGGTGTAAACAGAAGCTGAGCTGAAAAAACAGATGACTGGAAATCAATCAAATTAACAGAAGAAACTCGGGTTATAATAAGACATGGTAGAGAAGTCAAGCCTACGTTTGGAGAACACCACAAGAAGTCTGGAATCCCGAATGTCCTGAAAGGCAGCAACAGTCGAAATATATCACCATGTTCCGTAGATGTATTTGATATGGAAAAGTGGTACTTTAATACCAGTTGGCAGAAATATTGACTCCTGTAACTATATGAATGCACTCGATGCAAATTTATGGCCAGGTGTGTGAAACATTTTGCTGGAAAGCACTTCTTTTAGCAGGATGGTAGCCCCTGTACATCGCTCAGTATTTACTCATCTGTGGAAAACAGAAAATCACTTTTTTGGTTTTGCGTGGCCAGTACAATCATTGGACATAAACATAGGCCCTAATCAAAAACATGTGGAAGGTCATAAAACTTATGTGCAGAAAGAATTGTCAGCTATTAACTCTTGCCAGGACTCTATCAAGTCTGCTCTAACAACACGAAGCAAAGTTTATTAAACGTCTATTCGTCAGCTCCACGCACCCATTGCGCGACGAATTCGTTCTGCTATCGCACAGAAAGGATTTATAACAAAATTCTAAAACGTCAGGTAAGTGCTTTTGTTGAGGTAATGTTGTTTACGATGTTCGAATTTAACTAGCAAAAAAACGAATCGATCCTTCGCGCCGCCGCCATTATGACACACTTTTGGCCACATGCTGTAGGCGCGACAGACCGGTCGAGGGGATCGAGAAAGAGGAAAGTTTTCCCCGGACCCCGCGACGTTTGAAGGCCCGCCGTCGCTCAAAAATATAAAGCAGGCCTACACCAGATTGCGCCATTTTAAGAAGCAAAATCCAAAAATTTTCTCCCCAGACAGGCCCCGCGAGAATGATGTCCCCGGGCCCCGCTGTGGCTTTCGACGTCCAGGCCGACAGACAGTTGCGAATTTCCGACGGCGGAAATTTCAGAGCTCAAAATTTCAATAAGCGACTTCACTTTTTATGTAAGTAAGTAAGTAAATCTAATTTATAAAGCGCACAATGTCAGCGAGAAACTCACTGAATCTGAGGCGCTGAGGTAAGGAGTGAGGTGGGCCACTAGACATGGCTAGACGTTGAAAAATAGAATGTTTTGAGTTTACAACGGAAGGAAGCTAATGAACAGCTATTGCGGATGTCAAAAGGAAGAGAGTTCCAAATAGTAGGGGCAGCTACAGAAAAACTTCTAGAGCCAAAACATGTACGGACACGAAGCACAGACAACAGATTAGTGTCAGATGACTTAGACTTTCGCTGAGCCTTTTCCCAGGCTTGTCGTGGATATGAAATTTACCATCCATATTCATATCCATATCCACAGATTTTCCGTGGATATCCATGGATATATCCATATCCACAGACGCCCATAGTGCGTACATATAGCTACTAAATTTTCGCGAAATACAGCAGTGCCAGAGCGTCCATTCCCCCTCCAGGCATTTCTTTTGTGAAACCGTTAAAATAAATAAAAGTAAAAAAATAAAGCACATTTGCATTAAAATATGATTTTAGAAAAGTATTTCCCGGCTGTCATGAAAATCTACAGTAATTATTTTATTGCCTTGCTATAGCCGACCGTTGAGCCTTGGGTACCATATGTCGTCTCTCAGTCGTCTCTTTAACCGTAACAAATGTATTGTGGCTAAACGGTACGTCTTAAGGAGTTGGCGGTGCTACCGTTAGATAGGGCGATAACGACTACCTATAAGCTGTTGAAAGTAACCATGTCTCTATCTGCAGCTTTTTGGTCGCAATTTGGAATGCAGTGCTTCTGCCTGCAGCCGTCACTTACGCGCGCCAAATTACCGTATCTTATCCTAGCACTGATTTTAGCGTCCAGTATAGCAACGTCACCAGATCTGTATGGGACTGCAGTCACTCTGAAAAATCGCTATCTTTTCGCAACCGGAAGTCAGACACTGGCCTTCAGATATAGGCGGTACGGTCGGCCCATCACAACAACAGCTGGGATTTTTGTTCTCCAAGACGCAGCTTGCATTCACGTACGCCTACAGGTATAATATGAGTGAATGCTTTGAAGAACATTTGGTTTGTACTTCCTACTAGCATTAAATTTGTTAGAAATCCAAAACGTTTGTAATTTTGTCACCGTTTGATAAAAAATGGAAATAATCTTACAAATTGATAGACCGTTTGTTACCCAAACAACAGTATTAAAGCGCCATAGCTAGATTAAATTAAGATTTGTTGCTGCTGTAGTGCACATAAATTAATTTAGGCTAACAAAATAATGACGTACTGATGTCACTGATTATTTGTTTGACTCAATAACATAAATAAACAAAAAAAACGAAGAGTAAGAATGATAGACAGAAAAATATTATATAGAAATAAAACACTTAAATATTCAGTTTAATTAGCAAATGCGACAGCACAATATCCATGGATATATCCACAGGATGGCTGAAGTCTGATATAAGTCTGATATATATCCATGGATTTATCCATGGATATCCATATCCACGGCAAGCCTGCTTTTCGCTGAGCCAAAGCTAAAGCTGAACGCTTAAGTCTGTATTTAGACTAAAGTTTAACTAAACTTACAAGTTGCGATTAAAAATGGCGAAAAACCGGTGAACCTAAGAGGAAATAAATCAACAAATTACTCTTGGACTTGCTTATTTAATTGCGCCGCGCACGCAAATGACGTAATTACGTACCGGTAATTTCTTACGTCATTATGTAGTCTAGCCATTACGGCGTATCTCCGTAGGTATAGAGCTGTAAAATTAATAGTCGCCATGTTTTCGATCAGCTAAAGTCAAAAGTCGAAGTGGATTCTGGCTCAGCGAAATCACTTCACTTTTTGACTTAAGTAGGCACTTAGACCGAAGTTAAGACTCAGCGAAATTCTCAGCAAAAGTCTAAGTCAAAAAGTGAAGTCGCCCAATGTTGCACTCCCCTTTCCCGCACCACGTTACTGCTGGCTTTTATCTACGCAACAGAACTTGCTTACCCGACAAGATCGCTAGATGTGAAAGTAATGTCAGCAACAGCAGTAGCGGTAATGCAACTGATGCAGATGGCGATGACTGTAGGACTCTGAAGCGACTGCTGAACGGTGGAATGAAATTCAACGCTGGTCAGCGCTCAGGCATTGCAAGCGTACGCCTAAACGACGACATAGCGACACACAGCAAGGCCGGCCGCGACTATACAGGCAGTCAATGCAGCAATCAGACTGACTCCTTCACTGGAATGCACGTTTCACTCACGCTTGAACGTAGCTTGACCTAGGCTATCTGCTGTGTGTAGTCGACGCATCAATCGATATCACACACACGCTCAGCTGGTCACACTGCACTAGAGTCCAGTTGCAGCTCTGTCAGAAGCCATGCAGGCAAGCGACGCATTGGACGCGATCTTTGTTTTGGCGCTCGGCTGCAGCTGCTGCGCGGTCAGACGCTGACGCCACTGCTCTGCGCTTAGATGACGCCAGACGCCGTTCACGGAAATGGCCGACGACCGAACGACGCACCAGCGCACGCCAGCACAGTGCAGCACAGCACGGGCGTTCTGTTCCAGAGATGTGCGGACTGCGGACGCGTCAGTCCGCGGACGCAGATCCGCACGATTTTTTGTAGACGCGCATCCTGTTCCGCGACGAGTGTATTTTTTCTAATAAAAGTTGAAAAAACAGAAACAAACTCTCTACTTACATCTCTATCTCAACCTACCTCTCTCTCTTATCTTTTAAAGCCAATCTCAAAAATTGTCTCTTTAGGCAAGCCTATCTACAATAACACGCCACCTGTCTCCAGCGCCTCTGAAGCATCGGCCATATGGCGCTCTACAAATATGTATATTATTATTATTATAAAAGTGATGTGTGTTAAAATGTGCGTAGCACGGTAGCACTGGAACCGGTAAATTGTAATCTGCTATAGACCTAGGCGCATAGTGCCTACCTTACGTAGGCTCTGTGACCGAGGCAGGCCCGTCGAGACAAGGGGTAGGCGGGTAAGTTACCCCGGCCCCTCGACGTTTAGGGGCCCCGCCGTCGCTGAAAAATATAAAGTACACCAGAACGTGCCATATTACAAAGCAAAATTCAAAAATTTTCTTTCAAAACGGGCCGCGCGAGAATGTTCTCACTGGGCCCTGCGATGGCTCTCGACGTCCCTGACTAGAGGCTTAGGCCTATTCAGTGCGAATCCTTAGTCAAAATTTGCGGACTAACGCGAACTCAAAAATTTCCGGATCCGCACGTCTCTGATGTGTTCTGCTCGCCTCCATCACACGCGGCGCCCCGGCCCTGCCTGGCCAGGCGCGGATCAATAGCTGAGACTGGGGCTGGTGCTGGATGGTTTGCCGGGTACCAGGCGGCACCAGGGCCGCCCGGCCAATAGCTGCTGCTGCTGCTGCTGCTGCTGCGACAAAGGCTCTCTCTCTGCCAGTGATGACGACGATGCTTGGACACAACCGCAGTGTTATTTTCGACGTCGCATCACACCATCGTTAGGCTGCATTCACACAGACACAAGTACGAGTCCGGCACTGTAGGGGGGGCTCATACACTTTCGCACCTAACAGTGTTAGGGTTAGGGTTAACCCTAACACTATCCCTAACCCTAACCCTAACTCTAGGAAGTTACTGCGATAGTCTATCACTGTTAGGTGCGAAAGTGTATGAGCCCCCTGTACGGGTTCCCGTAGCCTATATGAGTTCCGGCAAATACGAGTTTGCGTGTATTTCAATGACGGCCATTCACATACACACGAGTATGGGTTACCTGTAAATTTCACTCGTACGAGTAGTTTCTGTGCAGGTCATGTTTTTATCCAACCCGTGCGAAGTAAACTACCCGTAAATAACAATAATATAATGTACAAAAGCTATGGCATATATTTGACGTCAGATCTGACGTCATTGTAAAATTATTCATCGTTAGAGATGCGCGATTGGTAAAATTATTAGCGATGTGATGAAATATTGTTCATTCGCGAAGCATTTCCTCGATTCGATTTAATTATATGTGGCCGACACGCGTTTAGTTATGTGCTTGTACAAGTGACCGTGAACGTTCCACTCGTACGAGTGAAGCTTCGACTACGGGCCATAAACGGAAACCCGGACCCGTACTCGTACTCGTACTCGTGTCTATGTGAACGCATCCTTAGGGACAGTAGAAAATCACCTAAACGCGGAAATGACGGAAACCGGAATTTTCGTTAAATGCCGTGATTTTGCGTTTCTTGCAAGGAGTTTTTTTTTGTTTTCAGCATAAGCTGAGGTTTATTGTGTGATTTTGACACAAAAATATTTAATTTTGTTTTTGCTTTAACTTCTGGTTTAATATTTGAGCGCGACGTAATCGTAGAAATATGTATTTTAATGCTCCGCAGCGACACAATTTTACAGTTGAAAACCTTGCACTGCAAGTAACGATGGTCATCAATGCTAGATGTTGAGTTTTAGGTCGCTTATAGACTGTACTGTAGTATAATGGTCTTCGGGCCCGTGATTTGATGCCGCGTTCTTGCTGTGATTTTGCTGTTTTAGCGATTTTCACAAAAGTCTGCCGTGTTTTTGCCATTTTATGCCGTGATTATCTACTGTGTCTAACCATCGTCACTTTTGTACACGTACTTTCTGCGAAAAAGTTAGGCCTACTATACCAAGTTCTCTGTCGACTCGAGTTTAGATGAGATATTGACGTAGGCCTAATAATGGACCGCGAGTTGAAAAAGTAAACCACGAAAATTGTCAGAACTTCGCTTAACAGTTTTGTGTAGCGACGTACGCACATACTGGCGGGATTTTTAATATTGATTTATATTTTACGTATTCGAAATTTTCGAAGAGTGAGTCAATGAAAGAATTTTAAAAGTCGTTGAAAATTATTTCTAAGCTGACTTTTTGCGTAGCATCTATACAGCGTAGGGCTACACATAGCGCTACGTTACGTTAGATACCTTTTATTTGCTTTTTACGTTCAACGCGTGGCGGTTTTACCTCCAAGCACTAATACGATACCGGTCATTTGGTTATCAGCGAGTGAACGCGTAGTAGGCCTTGTAAATAGTGGTGGCCATGTCTTATTCGCAGCTAAGTGTGTCGACGAAAAATTGTTTGTCACAACCCTACTAATTTACATCCTTCTGTACAGCTGTGAGGCATGGACCATTTACAGACGTCACATACACAGCCTGGACAAGTTCCATCTCAGATGTCTGAGGCAAATAACTGGCTTAAAATGGCAAGACAAAATACCAAACACGGAAATTTTAGCGCACTGCAAGATGACTGTAATTGAAGCCATGTTTGTACAGGCACAGCTTCGCTGGTCTGGCCATCTAGCTGGTTCGCATGTCCGACACACGACTTCCTAGCTATAAGACTGAGGCAAATAACTGGCTTAAAATGGCAAGACAAAATAGCTTCTACAGCCAACTTGCCTCCGAAAACGGACCATGTGGTCATCCAGTTAAATGATATAAAGATGAATTGAAGAAAACTTACAGCTGTGCAACATCGACTCAGCGACCTGGGAAACAACTGCACAAGATCGATCGTTGTGGCGAAGCTCCTGCAAGTCGGGAGTATCCCATTTCGAACATCAACGCATCTCAGACCTGCAACTGAAGAGAGAAAAAGAGGAAGGCTGGTGTCACGACAACTTCTCTGTCTCACAACTGTAGCCTACCATCTGTTGATGTGGATGTGCTGCCTCCATCGGACTCTACTCGCACATGAGAACTCACAAGCGCCGACTGCTCATCTGTCAGCTCGACGAGAGACTCCAACAACTAATTTACAATAGATATAAAAGTAAAAGATAAAGATCGGAAAAGCTCTTTAGAAGATTGAAGCCCTCACAGAGCTACGGAGCATCATCTGCCATATGGAATCACACAGTGTTAGACCTACCTGCCACCCGACACAGGTGAACGCGCCCGCCTTAACCCTAGCCAGATAGGCTGGTACTGATTTACCTACCCCAGAAGGATGGAAGGCTGAGTTGGTCTAGGCAGCTGGTTACATACCGAGATAGTTTACCTGCCCGCAGGCAGTCACCCATCGCAGGGCCTACTAACCTGGTCCGGCCTACAGTAACCTGATTGATCGAATGAAACGCGTTACCGCTACGCCACCACCTCTAGGCCTAATGCTGTTCCATGGCCATTTTGCACATACGACGCCGATGCAACTCGACTGTTAGTCGCATCGTGGGTGTGATTTGGCCACAAGTAAGCGATATAGGCTACGCCCTATTTGAAATGGAATTTATTAACGATTAAAAAAGTTTAAGTTCGACCATGGGTACTCATCAAAGTAGTTAACAGTAGGCTACCGAGGTCTAGTAAGGTAATTGCAGTAAATAACACTGCGAAGATACAGAGCAGCTAAGCCATGCACATGCCACAAGAATGATGTCGATCGCTAAGCGCCGCTATCACAATGTGTGCTTTGCGTTATTGCTGTGGGCTCTTACGATCACCAGTCACCATGCAGTGTGACATTAGAACATTAGGCCTACTGTGAATGTTTTTGTGCTTCCCAACTTCTGAGTTGAAACATTTTAAAACTAGAAATTTGGGGCACAGCCCAACGTGAGGCCGCCTGGCGCCGTAAGTGAAATCAGTGGCGTTGTCAGAAATAAAAAATTATTTCGCATAAAAACATTTTGAACACGTTTTGGAGTAAAGTAAAAACTATCTAACACCCCCTTCCTTCCAGTGCATGAACTGGATAGTCCACCGCCCTGGCAAAATAATTAAAAAATCGTGAAGCGATTGTAAATGTTTCTTCATTTTAGGATTTCATCGGTACTCGAAGTGGGAAAAAATAAGTGCCGGTATGGTAGCATTGCCCTCCTTCCTTTCGTTCCCTCAGGCTAACACTATTTTGGCCACTGATCGATGCAAACATCAGCGACTAGTTGCCTTAAGTCTCGGAAAACGGCTTGCAAGCATAACGGTGGGTCTTTCCTCAGAAAAAAGTGCCAGTATGCTTTCCAGGCGGCCAAGGAAGTGTCGGTATGACATACCGGTCCATACCGTTTCACTTCGAGCCCTAAACTTTTGGATAGCTCCCGCAGTTGATTAAGATGACTGAAATCAGTGGCGTCGTGCCCATGGGGCCCGGCGCCCCTAAATATGTTTAGAAACGGAAACATAATTTTGCATAAAAAAGTTTTGAACACGTTTTGTAGTAAAGTATCTAACAGCCCACCCTCTTCCCTCCACTGCATGAACCCGGTCCATCCTGCCCAGATTGTTTTGCTTAGGTAATAGCTGTATCTGGCTATACAATGCGTTTTTCACAGTAAAAATGTCCTAATATCACTGGCAGCTGGGGCTTTGCCCCAGACCCCACGGGGAAACTTATAGCACTCTCTAGTATAGATTCAAAGGGGGGAATAGGAAAAAAGAAATAGAGAGGAGACTAGAAAAACAGAGAAAAGGGAAGCGGAGAAAAAAGGGCAGAGAAAAGGAGGGAAGGGAGGGAAAAAGAAGAAGGATCATTCCCTCACCAGGCGCAATGTAAGTCGATCAAATCATTGAGGTCAGGCAAGCTCTTCGCGATGTCCGGGACGCAGGGTGACCTGACCTGGCTTGAGGATTTTCTGCACTACCTCAAAATGAGCTAGTTCCTTTACTGCGCTGGTGTGGCGAATGTGCAAAAAGGCATGAAAAAATGCAACTTCTGCGTTGACTTTTAAAAAACAATTTCTGGGGCACAGCCCGGGCCCCCAGAGTCCATACTGGGGAGGGGTTACGGCGCCCCTACCCAAACTCAACCCCCTTCGGCGCTTCATCGCTTCGCGCCTCCTCGCCTTGCTCAAGACCCCTCCATCGTTCTGCCCAGACTAAACCCGTAAGCGAGAGCGAGAGCGAGCGGTAGCGAGCGAGAAACGGGAGGAGCGAGAGCGAACGAGATTTTTCCCGTGAGCTAGCGACAATACATACGAGCGAGTCGAAGCGATCGAAATTTCAAACGGCACATGATTTTTTACGCGCGTCTTAGCTATCGTCGAGGCGTCTGTCTGTCTGTCTGTCTGTCTGTCTGTCCGTCCATCGCCCATCATACTCTGCGATTGTATCAAAACGATGCAAACTAGAATGACAAAATCATTATAGATAGATATCTTTATTTCGCCTCAAGGGCAGCCACAAACACAATCAAAACTGTAACAAGACAAGCACACACACAAAGAGAAACAAATTTTAAAAAAAATAAAAGAACTGCAAAATGCAACCAAACACACAGACACACACACACACACCTACACATAATCCTATGCTAAAAAATAGAGTTCTGAACATGCATTAAAAGCAGACTATAAAATCGACAATCACCCACAGCTCGACAGCTGCCACAAATTAGCCTCTACTTCCAGGATCCGCATAGCTTTTCCAGAAATTCGACATGGATCATCCCGATCGAGGGTGTTAAATGAGTATGGTACGAAACATTGGCGATTTTAAGCCAAATACACTGACAGGCAGCCAGTGAAGACTGTAGCGCAGGCGTGATGTGTGCCTGGTGATCCGGTTTAAGGAGAAGTGCCAGTCTGGATACAGGAAGCCCGTACAGAACACAGTTACAATAGTCTAGTCTCCTGAGAATCAGTGACGTCACATTGTTGTTTGACGACACCATTTTTCTGACTACGGATAGCCTACCATTTGTTGATTATAATAATTTTCCACGTATTCTTTCTGTTACGTGAATGAATAAAGTTGCCCCAAAACTGTCAGTTATTGTTCGCATTTTGCGAGTAGATATTGATACTTCAATGCCGTTTGTGGTTTCGTGAGTAGTTTTTTGCATCTCTGCTTCATACTAGGCAAAATATCGTCTTCATTCTAAATTCTAAGAACTGAGGTCTTGATATCTCAGCATCGACGCAAAGCTAGCTTTATAGTTCGTTTTGGCTTTGTTTTCTATGTTTAAGCATAGTTGTTTTTGGTGATGTATTAAATGTACAAAACATCAGTTTATACGCTTGTTAACGGCGACGCGCAATGACTGACAATTCAAAAACAGCAAAAATTATAAGCCACTCACCATCACATCGCCTATTAATTGTCAATGTGCTGTAGAATAGTATCACGTTATGTTTTATATTTTTATTTTTTACATTTAGACTTATATTTTTCTGGACCATTATTGCACTGAAGATGTGGCGAAGCTGTGAAGGCGCAGATTATTCACTCATACTGTACGTACTGAGTACTGACACTTGACATTAAAAGACTAAACCACACTTAGCTTGCACTACTGCCGTTTTCAAATCTTTTGGCTGCAGTCGTTGCGTTTGGCGGGAGTGGTTAAGCAAGCACGCAGTACGAGCTTATACCACTGCAGACAGTGTGGTATCTTACTTAAACCAGGTCGTATAGATTACATCGTCGTTTGCTTGATGACGCACGGCTGCAACAGCCAAAAGTTGTGGAAAAACAGCAGCAGTGCAAGCTAAGTGTGGTGTAACATGCGACACCCTACTGTCTGGGGTGGTATAATCTTGTACTGTGTACTGACCAGTCCGCTCCAGCGGTGTGGTACGTAGCCTATCTAGTGCGGCAGGGTAGCACTGTTGATTGACTGTAGGGTGAATGAGAACGCAAACGCGCGCGATGAGCGAGGCGGCAGCGTGTCGCAGTCACAGTCTCAGAACAATCAGCATCAGCTGCAGCGTCGTCAGCATGTTGACTCATCTTCTCGACGACAGTCACAACGAACCGCTGCTTCACTGCAGTCACGTGACCCCAACAATAACAGCAGGCCAGTCAATAGGTCTACACCAGCCTACATACAGACTATAGTATAGTAGTAGACTATATAGAATTTATGTTAAAAAAACTGTTCAGTTTATATACAGTGTAAGAGTGCCATCGTGGTTGTAGATATAAAACAGCACAGATCACAATTTAATAATTCAAACATCACCATTACACAGTCAGCAAAGTTCTTTTGACATTGTGTAATGGTGATGTTTGAATTTTAAAATTGTGATTTGTGCTGTTTTATATCTACAACCACGACGTCACCCTTACACTGTATATAAACTGAACAGTTTTTACATAAATATTTGCAGTTTTACTGCCGTTGGAAGTAATCTGGATTAGTTAGTTATAGCAATGTTAGAAAATGTAGAAATGTTTTTTGTTGCTAGATAATAACGATTTTTCGTATACTTAACGTATGCTTTTTGCTGGGGTGCATATATGCGCTTTTGAATAATTGCGCACTGCTCATACCAAAATAAACCGATCTTGAAAATACCCCTTCTGATGCAATGATCTTCGATATGTCTCTTACGTAAGCCGAGTTCTAACCCATTATGTCCCAAATTTTGTTGCTATGACAACGAGGGTCGCTCTGGGAAAAATTCGCGTGGCATTATTCGATGGCCTATCCCCGAAAACCCCCCTATAGACGCAAACATTTTGCAGATATCTCTTACACAGACTGAATTATAGTGAATTTTGTCCCAAAATTCGTTGCCATGGCAACAGGAGTCGCCAGGAGAGAAATTTAAATGACAACATCAAATAGCCCGGCGCCGAAAATATAGGAGTAGGTGCAAACAGCGCACAATTATTTTTTACGGGGCCGAGTTATAGCCAATTTTGTCCCAAATTTCGTTGCCGTGGCAACGGGTGTCGATCAAAGGTTAATATAAATGACACCGTTAAATTGGCCGACCCCGAAAACCATACCTAGAACTACAAATTACGACTCTATCTTATACCAAGTTATACGTAGCCGGAGTTATGATGCTTTGAAGAGATGTTTAATTTTTCCCATAGGCGCCATTGTAATTTTCATATTTTTGTGAAAAAATAGGTTAAAATGTTGAACATAAATTTTGTAACCCCCAAAAGGCACTTCGATCTTGCGCGAAACCGCGTCATACGAGCCATCGTGCGTTAAAATCAGTTCAGTCGTGTTTCCTGTAGAGGACGGCAAGAAAAAAAGGGAAGGAAAGGGAAGGAAAGGCACAAAAAGTCACGTGAGCGTTATATTTCACCTATTCGTGGGGAAGCCCCCGTGAACGGATTTTTATCAAATTTTGCATATCAGGAGATATGCCGAACGTATTCATTTATGCAAATACTGGTTCGGAAAAATTAAACGGTTTGGGATATACGGGGCGAAATTTTGGAGTCTCCCATTCAAATGGCTGGTTACCCTTACAACAGTGCTACGCTACCGCGCAGCCTGTGATAGTTCCAGAAAAAAATTTTTCAAACTGAAATTTTCCTGACAAAAATACGTCAAAAGTTAATATAACACTTCTGTTGTGCTGGAAAGGGTTTACTTTGTTGCCTTTAGTTTCTTAAACATATTTTTATTCGGTCGCCGTCGATCATGACCATGAAATAGGCTAACTAATACCCCGTTTACACGATGAAGCAAACTTGGAGCACACGTCGTGCACGTGTATTTTGAATACGTTTGCTTTATGTTTGCTTCGTGTATGCTTCCTCATGTAAACGGGGCATAAGTTTCAACACAATCTGCAGTGCATCATGCATCGTTACACACGCACTCTTTACACTATATACCGTGTTGAAACCTATGCATACGACTGAACAATTTTTCGTCATGTCAAACGTTTACTAAAAACGTTTTAAAAATTTCAGAAACTTTACGACATTCTCAGGAAAAAAATATTTCTGTCGACAATTTTGCGTGACTAAACTTGTATTTGGCAAGCAATGCCACAGCATTGTTTACATGTACAGTTACATGTACAGTGTTAAAATACTCATAGTCGCGTCTTTGTGATTTTTAGAGTTAAGAAGATGTTTCCACTTTTTTCTAAATTCAGACAATTTGTCATGTGCTTATGTATACAGAAGTGAACACACTGCCAGTTTGTCTTGGAGGCCTGAGGCGGCTGAATCCGGTACTGCTCCTATCGCCTGGTTTCACGATGACAGCTTGGACCACGACCAGTCGCCAGCAGATGAACCTACGCTCAACCCGTGAGTAACGAACGCAGAATCTGGATGTAGGAGGCTCGTAAAAGGTGAAGTGAACGCGGAGTGGCGTGGCCTAGCTCTCCACCGGGGAAGACGTCTGGGGAAGGGTCTGTGCCCTTTCCAAAACTGTTATCGTTTTTAATGTGAAAATGATGTGTTTTGACGCATTTTGACACTTTTTAATAACCCAGTAGGGGTGACACGTGCCTCCAGTCCCTCCTATGGCTACACCAGTAAACGAGGTAAAACGTGCGGTACCCTTCCGGGCGTAGGTGGGGTGCTCATCTCCCTTTCTGTGGCCGTTGAGCCCGTAGGTGGATAAACCACTGAGTCCGTGACTCATGGCCAATGCGACGACAGACCTATGGTTACCTTCCCAGCCGCGAATTTGGCCGGTACCAAATTACACTGCTTGCTGAACAGAAGCATATGTGTGTGAACAACTTGCCCAAGGCAGTGCTCCGGGCCTGAATCGATTCGGGGACCTTTTGCCGCTCGGTCTCCAGCCTGGCCCGTTATCGTTACACTACCAAGGCACGCTACGCCAGTGGAATAGCAAATACACTTTGCCACAGGCGCTATTCGATTTTTACGCGTGAAAGCAGCGACTGCTTTAGCGCGTCTTAGCCATGACAATTCTGTCCGTCCGGCACACGGGTGGATCAGTCAAAAACGTTGCAAGCTAGGATCACCAAATCTTTACCGTCGGCTGCCTGGAAGACTCTAGTTTCAGAAACCGTAAAGCTTTCCCATAAATTCGAAGGGCGTCACCCCGAACGAGGGCGCTAAATGAGAGAGAGCTAGGAAAAATTTGCGATTTTTAGCGAATAAGTCGCTATATTTCAGTAACAGTGCGAGATAGGGCCTAAATTACTATTAATCACTAACAGAAAGTCGTACACTGGCTCTCGATTGCCACCAAATTCAATGACCTTGGATGACCATGAACGCCAAAATAGGGATTTTATGGATTTTTCTGCGAGACACATTTCAAGAGCGAATTGCACTGAAATCAATCATTTTGAGACAGACATGGAGAAGCTACATATGAAATTTTCAGCATTGGACGTAGATTTCGACGGTCTAAGTCTCGATTTTCTAGGTTCAAGGAAACCTGCGCACGAGGGCATCGAAGAGCGGTACCCCCCGTAAAAGTGTTATTTTGCCGTTGTTTGCCAGTTGCAGATAAGCATGGGCATGCTGCCTATCACAACAAGCCCTAGTGACGAGCTTTTCAGTCGTATCAACATCGATGACTTTGAAAGACCATGAACTTCTAAAATAAGAGGTTTTGGTGATCTTTGCGATCTTCGGCTGCAGCACACACTCAAAGAATAAAATACAATGAAATTGCTCGAGATATATAGACTGACAGTTTGCGAACAGAAACTGCTATAAGCTTTTTGCGCGTCTCGTGAGCATTAGCTCAAATTTCTTGCTTTTTTCTGTAGTCCAGCGTCAACCCAAGCAAGCCTATTGTAGAATCGCACACGTCAAACTGCGAAATAATTAAGTAATCAGCGTTTAACTCTAGGGGTTATGGCGCTTGCGGTTGAACTTTCCCAGCTCTTTCCTGATTTTACCACTTCCAAGTTTCAACACATGCACTGCTAGTATTTGCAACAAAGTAGGTTAGGCACACACCCAGGATTCGCATTATTTTGAACAGACTTCAGAGTCAAAGAAATCAACTCGCATCTGCTTGTCCAGAATATTCTAACCCTGTAAATGGGCGACATTACGGCGCAATGCATTTTCATCGTAAGTTGTGTGTCTGGGTCTGTCCGTCCGTCCGTCGGTTAAACGCATTAGAAAAGTCTAACTTCACCATGACGTGGCTTGCCGGCATGGACTCCAAAAAACGACGTGCACAATCTACTGCTGTCTCACAGCCTCCATGAATACCCACTCCGAGCTGACGTGGACTGAAGCTAGTTTTAACCCGTTTAATACCGAAGGTGCTAGCACACTTGGAAGAAAGGCGGCGAAAAGTCATGCCTACTGCAATGGGTCTAACCCCCCCCCCGACTTCTTCTCTAGGGCAATTAGGCGGCCTCCAAAGAAGTAAGGGGTTACCTCCCGAGAGCAGCTAGCTGACAAAACCATTATTATTATTATTATTTTTTTTTTTTTAACCCTCGGTACTCCGTTCCCGAGGGAGCCTAAAAATTAACTACGAAATACAAAGGTGGGTACGATCGTCAGTCCGTGCAGTCAGCGGCCGGCAAACTGTCGTGCAAC
>Ga0056128_1002979_pt1 | contig 20469 bp, 10 predicted proteins | sample WorMetLIZISLAND2_FD_71113 | JGI IMG/M metagenome (GOLD analysis project Ga0056128, IMG submission 71113) | Marine gutless worms symbiont microbial communities from Max Planck institute for Marine Microbiology, Germany - Olavius geniculatus... ... | reverse complement strand
TCGGTATCTACTGGAAATCCCCGTCTGACTCATCACCCTCGCAAGAGCCTCTCCAATGCTCCACCCAACCCAAGACATGACAAGGACAGCCAAGCCACCCAGCTCACACGACCAGACCACAGACCAGGCGGGCACCAACTAAGCAATCAGCCATGGGTACCTGTAAGATCCCAATGAACCCCATCAAGACATGATCTCAAATCAGCACCCTTAGCTGGCTGAGAGATCAACCTTCCTTGAACTGCAACTGTTCCATGGTATAACCCCAAACCAGCACTCTAAGCTGCCTGAGGGGTCAACCTTCTTATGCTACTTCATAGAAGTAGCTGGACTTCGAGGCACTGATGGACAGTTCAAATTTTGGGGTCAAAAGGTCAAGTGTCAAGGTAATGGTGGGGTCAAATATGCCCCGAAATGCATTTTTGGCCTTGTAGTTGTCACATGTTGGCGGAGGCATAATAGTTGGCAGAGTCATAACCACCATCTAGTTTATTGATTGATTGACTGGTGTGACTGTTTGTTGTCACAGCCAGTGACACGTTACATCAACTGCTATGCATCAGTGCACTCTCACCATGTAGAAGGACCGTCCTACTGCAGTCTGTTGACCAATCCGGCGCCAGCACCAGCGTATCATCAATGTTGTCACCGGTCATGTCAGCGTTGGTCAGTCAGCTGCAGTTCTCTGTCACTGACGACTGCTGTCTGTGTGCCGTGGCGTCCAGTCCACTGTACATGACTTGGCTGGAAGCTGACCCGACTCCCGCAGGATATAACGTCATCAAACTGCGTCTCTCAGCCAGGTCTCTATCTGTCTCTGTGTTAAGCTGCCAAGAGATGGCCAGTCGTTTGCAAGATAAGACCTAAGACAAAATCTAACATCTTTCCGGATATTTTAGGAAAGCCTAAATTAGTAACGTTGGCATAGCAAGGCGCTTGACGGCCCTGTGTCAACAGTAAGTTAGGCACCCTCACCCTCACTTGCAAGGCTTAAAGCTCAAAGTTGTAATGGTTAAGAGCAGGGTTAGTATTTGGTAGTTGGTATTCATCGATGAGGAGAAGCAAATACCAACCCCGCTCTTAACCATATTAAATATTTTAAAATTAAAACTTACTAGTTTACATTACTGTGTAAGGGCGACCAAGTCACACATCCAAAACAGCATAAATAATTTTGTTAGGACACAGAGTGAAAGAATGACAAACTGGCTGCCATTACAAACCATGTGATGTGACCCTGTTTAACGTTTTCCACCCCGCATTATTCCGTAAGCCAATAGGGGAGAGTTGCCTAAATTGGAACGGTTCCTTGATTGGAACATCTATGAGCTGCTTACTGAAAGTGAGGAATAATTAGTACTCTACAGTGGTTTCACTTTCGATTTTAGGTAAGTATGGTGTGTGTTATTGAATTTTATTGAATGTTATTGAACTCAATTTGCAGTTAATGACGATCGTTGATTTTTGATTGATAGGCCTACGACCTTAAATGCAGCACCAGTAGTGAGGATGGCACACGCCGTATTTGGGAAGTGACTTCATAGCCGCTAATGCTGTGCACACTGGATGTTTATCGGTGTCGGATGTATGAGCGATAATGTGATGTAAACAATGGCTGTGCTGCACAGTGATTTGTAAAATTTGATGAAACAGCTATAGTTTTCCTAATTGGAACAAAATGCTGAGTATGTTCTGTTTAAGGAAACTTGCTCATATTATTGCAAAACTGCTCAGTCTCGGCTGTTGAGCTGTATTTAACTTTTTTTGGCTTAGATATGCCAAGCAACTGAGTCAGTTGACATATAGGCCTATTTCGCCACTAACAGCTGTTAAGAGCGGGAAGAGATTTTGTTCCACTTTAGGCAACTACCGTTGTGCACATAATTAAATAGATTTTTTTGTTGTTACTTGATTTTTAGGAAACAAAGTTGAATCTCTTCTGGAAGACTTGATTCAACTTTGTTTCCAATTTGACTCTTTCAGCTACGTACCAGCAGTACACTTCATCAGCTGGAAAACATTTGCATCACATTTGCATTGATTATGTTTATTAGCTTACGAGATAATGCTGGAGTGGAGAAGGTTAAATGGGGTCATGTCACATGGTTTGTAAGGGCAGCCATTTCGTCATTCTATCACTCTGTGTCCTAGCAAAATGATTTCTGCTGTTTTGGATGTGTGACTTGGTTGCACTTACACAGTAATGTAAACTGGTAAGTTTTTTATATTTAATATTTGCTGTTTTATTAGCAAATTAAATTGTGACTTTGTGAGTTAAAAGCAATAATGTGACCAAACCAATCACGTGACCATTTGACTCGCGGTGGGTGACTTCCTATAGGTGGCCCATTGTAACCATGCATCTATCTTGCACCGTTACGGAGATGTGGCGCCTCAAAGGTAATGTGGTCACGACTTTGACCTAAAATTTTCGGTTTTGGGGGATTTAAGGGAGAAAATATGAAAGATGAATGTTGAGACCCCCCCTAGGAAATCAATCACCACCGAAACACGTCATCCAGTGCAAAGAATGCTGCGATACTCCCAAAAATGTGTTCTCCCGAGGTTGGCAAGAAAAGTAAAAAAAAGAAAAAAAAAGAAAAAATAACCCGTGTTAAAGGCCATAAGTTCAGTGCGCATGCGCCGTGTCACGTGACCTGTAGGCAGGGGTTTTAAAATAACCGCATATTTGGAATTTCCGAGGCCACATTGCCTATTCACTGGGCCACTTTGGTGAGGCTACGATGACGATTAAGGGTAGTTTGTAGATGAGCATCTCGATTGTTAAGCATTTTCAGTTGTAATTTTTTAGTCCAAAAATGGGCCTAAAATTTTCGGTTTTGGGGGATTTCAGGTTGAAAATATGAAAGATGAATGTCGAGACCCTTCTAGGAAATAATCTCTACCAAAACACAAGAAAAGAAAAAAAAGAAGAAAATAACCCAACTGAACATTATATTTCACCCCTTTGCCTCGCCGACCCTGCTGGGCCGATTTGTACCATTTTTGGCACGTAGGGTCAGACCGCCGACTTAATCATCTAAGTCAAATTTTGAGTCGATTGATTCAGGGGTTTGGAGGCTACGGGTGCCCAAAATTTGGGGTTTCCCATTGACTTTGATAGTCGCCCTTACAACAGTGTTACGCACTACCGTGCTACACTGTGATCAGCTTTGCATGCTCGGGGAGCCTTGTAATCTCCGCAAGTGAAGTCGTCAATTGACGAGTTTCAAAGTTTTTCATGTTCTCGCCTGCTACAGAAAATCACGTGTGCACAACGTTTATGCACTTTATTGTTGGTTTTTCAGCAAATAATTATTTTCTTTTAATCATATAATCATTTTCTTTACTTTATTTTTGTCATATTATTTGCCCAATGGTCATTTTATTTTTTGCTTGGGGCCTTTGTTAGCTCGGTGCTGCGTTTCTTTGGGCTGCCTGCAGCCTCTGTTTCTGTGTCAACGCTCTATGTACTTTATGTTGTTTGTGTTTGCCGTGACAGGTCAGAGACACAGCTACTGCTGCTGTTACGCATCTTGTACGACCATCTGCCGAGGTATCTCGTGTTTCTACCAGTTTCTGACACTCAACTGAGTCGCTGTGTGGACCGGCTGGCGCGGTCAATGTCTCGTGAACTCATGATGACCACTTCACACAATAGTACTGGACCATCTGATGACCAACTGACCACTGGTCAGTTACAGGCCGACACCGACTGCCACGCTATGATGCTTCATTCGTTCTGCTGACAACTGCTTTTTAACTGTTTCATTTCATTTGATAATTGCACCATTGTTGTGCATAATTAAGCGAGTATTGTGTATTGTTAGGATGCGTTCTTGATTCTTAACTTATCATAACTTGCACTTTTCAATTAGTTTACGACTACGCGGAGGCAGAATGGCTAAACATTGTATCTGTATGATTTATAGCAAGACATCTTAACTGGCCTACAGGTTCTTTAAAAATGTTAAATGTCAAAATGTTAAATGTCTGTCTTGTTACAGAATGAAATATAGCAATCAAATGCGTATGTTATAAATTAACAGACTGTAAAACAACATTAAAACACTGTTAAAATAATTTGTGCAGTAAGTGTTGTTTTTTCACGATATTTTCGTAATGTCATCGACAATAGATGGTTTGTTTTGCCATTCTACTGCCTTTGCACTGTCACGTCTATAAGTGTCGCCGCTCCAAACACATTTTCCGCAATTCTGTCCGCCTTATGCCGTAGCTACATGCGCTGATTTCCTTGTCTGAGGTGTCGTCCGAGCTTCTCGGACGAGGAAATCGGACAGAATGAATTATAGTAGTTATATATTTGTAGTTATATGTGCACAGCTAAATGCACCGATTTTTTCGTCCGAGATGTTGTCCAACCTCGCCGAGCCTTCGGAGGTTTGAAAATCTCGTCTGAGAAAATCAGACGGAATGTGCATGTTCTTGTTCTTTCCGATTTCCTCGGACGAGGTTTTTGCCTGCCAACCAGAAGACGCCCATCAGAAAAATGAAAAATGATGAAAAAATGATGAAAAATCTTCATAATGTTAGCATTAAGCAACATGGGGGCATGAAATCAGGCGTCTCGCGACTGAAAAACTCCACCATCTCGCAAGCAGTGCGTGCTGGTGCACTGTCTTGCTGGAAAGTGTAAAAGTCAAGCTATCCCCACAAGTGTGCGAAAGTGATCGTTTTGGGCGTTTTGTGGTTGCAATAGCACAACCTTTTAAAACAGTTTGTCATTAGTGAACCAGATGAAGTCCACCATCAAAGCATGGACGTAGCTATTCAGCTAGTCTCCCAGCACCGGTTGCAACAAGCAAGTTTGTACTCGCGACACATTATGACGTCAGCATTATGTCACGACTGGCAAATAATTTTTAACCAACAGCCATATTTTGTCGAAATATTTTGAATTATTATTTCTTCGGCTACATCTGGTAAAAATTTCGTATAGGCCTAAATTGATCATCATTTGAGTGAATATTGACAAAAAGAAAAAGGATGCTTTTTATAAAACACCGTGTATAGTACACAGATAAAAAAAATAATAGGACACAAAAACACACTCGGCTTAAAACCTAAATTAAAAAGTGCCATACAGTGTAAAATTGCTACATATTTGCGAAAGTTGTCCCAAATAAAGAACAGCGACTAGATAAGGCGTATAAGCTTATGGTGACGCTGTGACTCATTTATTCTAAAACTGACTGTTACAAGGTAATGTAGCGACGCGTTTGGGATAGGATCGGATCTACAATGTCGCTAATAGCTTCATCGCAAATTTACTGCAGAGGTATAGAAAACAGGTCGTGGGCGTATAAATTTATTACTGGGCCGCCAGACTCTAAATACAGTAACGATATTAAACGATCGAGACATGACGACGAGTAAGTAAATATAATCACTTTAATGACACCAGGACGCCGCGCTCCGTGTATGCGACGGCTGTTTGCAGTATATTTGGTGTTGAAGGGTCTTGAGCTGATACGGTCAGAAGGAACCATGGCTGTGCGCGTCTGTCATTGTCAATGATTACATTTGTCTCGGAAATTAACCACTGCGCACGCACGCGCCACCGCCCGTTGTCATAGACGTCGCTTTCTACATCCGCCACCCCTATCTGCCCACACCGTCCGCAGACCATGTCCCGGATTCTTTCAGTGTCCCGTCAGCGCTCAACGCTCGTGATCGAGTAACATAGCCTACGGCAGACGAGCCGAGATTTACCATCCATATCCACGGATTTTACGTGGATATCCATGAATATATCCATATCCATAGATGCCTATTCTGTGTACGTGTAGCCACTGAATTTCCGCAAAGCACAGCACCGTGGAATGGGCGTGCATCTTCCGAGGACCAGGATGCACGAAAGTTGTTAAAAATAAATTAAAGTAAAGAATAAACACACTTGCAATCAATTATGAGCTGCTTAGTTAAGTTTCGGTCGTCGGCGCTTTGCTGTTGCGGGCCCATCGACTTGGAACTCGCTGCCTGACAGTCTTCGTGACCCAGAACTGAGTCTCATTACCTTCAGACGTCAGCTGAAAACACTTTCTGCGAAATATTGACGACACAGTGTACTAAGTGCATTAGACATTTTTTGAGTATGCGCTATATAAATTTAGGTACACTATTTACTTATTTACTTACTTACTGTTTTCCAATTTTTGTGAAAATGTGCATAATTTTAGTGTCTTTGTTACAGATGGACAGACAACTGACGATATTTTTATAACAATAATAACAGAATAAATAATAATAATAATAATAATAATAATAGTAAAACATTTGTAGAGCGCCGGACGTAGTGCCGTAGCTTCTGAGGCGTATCAAAACTATTAATACAGCGGTTCTTTATATCGGCTTGCAGTTATGGAAGGGACAGTAAAGCAGCATCGAATCTACCGTTACGAGTTAATTATGACTGCCGGTGAAAATCTGTTGGTCTGTTACAATCGGCCTATAAAACACTAGTCATTCAACTTAGGCTATACACTATGCATAGTAGCCTATGCCGTGAGTATCTACATCGTGCACCCCATCATATCGTTTAGGCCTAATGCAAGCGGTTTACACGTGCGGCGATCATTCCTATCTCAACTGAAGTACCTCTGATGTCGTCGACGTCGTCCGGAAGACGCCGGCGCGCCGGATAACACTTAGCAGATTAGGCCCCGCTAAACTTCTCGCCAGCCGGCCAACCGGTGCTTGTATACGATTTCCGCGACTCAGCTGTATTGTGCGTGGCACCGGTGTAGTGGAAAATTTGTCGCACCGGAAAATAATTCCCACATGCAGCAATACGGTTAAGGTTAAGATTAGGGATAGGGTTAAAGTTAAGGTTAGGGTCAGGGTTAAGAGTAGGGTTAAAATCAGGGCTAGAATTTGGGCTAAGATTAGGGTTAGGGTTAGGGTTAGGGGTCGTCCATAAATGACGTCACGCGATTTTGGGGAAAAATTACCCCCCTCCCCCTTCGTCACACTTCGTCACACTTTCCTGGACCCCCTTCAAATATGACGTCACAAACGTCTAACCCCCAGTACTCTGTAGCCTGTATAGAGTACAGAGATGAGTTTCAGCATATCCTGATTTTAGTATATAAAATTATATCCATTATCAAAATTGTGTACTATTAATTTAATGCATAAAATTGTGTGAAATTAAGCACAGTGTTCCTAAGTGTTCCTTGTCCTGACACATACGGAGCTGGCAACATGAATTTGGCTGTCTATTGTGCCTTTCCACAGATGTGACGCGTGTGACGTCATACTTCCTTTAACCCCCCTCCCCTACGTCACACGTCGTCGCAATAATGTTAATCCCTGTCCCCCTCGGAGCGTGACGTCATTTATGCACGACCCCTTAGGGTTAGGGTTAATGAGAATATGGAGGTGGGAAGAATTTTCCAAGTGCGACAAATTTTCCACGACACCGGATTACCACCGGGCAATTGATGCTGCAGCTGGGATTGGAGCTATTTTACGCCGAACGGACGGACGGATGGACGGATGGAGTACCCGTCGTTGAAATCTCTCTGGCCTACCTGTTCGACGTAGGCTGCCTACGTTCGAACACGTCGTCGTCGCAGTGTTTTAGTGCCGCCCAAAGTCAGCGCGGACGGGACGCGCCGCGCCGTTCGGTGCCGCCCAACGTTAATGGCTGTCGACTTCCGTCGTTTTCTGTCGTCGCCTATTACCTACGACACATTACATTATATCTTTACTTTTTAGTCAATGTCAGATCCGGCCGGTGACCATGACTTAACTGATCGGTATAAAAATGCGCCGTTTGTAGCCTAGGGCCTATAGGCCGACGCGAAACTGTATTTTGACGGTATCGTTAGTTCGATTGCGCTCTGGTCATTTCGCCGTTTCAACACCCGTCCATTGCAGTTCTGTGTCTGTAAGTATCTGTACGTATAACGGAATATATTCATAAATGCCGTCCAAACAAAACTTCAATAATAGGTTAGTTTCTTAACTTTATTTCCTTTTTTACGATAATAGAAGGCAAGTTTTCGCAAGTTGTACGATTTACAGATTAAGTAAATCTTTTACTTGCGTCCAACAGCCATAATAACTTAGAATTTTCCACGCAATCAGATATCTACCGTATATTAACCAGTGCTTTTACACGCTATAATAACCATTTTTATTCTGATATTGTTTAATTAAATTTCTTTAAATTTCTTTACATAGGCTGCCGGTATTGCTGGTTCAAGTGCAACCAAGGTCAAACCAAGGTTATTGATTGAGCTTTTAAGGCTCAGATTAATACTGAAACTTTGGATTTTTTTTAAACCAAGAAAATACAGTTCCAAGATTAACGCACTTCGGCTATCATATTTTCTGTGCGTATGCTATTGCAATGTTCTACGAATCACTTCTCGATTAATTAATTCCCTTATTGTTTTCGTTTGCGTGCGACAAGTTGACGTCATTATCATCATCATCAGCAGCAGCAGCAACAACAACAACAACAGCAGTGGAGTACTGTATTGAGAGATGTTCTCGGAGCGCGACTTGGACACGGTACTGTACGGCTACTTGCGACCTGCCTACGACCCGTTGAATGCAATGAGTCCGGGACACGCCCTGTCGGGTCTGCGTGTCGAACAACTCAGCTACGGTCAGTATAGGCCTTCCTGTCCGCATCACCCACAGTTGATTCAGGTAACTGAAGACCTTGGGCGGGATGCTCATGTTCCACTTTCAGACGTTTGCCGTTGAGCCCGTAGATGTGACAGGCACACGGACGGACGGACGGGCGGTCGGCGTTCGTGCTAAAATACTTTGTCTTTGAATATACTCATACGATAACTATTAAGTTATATGAATTCACGATGATCAAAATGTAATCCTTATTGACTGATTTCAATGATTTGTTGACGTTACGGCAGCCACTGCAGTTTTCGTCGGTACGACTGTCTGTTAAGTGTCACTGCAGCCGACAGTAGGCCTAGGCCTAAGTAGTCATAGTCATGAAAAAGTAAGCAAGAGGAGTCCCCGTCTCGGTTCATCGACTTGCCTTGTTTTTCCTTATGTGTGTCGCATTCTTGATCCACCGATCCATCCTCTTGCTTTCCCTGTCGATCATTTTGGCGCGGTCCCAGTACCAGTAGGGCCTAGATGTTGCATTTTGGCGAATTCATATAGCTCATCATAAAATGTTGTTTAAAAGCTTTCGTTTTCTGTTTTAAGCGCGGGCGAGTGTACTGTGTATTATTGAGCAGGAATGGAGCGTATACTGGCAGGCAATGGTAGTTACGGCGCACATCGCTGTGGGACGCCCAGACCTCCGGACCATTCCGCACTCCAGCTGCCTGATGGTACGTTTAACTCAATTGTATACAGATCTTCCCACGACTAAGCGCCAACTCCTTCTGTTTCGATTTGCTGCGAATTTCGTCATCGCATCTTTTAAATTTGATTTCAGTGACGTAAACAAGGGAGGCCAAAAGGCCCAGGCCCTCCATTGTATTTTTTTGTATTTGTTGTTAAAATAGATATTATAGATTTGGGATAATAATTAAAATAATGTTGCCGCCAGACGTCATATTTGAAGACTATATGCACCGTATTAAATTTAGGCTGGCGCTCTGCTCCGGACTCCGCTGCGGGAGTTCGCAGCGCTCTCCCAGCCACTTTAGCTGGAACTTAGAAGTCCTACTTCTAAGAGAAAGGCGAGAGAAAAAGAGGGAAAGGAAAGAAAAAAGGAAAAAAGGAGGGGACGACAGGAGAGAGGAAAGAGAAGAAAAGAACAGAAGGGAGGGAAAGTATTATATTGAAAGATTTTCACGCAGCGCGACTTGGACACTGTGCTCTGCGGCTACGTGCGACCTGCCCAAATTCACAGGCTTCCAAATTGACATTCCACCTACGCCATTGTTTGGTTTTAACCAGTTGTTTTGAATTAAAATTTTTATACTGCGCGATGGCCTGTTTTGTTTTGTAATCTGCGCCACTAGGATATGGCAATGATGTTAAAGATGCGCTGGTGGGCGGTGTATGATGTGAAGGGTTGGAAATCAGGAGAACGACTCTGGCTGGACTGTGGCATTACAGTGTTCATTGTGTGTCGTCGAGAGGTCTGCCAAGAGGAACTCGTTTTGGTCCGTACTCAGGCCGTGTCGTCAGCATCACTGAAATCAAGTTCAGTGACGACAACAGCTTCATGTGGGAGGTTTCTCTTTTGAACCATGTCTGTCCGTCTCTGGGTCTGTCTGTCTGTTTCTCTGTGCATCGCTGTCTCTCTGTCTGTCTGCTCGTTTGTTGGCAAGCGTATTTACACGTATCTACGTTTTAAAAATCAGTTCTCTAAAAACTTAACATCGTCTTTCCATTCATGGATTGAAAAATAAAGGCAATTTAGTGGCTTTAACGGTGTGTACGCTATAGCTCATAATGTGAACCCATCTCGGCGCCAGAGAGCGTCACCTGTCACGTTAGATCGAGATCATACGAAATGCGGGTAAACGCGTCCCGTTTTAACCGCAACCAAACAATGCAAGCCAGTATACTCGACTTATCTACCCCGAAAGGATGGAAGGCTGAGTTGATAACTTTTGTGCGGTTCGTTAATAAGCCCCTATTTCGAGGTCGTTTACCTGACCCATCCAGGTAGTGACCGGGCTTGACTTAGCAAATCCGTTGATGAAAGCCAACGCGTTAACAACCACGCCAAGCCGTCACTGTGTGTATGTATCGTGTAGCCATTGTATCAGGTGTTTGGCGAGGACGGTCAACTGCGTCATTTTGTGGACGGTCGCGGCAGCAGCAGTAGCTGGATGTCTTACGTCAACTGTGCCCGTTGTCCTGCCGAAGAGAATCTGAGCATGGTTCAGTCACGTGACGGCAATCTCTACTATGACGTCATCGGCGACATACCCTGCAACACCGAACTGCTGGTCTCAAGCCGTATTTACTTCATAGCCACTCTGTCTAACTTTTAAGTTTTTTCTCTTAAGCTCTCAGTTTTTCCTAGACTAGCGCTTAGTTATCTACTGATCTGGCTGTGAAACAAACTATTACTTTTAGGCTACCGGTAGTGCTAGCTTGCTCAATTAACACAATTTGTGCTGTTTTTGGCTTAGTAGTTTTATATCCCGTTTACACGATGACACTATAACTCGATGAGCGCTCGAAAAGCGCTCATCAAGCCGTTTTAAGTGTTTAAATTGCAATGGCATAGCTTGTCAAGCATTTACCAATCCTTCATCAAGCACACATTGAGCTGCCTTGGTGACTGCTTGATGTGTGTTTGGTGAATGCTTGATAAATGTTTGTCGAAGCAGCTTGATGAACCAGCTTCATCGTTTAATTGAGGTATTAGTTTTAGACATAGTCACCCTGTCTTTGCACGTAATAAAGTAGCAGAATTTTGGGTGAGTTAAAAACATATTTATTTATTTCGATGACAAATGTCGAAAATATTCGTGCAAAAATATCAAAATCTAACAATGGGTCTTCAAATTACAATCGATAATGACGGGGATTCTTTTTGAGACACAGTATAGATTTGCTTAGAATACTAAACATAACTATAACTAAACTCTGAAAAAGTTGAAAGCCAAATTTGTTAGACTTGCGTTAGGGTCTATAACAATGCAAAAGCACAAAATTAACGCCTTGTTATCTAATGGGGTGTTTACACGATCCAGCAAACGTCCAACAAACTTCTAACAAATGTATTCAAAATACACGTGCTAATGCTGGACGTTTGCTAGACGTTTGCTGGATCGTGTAAACACCCTATAAGCGGTAGCTTTGTTTTTGTTGTTTCAGTCAACATAGGCGAATTGGTCGTTTTTGAACCACGGTGTAGCCTATGTATATACACTGTGTCCGAAAAAAGCAATCCCCTAAACATCGTGCAATAAAAATGTCAAATCTAAACGAATTTTAAAAAAAAATTATACACGGGATTATCAATAAATTGTTAAAGCTATCACTAAATTTCGTTAAAAATAACATTTCTTAGCGGAGTTATTAATTTTTGAATATTGGTAACAAAATATCTCTGTTACCAATATAGCGTTACATAAGTTAACCCTTCTGTTAATGTACATTTGCGTAACTTTAACAAGCAGCATCTGATTCTAGCGAAATTCAAATTATTGAACATCAATAATGCATCATATATTGGCAATCAAAGTGCAAAATTTTGTTAAAACTGCGAAAACAAAGAATATTTACAACAGCTTTAGTGAGGTCACCCCAAAACACTTTACTTTTGGGTTTTTATTTCTGACTTTTCCACGAAGATCTGAGACTAAAACGTTTTGGCATGACCTCACAAAAGCCGCTGTAACTGTTGTTTGCTTTGGCAAATTTGTCTGTAATTTGGCAGTTTGATTGCCGCCGGATGATGCATTGTTAGTGTAAAATTTTTACCAGAATCAGACGTTGTTTGTTAAAGTTAAGCAAATGTATAGTAACAGAGGGGCTTACTTATGTAACGCCATATTGGTAACGAAATTATTTTGTTATTGATATTCAACCTTTAATAACTACGCTAAAAATGATATTTTTCAACGAAATTTGGTGATCGTTTAAGCAGTTTATTGTAAATATAGCGCACGAAATTTTATTCAGATTCGTTCAGATTTGACATTTTTATTGCACGATGACTAGGGAGTTACTTTTTTGTCGGACACAGTGTACTTGGCGTGCAGGTGTGGTACAGCGTACAGTGTTACGAACAGTTTATGGGAATTCCCATAGCACTGTGCGGTGATGTTCGTGACGTCATCATGACGTCATACATACGCGGCGGCAATTTTTCTCAAGGTAAATATTATATAACTTTTTGTTATACAAGTATACGCTTTACTTACTGTCATGTGTCATGAGTGACGTTTTTGTTGCGTTTGACTGCTGTGAACAGGTAAATGTATGCCTAAAGTAAATCACCCATAGTCATCAGCGTTCTCTCACAGTCTGTGACTGATGCGAGCGGTGCTCATCGGCGTTTTCATGGACCGACCCCGAGCCGGCAGTGAGTGAAAAAGCAACTCAGATGACGGAGGGCCAGTCCTCAGACTTTCCATATACTGCCGTAACCTCCCCGGCGTATGTCTTGGTGACAGAGGCACATGTGTATGAACAACTTGCCCAAGGTTGTTACTTGGCAATGGAACGGCCAGGAGTCGAACCAGCGACATCGCAATTACTAGTCCGACGCGCTACCGTTAGACTATTAATTCAAAGTTCAAACTTTCAGTACTGAAGATTACCGGACGTCGAAAAACCCTCAAGAAAATGACGCATATCTCGGGTGCGTGATTGCGGTTTGTGTGGCGGTTTATGACCCAATTTACTCTCAATGTCTGTGTTTTAAGACGCTCGTCAGTCGTCAGCTCAACGGACGGCCGCATATTATGGCGCCGCCACGTTTTTTTCGTTTACTGACACCGTGCAGGTGGGCTGAGCGCCAACAACACAGAGACAACTGATGGCTACCAGTGCGAGAACTGCGGCAAGGTTTTTGCTTACCGGTATTACCGTGACAAGCACATGCGTATTAGTAGTAGTGGTAGTTGTTGTTGTTGTTGTAGTCGTGACAAGCACATGAAGTACACGCGTTGCATTGACCACGGTGATCGACAGTTTCCGTGCCAACTATGTACCAGGTTATTCACGCAACAGTCTTTTGTATTGTGTCAACGTAATTGCTATGATGCAGTTATATTAAAATTTACATACTTATAGGCAAAGATCCGCTGAGAGAAGTTTTTTTTACGCGAAACTTGAAATTCGCTGCCTGACAGTCTTCGTGACCCAGAACTGAGTCTCCATCGACACTTTCAAACGTCAGTTAAAAACATGCCTTTTGCGAAATATTGACGACAAATGTATTAAGCGCGTTGAAGATTTTTTGAGTATACGCTATATAAATTTACACTTTACTTTACTTACTTACTTACTTACAGACTCGTCAAAATAAGAAACTCTATAGAAACTTCTGCGTTGGTTCAGTCAAGGTGTACGATAAGTTTACATCGTCGCGTCGTTTGGTGTTTACATTGGTGGCCAGCGTTGATGAGCGTTCGCTTTTCTAGCAGCTGGTCTCATTATGAATAATTTGCGTAATTATTTGTGGCAAAACAATATTATTGTTGTTTGTGTGGTGGTGATGCGCGTTGAGGTCATTTGAAAAGCGAGATCGACTGCGTATTCATGTGCTGCACGTGCACGAAAAGCATCAGCCTCATCGCTGCACCATCTGCGGCAAATCTTTCAGTCAGTCTTCCAGTCTCAACAAACACACGAGGGTACGCCTACCGAATTCAATTTGTCTTCTTACTTTCTATCATTATTCTGCTTCTCCCTTCGGTGCTGGATTAAGGCCAAGGCGGTTGGGGATATAGCATGCGTCCCCGGACTTCCACACATTACGGGCCCACGCCAGCGGCGTCGTGAGTCAAAAAAATAAATGAGGCAAAAGTTGCAATTTTTCCACAAAATTCCGACAGAGAGCGGCAAATTTCCACGACAGAAAATATTATGGGTGCTTGAAATTTTAATTTTTTTCTCAAATTTTGCCAAAATGGGGGTTTTCGGCCCCGTATTTTGCGTTTTGAAAAAAACGTTTCTGACAAGATGATTTTCGGACAAGGTTCCCACAGCTTAAAATTAAAGGAGTGATGGCAAATCGTCTTCTTTCTTCCCCGTTCTTTCGCAACACATTTCTGACAGTGTTTCAATGTGTTTTACATGTCATTTAAACACAGCCAAACTAAGTAGAATCGGTGACAATGATGACTGCATGTCAGGTGCACAGTGGAGAGAGACCGTACAAATGTGTCTATTGTGGCAAAGCTTTCACTGCTTCGAGCATCTTACGAACTCACATTCGGCAGCACTCCGGCGAAAAACCTTTCAAGGTAACAATAACAGTAACGGACGTATTTTTGATATTTCTATCTAAATGTCAGGAATGTTTCTACCGAACGCAACACTCTAGGCATTACTGATTCCTGCATATACCCCGATATAGTTGCGTTCGTGGCCATATTTTTTTCCAAAAGAAATAATATTGCCTTATAGGCATATGTGCAAGGCATGGTATGCCGAGCTTTCTGCTGGTAAGCCTGTAGTGTATTTTGCGTCATAGTGTACCTTCGTATTTTCGGTAAAATAAAAATAAATTCGGGCTTATTTTTTACTTAAATATCTTAAGTCCATTTCCCTAAAATTATTTATCTTTCGGATATAAATAATAAATATTATAAATTCATATCTTTCGCTAAAAAGGTCATCAAACGTCGCCTTTTAGTATGGTATAAAGCCACATAGTTGCTGTCGGAGCTCCCTGTAAATACGTTATGTAACAATTGCTATAAAATACGTTATATTATAACAATGGCAGTCACGTGATATGCAACCTAGGCTCTTTTGGCCGGCTGCGGCAGTATAAAAGGCGAAGCGCAGTGATGACAACTGATCAGTTTGATCGAGAGCTCGGATAGAACACATCGACTGAGAAGGTGCCGAGCCTTCGCCTTCCCAAACGAAGCAACGAAAACCAACGAAACACTTTACTTCCAAACAAAATTTACTGTTCAATAATAACTATATCTCTGTCCATTCACGGTCATTTCACGAAGCCCCTTTCGTCGGCAACCCTTCGTTTAACACGAACTCATTACCAGCATGGGTAACCACCTATCTTTCGGTGCCGAAGGTACCCATGAAGCTGAGATCTTGCAATCACCCAGTACGAAAGACGAAGCGAAAGCAGCGGGTGGTTACAAGCCTACTGTTAACAGTTTTGCAAAAGTTTTGTATAGGCCTATATGCGTAACGACGGTGACAATTGAAAATCTGCTCTACAGCTGAGTCGGGTCGGCGTCGTAGATTTGAACTGGCCGTTTGAGTACCTCTGCTGAAGCGAAACGAACAAAGAGGCTATGTTTTGGGTTTGTCTATTTTGAACGGATCTTCGGGACAATGTGTGGAAGGGTTGGGCCTGCCGAAAGCGGGATTGTTTAGATATCGTTGGCCATATAGTTTTTTGATGATTGTTTAAATATAGGATTTTTTACTGCAAAGCTAAGTTTTTTTTACTTAAACACTTTCTTTTTTTCCTATTTTAGTTATGTTAGTTTACTTTCTGTGTAGAGTGTACTTTTTACTTTCTGTATGGCGAATAAGGATGGATATTAAATCCAGGTTGCAGCATCATTCTGTGCGGATATTTGAGATCTGATCGCTTGTTGTTATTGTTGTTGACGATGCGTCTGCAGTGCAAACACTGTGGTCGAGTGTTCGCGTCGCACGCCGCTCACGACAGTCACGTGAGAAGAATTCACCAATCACAAACGCTGTCGGCTTCACGTGGTCACGACCAGGGTCACGTGCAGACTCCACAGCAGCCGTCGACGTACAGAAACCGATATTAGCTGCGAACAGGAACTGTCATAAGCTCTAGCGCGTCTCATGAGCATTAGCCAAGATTTATTGTTATGTCTTCCTAAAAGCACTGCTCAAGCCAACATACGAGTTTTTCAGTTTTTTTTTTGAAAAGACCGCGGGCACATTAGCGGCTACGGTGCTGCAATTGACTTCTTTCTGCAGCGTTCGGAACCTAGCGCTAGAACAAGAGTTAGTGTCTGTGTCTGTATTGTGCTGGGCTTATCAGAAGTCTGCTTCATCGTTTTCAAACCAGCTGTTCAGCTATTCACGGGCATCATAGTACTGCTTACAACCAGCGTATTTCTATCGGTCTGTCTATAGAGACGCCTGCGCGGCCGCTATCTATCCTATTCGCTCATTCACAGCTTAGCTAACAATACAAACCAACTTTGCACGGCTTACATCACTCCGCTAATATCACCAGAAATCACCGCGCTGACTTAACGAGCGTCGTCACTAATTATTGCTCGCCTGAATAGCAGACGTAAAATCCTTCCCGAGCCATAGGACGGCGGACGGTGATCTGAGTTACCTTAGCCTTCAGTCGGACACCAGCTTACACTGCGAGACCACACATACGCTACTGTTGCTTTTCTGAGATGTTGCCACAAAATGCTAAAAGCAAACATTAGAAAAAAAGCAACGACAATAACAAAATAGCCAACAGGTTACTTTTGGAAGCATACATTTCAGTCTGAAAAAAACAGCAGTAGATAAATTCTGATATCACAAGAAAAATCGAACTAAACCCTTCACAAAAATTTCGAATCATCAAAAAACACTGCAAATGACAGAAATCTTTCAATAAACACATCAGATCAGGAGGGGGAGACACAAATCAACGCGTATTCTGTCGTAATATAAATCCGGACAAGATCATAGCCAACATTTTACTTTGAGGTTCGTTTAACTTTTCCCTTGCCTTTCTCTTTCTTTTTTCTCTCACTTGCTTTTCCTCACTAGCCCTTTGCTTTCCTTGTCTTTCCCATTTCTTCCCCCAAATGTGGGGAAACGCACTAAGCATTTAGACACAAATACGGCTGTCAAAACGCATCTCGCGTGGCAACGTTTTCCAGTCGTTTTGTGCCATGTAGATGACATTGTTTTGATCAATTGGCCCTAGAAACTTGCACGCTAGAAACAGTAGGCAAGCTAGGCTATGTTTCTGTTGATAAAATATCTAGCGAAAAAAACCAACATTTCGCTTGGAAAGAGTTGAAGCCATTAACCGCCCCCTAAATATGGCATTAAATCCAGATTCTATATTTTGAGCAAAATATTAACAAGCACAAAAATCAAATGGCAGACAAACCATAAATAACAAAAAACACCTAAAAAGTAAGTAATATTATGTTTTATTTTACGGAAACGGCAACTGTAAGTAAAAAATAATTAAGTAAGTAAACATACAACTGCAAAACTGTACAAATTCAAGTGTGTATTTTAAAACAGAAGCGACGAAAAAAACGCCAGAAAGACGTAGCAAAATAGCAGTAATATACCTGGCAATACATAAAATGTTGTTACCCAAGTTTCATGAATTTATATTTTTATTAAATAAATTTGCATCAGTGTTTAGTAAAGATCCGACCACAGCTAAAATGCGTCGCAATGCTTAGTTTGTTATAATTATGAAAAATGCTAGCAATAATACTTGATGCTGTAATACCGCTAGTAGTGTCACTTTTTGCAAATTTAATGCTAAATGTTTCAGTAAAAATGTTACGAAAATCAATCAAAATTTGATAGTGTTATAGCAAAAAATTTGGTGGCCGTCTTTTGTGCACCACCCGGTATAAAACTGCGTAGCAGTGGCAACTTACTAGAAGAACGCAAAGTCAGCAAATTTTCGCCATGCAATGTGTGATTACACACTACAGCACACACGTAGCCTACTATAGCTACTACTCAATAAATTACGCATAAGATATCAACAAACAACTACAAAGTTAACTATGTACAGCATATCCTGTAAAAACTAAACCACACAAGGCACTATTTAGGCCTATATCTATGCAGATTTCTTGCTGGCGGAGGCCTAGGCGTGGTAGACTAAAAAATAACAATAAACAGTAAATAATTACAACTCAACTACTCAAATAGTTAAATCAATTTCACAAATTAGTTACGAACCAGTTAGACTAGTAGTTAATCAACTTACTAGCCAGTAGGCGATGTGGCTCGCGACTGCTAGCCACAGATATGCTGTCTGACAACAAGGGTCGCTTACAGCTGTCACGAGCCAATAAATACGGATAAAGCTGCTGTACAACGAGGTCGATACAATGGAATTCCTTAAGACGGCAGAAGTCAGTAAACAGTCTCTGATCAGTGTCTCACAGCTGATGCAATATTCTTCAAGTCTAGGTTACAACTTTACATTTTAAACAAACTTTACTAATCGACCTCAGTAAAACGGACGGTGTACAGCCTGCACTATATTTAGACACAAATGTCACTAATAAGTTAAAGTCGCTAAAAATACAAACAGAATATGTTAAATATTCAAGTTCAACAAACTAGCGCCCGACCAGCGTCTGTGTAAAACGAAACGAGAAATTGAGGCCTATACAAGGTGCATCGATAAACGACAGTGGCGTCATTTCAGTAATCATTCCAGGTCTCTGTCTACGTAACGTATTGTTCTTACAGCAGTAACACTGTTTCAAAGGTATGATTTACATAGAAAAAATTAAAATTATAAATCCTTGAGGGGTCCATAGACCCCTCCAGCCCCCTAAATGACGCCACTGATAAAGGAAGTGTTTTCATGAAGGTTAAAACGTCACCAGCTAAACGACATCATCATCATCATTACTACGACACCGAGTTCAGACACACGGGCACATAATCGCACATACCCTGAAAAAACCCAAAAACCCACCTGAGAAATCCCACCCCAAACTTAGTCCAATTTTAATTTCTTGTGCCACTAATGATGACATATTTTCAAAAAGATTAAGTTCTTTCCTTAAAACCTATAAATTTGCATTTTTGGGTTATTTACTTAACGTGGACAATATCTATACAACTTAACACTCATGAAAACCGCAGTCAGAACCCATAAAATTGAGTCTTTTAAAAAAATCCGGGTTTAACCCCCAAAACTAATAGAAGCCAACTATTTGGGCTTTTTCAACCTTGCTGCGGCGCCAGCAGTAAACATGTATACATACACGTTGAGGTGTTACAATAAGTCTAACGAAACTAACCGAAGCAACTTTGGCACTAAGCAGCATTGCTGCCAATATTACGTTATTTCACGCATGAATGGAACGTTGTACAGGTCGAAATTCCTACATATCACAGGCTGAACGGTAGTTCAAGCCATGTGTTAACGGCGACTTTTCTTTCTTATGGGAAAGCCAAAAATTTGACCCCCACAGAATCAAAACCCCTGATCTGATTGAGATAAAATTTGGCACGGTTGATAACGTTGGCTAGATGACCCCTCATGCAAAATTTCATGTAAATCTGCGCAAGGGGGGGGGCTTCTCAGCAAATAGGTGAAATATACGCAAAAATTTTTCTAGCTGTACATATACCTTTTTTCAGAAACTCACCTACAGGTCAGACAAAAGGTGACATTATTCAGCAGCACATTGACGCACATTCAGTGTGATGCGGGCAATATCACCTTTTGTAATTTTTGCTGTTTTCGATGTGCAAGTCCTTAAATGTTGCCGTTAACAAGTGTATTAACTGATGTTTTGTACATTTATTGTCTATAATAACCATCCAGCTATATCTGCATCTATTTAGCTACAATTTGTTATGTGAATTTTGCCTGCATGTCCCACTAGCTGCACTAGTAGGTTATCAAAACGTTATCCCACTCTACAGGGTGGTCCAAAAAAAAACCGCACAAAGTTAATGACACCATAATTTTGCAACCATACGTATAGATCATGTGGTTTTCCGCAAAATGTTCCAAAAAAAATTTCTTACATGACTAAAGTCAATATTTGAATACAGCAGTTAAATATTCTTTGTTATTGCCGCTGGAAATTGAACTGTGCAAAAAAGTATTACCCTCGACACTGC
>Ga0056128_1002978_pt1 | contig 20472 bp, 14 predicted proteins | sample WorMetLIZISLAND2_FD_71113 | JGI IMG/M metagenome (GOLD analysis project Ga0056128, IMG submission 71113) | Marine gutless worms symbiont microbial communities from Max Planck institute for Marine Microbiology, Germany - Olavius geniculatus... ... | reverse complement strand
AGTTAACTTCAAGGCCTAAAGGACGGGCTTCGTCATTCAGTACATCCAAGGCCAGTAGAAGAACCTCCAGCATTTCGGCAAGAAGAGCGACGTCATCAGCATAGTCGAGATCAGTAAAAAATCTCTGTGCTCTGTGTTGTGATATTGCCGTAGAAAAATCAGTACCAAAGCAAAGCAGTGATAAAGTGAAGATAATATTAATATTATGAAATTACCAAGTGAACCAAGATTAGTCTGAGTATGTTTGCCTGAATACAGCTAGTGCTAGTGGTCTGAGCAACACACCAATGTTGAACATTTGCTATATATAAGTGTGCATTTGAAACAGCAACCCTCATAAAAGATGCAACACTATTTGTCCGTTTAGATGGAATAACAACACATAGTTCATTCAATATTACAAATTTGATTGCAATTATTTGCATAATAGCAACAGATCAAATAATTAGCTTACACAGTTATCAAGACAAAGATATGATCAGTATTCCTGCTGAAAGTGGAAAACAGAACTTATAAATATAACTGATGTGAAATAAGAAAATAATATCATCAAAATAATCACTGAGAGCATATTAACAACGCCATATACTGTGTCCCAAAAACTCCCTTGATGACTTTTTCCATAACTTAGCCAAATTAGGATGTTTTTCATATACAGCATCCCACAATAGACCTACACCGTGGTCTATAAAAAACGTGCCACTATTATTTTTTTCTTAGTTTCGTGAAACATTGTCCAATTTTGATAATTTTTGACATGCAACATCAGGAAAAAAATTGATGCAAGTTACTATAGTTTTGGCCACCTAACTTTAATACTGTCGCTACACTACCTTGTGAAATACAGAAGTCCTAGTTTGGCCATTTACAACAATGAATTCATACTGGACTGCACGTGTTGGCTCAGAAATAATTAAATAAAAAGCGACAAACACGATTGGCAACTACCGTATCTCAAAAAGTCACACGTGTCACATCACATCTTCTTTACATGTTCTCAAAATGTCTTCCTCCACCACGAATACAAGTGGCAAACGTCGACATCACACGCAAACAGCAGGCTCAACAACCTGCATTTCACAAGGCAGTGTAGCGACAGTATTGAAGTGCCGCGGGCAAAAGTATATTGACTTGCATCAAGTTTCTTTCTGATGTTGCAGGCCAAAAATTATGAAAATCAGCCGATGCTGCACAGAGCTATTCAAAAAATAAAAGTGGCACGTTTTTATAGACCACGGTGTATATGTAAATATTCAGCAATAAACGTAAGCATAACATCTCAGATCAACTCACTTTTGTTTTAGAAAATGGCACAAGTGCTGTGAGAAGTAAACATTTTTTTGAGACACGGTGTATAACTTGGTCAGGTTTTAAAACAAGCAGATAACGGTGCACAGCAGAATACAAAATCTGTTATTATGTGAGAAAGTTTTGACGTCATAAGTGCAGAGACAGATACAACAAAAGTCACCTGATGCACAGTGAATCGTGCATGAAAAACGACATCATAAAAACAGCAATAAAAGCACTATTCTGCATACAGCAACCTTGTGAGTTAGTCACCTTATGATAAACAGTAACCATACAATCTAACTATAATTCAGTCATCAACTCTAATCCAACTACTATAATTTTACTACTACTGCTACCAGTAGGCCTAATATTAGTATAACGACAGCAGTGTACAGGGTGGCGCATGAAATAGTGGAACATCACCATTAAGTTAATTAACATAGATAATTACTCGGTCATGATTTTAAATATATTTACAACAATTAGCTTTGATCAATGCAGTAACGTTTCACCACGTTAAACAATTTTTGATTAGTTCTGTAAGTCAGTTGATATTAGCTGATAGCAAATAGCTCGACATAACATACACAGCAGAAAAGATGAAATGTTCCCGTAATTTTGTGGCACCCTGCACTGCATAATGCACCAGCGACAATGAGTGAGTAGGGTTTAACATCCCACCCGACACAGTATAGGTCATTTCAGGGATGGCCTTTGCAGGCAAAATTGCACATACACATAATAACGAAGCAAAAAGTTGAACCTTTATGAAACACAAAACACAAAAAAACGACGGAAATCTAAAATTGTAAGAACTGCCGATTACAAATGTGCATATGTATCGAAAATGACAGTTCTAATAACATTCCCTGTTTTCCTCCAGACAGTAATTAATCTCAAAATGCTGTCTATCGAGAACAGGGGAAGCACCAGCGACAGCACGGTGATAAGTTAAGACTAGGACTATTACAAAGAACCTCTAACGACAGACGCCGGCCAGCTAAGACACTGTTTATCTCACATTGTGCCCTGCATGAGATATGAATGCTAAATATTCTATGCAACAGCAAGCAGGCTGGCAGAACAGAAGCAAAGCAAAACCAAGTCAGATAATACAGAATGCAAGATTTAAACGCACAATGATGAGAGAAAATTAACAGAAGATCAGAATTGAAAACAGATCTGTGATGCACAAAACAAATAACAAAAATATCAACAAAATAATACGATACAAATATCAATGAAATATCAACATCATCGTCAGCAGCAGCAGCAGCAAGAGGCAACAAACACAGCTATGTGCAATTTTACAGCAATAAAGTCGAAAACTAACTTGAAATTCTATTACTAAATGTCTAACATTCCAATTTTGCCAAATGCAACAAAAACCAGACTGACTCTGAAAAGCTGTAGATTTCTTAATTGTTGGAATAGAAACCAAACACAACATGAAAAGATCACTTCAATTCCGAAATAAGAAAGCATGTAGTGTTTGGAACAGCTTTTATCCAAGAATTTTACACAACTAGTTGGTGCTTTTCTACAACGAAAATGGTTCATTCCTATATATTCAGCTATTCACAGCACTTTTGGCAATTAGTGCAACAATTAACAAAGCTACATCTTTTCAACTATCATCTGATTTTTACTGGTACCCGTATCTGAAACAAGGTGAACGCAAATGATAACCGTGACTGATGACAAATACCTGAGCACACATCAAAGGCTTTATCTATCCCTATGCTACCTTCAAATCCAATCTGATCTAATTCTGCTGTTATCACCAAGTGAGCAAAATAAAGGCTTCAGATAACATTCTACCCCACAATTCTTATCAGTCAATCAGTCGTCATGCTATTTACAAACAAACCTACAGCTAAGGAGAAAAAAAACGCAGAAAAGCTAAACCCAGGAACAATAAAGTGGCCTTGGCCAATAGAACACACGCAAGAAACACACAAGAAACACTTGAAACTAACATGACAAGACTGGCATTAGCTCACGTGTAAAAACAGGAGCATGTACAACAATAGTAGAGACAATACAGCACAAAGAACAGATAGATACTCTCTCTGCGTCATCAGCAGGCAGCCAACAGCGAACTGACACCAGATTGGCAGAAGGGCAACGTTGAATAAAATGGAAGTTCCTCCACATGTCACAAGATTTAAAACCAAACCCAAGAAGACCTGATTATCAATGACTGACTGTTTCACTTTATACTGAATCCGAAGTTCTGTAACTCCCCCAAGATACAGAAACAGAAATATGTCATTTTGATGACGCTGTAATCACTTAAGACGATATGCATAATAACGCGCCAAAGCAGAATATGGCAGCTACTGTTAAACAAGAATGTAAAGCAGATCAATGAAATTTCAGGCAAAAGCCTAAGCCACTGTTTTTTGGATATTAGCAGAAACTAACAGATACTACCTTTAGGCTGTACGGCACACAACCAACTGTACATAATTACCCTACAAACTTCTGCAGAGGTTCCCCAAAAATGTGCAAACGTTTAAGTAGTAAATGTACACACCAAACAAAACTGTATACCGGTACCTACCTATATGTAGACACCTAAAGCTCAGAATCATTAACACTTAAAAACATGCTATATACAGCACACACGTTTAAGTACTTGATCACAGCCATGATGGACATTTTCTGTCCAGACGATAACAATAATATTGCCAATATCAATTCACTACATTTGCGACATGTGGATACAACATTCATTTCGCTTAGTGAATATTTCTCACCAGGATTCATACGCACTTGCCTATAAGGATATCTAGGATTGTCCAGGATCTCAAAGTGAAATTCCAGGGTTTTCACAGACCAAAATACAGTGTTTTGCAATAATCATTTAAAAAAAAATTCACTGACAGAATCAGCCAACAAAAATCAGCGAACAGCGCCAATGTTATCAATTATATGACATTGGCTTAAGGTGTTATAGAGCACGAATAGATCCAAAACACAGGTGGTACTTATACATGGTTAGCTGATTAAACACAATTAACCTCGATAAACTTCCATAACTTCACAATATTTTCCCTGGGCTTTCCCAGAATCATGGTCTTATTCCAAGACTTTCCAGCTCAGGAAATTGTTACATTTAAATTCTACACCTTTCCAGACTCTGTATGAACCCTGGTTTAAAGAGATGATCACAGCCATGACAAACGTTTTCTACCCACTAATAATGCTAATGGCGACATTATTGCCAACACTGATTCACCAAGACTTTACTACAGCCACAGAGTGCAATATCGCACACACAGAGTCAACTATGAACCTGCTTTGAAAATATTCTCAGCACAACAGTGCTACACAATGTCCGATCCACTGGCCACATATGGCTCATAACGTCCAGAAAAGCATTAAAATATGAAAGTATATGCCTCAAAAATTATTCTCTGACGGTTTTACACAAGTAAGGAAAACATACCAGCTAGCTCAATAAAATATAATGTACGAAAAATGCCAACTATTTTTTAGCATCAATGAAAATCTTGCATTGGTGTGGTGGCATGCTTGATAAAATATACAATAGAATACATTTCTTCTGTTGTTCTGCATTAACGATAATTTTTCATCGACGCAGGCTGCAGTGACTTTTGAGACTATGTTATGTGGCCCATGGCTCAAAAACACTGTGCAGCATAAATCTATGAAGCAGCTACTGCCACGTTACATAAGTTGACCATTTTGGGCAGCAAAATCACTGTTAAAAGATGCCATCAGAAAATTTACATCACAATATAATCTGCATTCTGATTCTTAGTAGGGCTGTACCAAACACTATAGGCCCTATGTCGGTCTGATATTTCCAAATATAAATAATTTATTCTACTACCCAGCCCATTACAAACAAATGCAAAAAGTAATGCATGACATAACAATAACTGACACAAGATATGCTTGATTATTTACAGCTGTCAGAAATACCAATTTATACTCTGTCAAAACATCACCCACAGACAGCTTCTGACCGATATCAATTTTTGTTCAGAAATTCAATTCTCACAGAACTTTGTCAAAATGGCACCTTTGCTGAACAATTCAGCAGAACACAAATATTATCATATTTGTGTTCTGCTGAATTGTTCAGCCTTCTATTACAACCAAACAAATTGTGAACAGAACTCCGTACAAGCCTAGTTCTTATTTCACAACACTCGACAACAGTAGACGGCACAGTGCAGAATATGAAGGCAAAATGTAGAAGCACATGGCTGCCAATGTCTACAGTCAAAAAAAGTTCTACCGAAATGTAGCCCAACACTGAATACATTTTCAACCGAACTTCCACAAAAATGCTGACCTATTGTCCACTTTAAATGGAAATATCAAATAAGCAACATTCCTACATCTCCAGGGTCCTCGACACAAGGAACCAGCCAGTGCTCTTGTAACTACTGTTAACTATAGTTCTGGGTATGAGCCTCCAACATGATTCATTAACCATTAGCTGTGCTAGCACAAATCCCCACCTTGCCCGAAAGTTAATAACAAGACTGTCAAGCCTTACTCGAGGCTACGTACTACCATTGGGTAGCATCACACACAAGAAAAATCCACGTGACCTTGACATCTGACCCTGATATTCAACAGGCTTGTTAAGATTGTTAAAAAATGTCAAGTTACATGTTCGTGCAAAATTTCATCAAGCCAAGTGCAGCAGTTCTTGAGTTATCATGTTCACAAATAAAAAGAAACTTAGCGACGATGCTGAAAACAGTATGATGATGATAAATACACCTGGACGCACTGACGGTACCTAAGTTAACTGTACCTAATGACACCAACCCACCAGCATCAGCTGTACCTAACAGTCCTAACTGCAGAGTTTCAACCTCACACCTGTTGTCAATCCAGAGTATATCATTTGACGAAAAATCCATTATTTATAATCACGAAGCTCACCAACATAGCTCAGTTTGACCATTCGGAGCCTCAGCTGTGCTGATGAATAATTTTTATAGATTTCTGCAATTATGTACTTTACCCAAATTCATGATTCAATGTGCATCATTCAGTGTCCAAGAATTTTCACAGTTATAATTCACAACTTTACTGGTTTAAAGGTTTTGAGCAATGGAGTGTCATCTGCCATATGAGATCACACACTGTTACCTGCCACCCAACACAGGTGAACGAGCTGCAGCCAGACAGACCGGTATTTGATTTATTCACACCAGAGGCACGGAAGGCTGAGTTGAGCTGAAAAATCTAAAACTGTTAGCTCATTATCAGCATAGTCCTAAGATTGCTAACAGGATCAATATCAATACTGTAGTATCATAGCACAAAACATCTACACGTCACTGCACAAAAGCTGCAATCTGCACGTTATATGCAGTTTGCGGTGCAACGAACCGGTGAACATTGTGCGTTTACGAGTCTGACACTTCTTACAAAACAAATCCTAACAACTGCTCAATTAGTTCAGCATCCCGCCAGCTACAAAAACTTGAATCTCACTAACTCACACGCACACACAACATCAGCTGGCGGGTTTGCAGGTTCATGTACTACACACGTGGTTGGCAACACTCTATGGTGGAGAGAGATTAATGCGATGAGCACATATCTATGACACGCTTGGCTTCTCTCTCGCCACTAAGCAGTGCCCCATGTGAGCTTGAGTAGAATGTCGGATGAGTCGCCTCACCAGCAAACAGCAGCACCGCCTACAGCAGATCAACATTCAACAGTATTAGTAAGAACATAAATATGTTAAATAAAATGTAAATTTATATAATCCGACAACGCCAGAAAAGCCCCTAACCCCTAATACACTGTTTACATCAGTAGTCTGACAAGAAAAAGTAATAATCATCCAAAGACAAAGATGGTATGAACAGGACCATGCAGACACCTTGGTAATACATTCCACATAATCGGGCTGGCAACAGACAGCCATGACAATGTTTATGATGTTATAATCATGGCACTAACACTGAAAAAGTTCACGATCGCATATTTTGCTGAAACCGACATATCGCATATTCTTCCGCACATAATGGCATTTTCAAAACTGCATATGCAAAATTTACACCACATTGCATTTTTTAGCATTTTCCTTGTCCAATGTTGATTTAAGACCATTAAATATTTTTAGCAACAGATGATTACCACTGTTTACAGTTAGACATTGAAGAAATTAAAGTCAAGAATGTCAAAACTGTGCAGAACAGGCCTATTAATGTTAATGTTGATCACGATCATCATTCTCTGTCACTCAAAGTTGCATATGCTGGAAATATGCCACATATGTGCGGCATAACCCTGTGCCAACTAGAAAGCTGAGTTGACCTGGTGGCCGGTTACATACAGAGGTGGTATACCTGTCAACAAACAGTTGCCCATTGATGCACTAACTGAGCTAGTCATAAAACAAGTATCCTTGGTCAGACATAATTGTTAACCCCTACACCATGGCACCAACCAACACATCAACTGATCACTTTGTATATTGATACTATTCAGTTCACAAAGATCCACCTTGTCCCTGTATTTACATGTGTGAGCCGCCCCACACAAGACTAATCAGTGAGTAACATACCCTGCCAGCACTGTCCACCACCGGATCCGCCAATGTTTGTATGTCCTCTACAGCCGAGCCAACAGGAAGATGACAGTATGCTCCAAGTGTGTACGGATTACTTTTCCAGAAAGACCTGCAACCAACGCAACTGGCTTCTAAGTTAATTCACAAACACTAAGTTTCACGTTTGGCAGTGAGAGTTGAATGTGGCATTAATATGGCTCTAGTGGTAAGACTGCAATGTAGAGATAACAAGAAAAGCGCAGCTAACGCAAATGAGAATGCGCAACAACGGTGCATGTTTGAAAGATCAGTAAAACTAAATCTAAGTCAGTCACTAGAGGGCGCCAGACGACCAGCAGTGATTATCTATAGTGTTTTATTTACGCGTACTCGGTAGAAGGCGTCTCACTCAGCCAATGCTGTATCGGCTGGAAATCGCAAATTTTCCCTACCCCCCTCTTATTTAGCACCCTCGTTTGGGGTGACCCCCATTGAATTTATGGAAAAGCTTTACGGTTCCTGAAACTACAGTCTTCCAGGCAGCCAATGGTGATGATTTAGTGATCCTAGCTTGCACCGCTTTTGACTGATCCACTTGTGTGACGAACAGACGAGCAGACAGACAGACGTATGGACAGAATTGCGATGGCTAAGATGCGCTACAGCAGCAGCTGCTGTTGCACGTAAAAATGGTATATAACACTTTAGTGTTAGCTGCACCCAACAGAGGTGAACATGCCCTGCCTTACCTCCAGCCAGACAGGCTGGTACTTGGTTACCTAACCCGAAAGAACAGAAGGCTGAGTTGACCTTGGTGTTGGTTAACGGTTTATGGCATTGTCGGATTATATAAATTTACATTTTATTCAATGGTTTTTACCTTGGTAAATGGTTCATCGGTCCACAGACCTGTCACCCATCTAAGTAGTAACCACCCCTGAACACCAAGATTCCGAGCATTTTTGCCAATCCCGAATCCCAATCCCGGGACTTCAGGATAACTAAAATTGGCTAAGGTTGTACTTTTTGGAGTGTTAAATGACAGAAATGACAATTCTAGCCGTCTAATGAATAAAATATGTCATGTACATTAAAGTCCTACTCCTTGCTGTGCACTGTAATTTGTAATTTGACAATCGCAGTCACTCCCTACCATACAGTACATCTCTAAAAGCTGGCCTACTACATACTATGCAGGATGTAGTCTACTAGGGATACCAAAATAGCGAGCAATCTGTAAGCCTAATCCCAAAACGGGATCCCGGAATTACAAATTTCGTAAATAATCCCAGATCCTCGGATTGAGAATCCAATCCCGGGATTGCAATCACTAGCAGACCTAATAAACCGATTCCAAAGTACCTGCAGACACACAACAAACAGAACTTGTTATCACCTGGTGACCTTCTTCAGTTTAGGAACAGTTCTCACTCTGCTGAGAAATGATGTCAACATTTCAACACATTTCTGTCCAACCTGTTCATCAGTCAATGTTTCCATGTATTCCGATTCTCTGCCCGATATCCACCCTAACCAGACACACACTACGAGTTACACCCCAACATATCCACATCCAATGCCAAACCAGGAAAACACTCCAGAACTTATAAATCAGTACCATTATATAGATGCAAGCAGTACAAATTTATTATTTATCATATTATTATCAATTATTTGTTTTAAATTTTAATACCCCGGCAGTAAAGATCCCAGTGGCAAAAAAACAAAAGTTAACAAGAAATCTGAGCTAATGCTCATGAGATACGCGAGAGCTTATGGCAGTTCCTGTTGGCAGCTAATATATCGGTTTATCTCCATCCATTTCGTCGCACTTCACTCTTCTGCAGCCAAGAATCACACAAAATCACTAAAATCCTCCATTTTCTAGGTTCAAGGTCATGCAAGGTCATCGATGTTGATACCATTAACAAGCATGTCACTATTGCTTGTTATGATAATATAGCCAAATTTCGCCAAAAAACCACATCATTCAATGCCATCTTACCTTAGGTTACCACTTAAGACAGGGTACCCACAACTTCAAATTCTAACACCTATTCCTAAAAAATACCCAGTCCTTTCCTCTTTCAGTAGCCATCAACATCGTAGTAATCGGCGTGGTAGTCATTAAGATATAGCCAAAAAGGAAACCTAACCTTTTTTTATCCCCTTTTCTATGAGTCCCCCAATTACATAAAGGTGCCCCGAAATCGATCGCCGATGATCATTGTCATATTTTTCATTAACTTTCCATAAAAACTATTTATCACCAAAATCCCTATATATCGCAATAATAAATGATATTTAGTATTTCTCACCATTCATTCTAATTCACGTACTTTGACGAAATGTGCGATATTTGTCTGACGTCATGTAGGGGGGCCGCACCCCTTTTCGACTTACTTAGTCAAAATTCACATTTTCCATTAAGTCTGGATATGCGAATCCGATACCGATGGAAAGCTTGTTGGAAAAAATTCTAGCGGCCCAAACCGTTTTCAAATCCGATCAGTAGTTTGGCTAAAAATTGGGTGTTCATGCTAAGTTAATATACAAATACCGATCTCCAATCTCGATCACACAATGACTTAGTTGCGTGGCACCCTCTCGCGAACGCTTTTATGCGGGGTGTACTAGTTAGGCTTGCGCATGCCCATCTTTCTCCCCCTCATTTGGGGTGACCTCCTGTACCCAGCGGCACAAAATTTTGTCACAAAATACTAGAGACCCTAGACTATCATGTGGTGAAAACCCAAAGTCTCTATCTCAACAGGTCTTAAAACGGTAATGGGTCGTGACACCAGGACAGATGGACGGACGGAGAAAATTACCATAGATAATACGTGCTATACCTAGCTATGCTAGCTCTCGCGCGTAAAAACCTACCGTAGTTAGTTAGCTGCAGCCTGCAGTAGCACTATTAGTGCAATTCATTAAGAACTGAGAAAATAATTTTCAAGGCTACCAAACTGTATCAAAGGATCACCAAGGAAACTTGCTGAAAAAGTGTGTAACAGTTTTACGTTAATCTCCTGAAACATATATCTGTCAGTCTTTGGCCCAGTTTGTTAAGAAATGAAATGCCAAAGGAGTTTATTGGGCCAAGATATCCAATGGTAGAAATATATGTGATGATAAAAGAAATAAACATTTATCATTATTAATATACAGTAATGCAGAACAATGATACAAAATTATTAAATTATTTTATTACAATTTGCAACTGCATAATAATATACAATAGTTATAATCATCTGAATTACGGAATAATTCTTGTTCCATGTACACTCACCCATAAGAACATCATCAGCAACGGCCTCAAATGAACCGATCTTCTTATGCCAGCGCTCAGCAATGTCCAGGTGGTCAATATTCTTATAGTCCCAGACCATCTCCAGGCGGAAGATGCCATCTGGCAGCACCTGCCCATCAAACTCCAGGATGATCTTGTTTACTGTTCCCATAGCAACACGCTCAATGGCCTCGACCTTGGAGTCAGGCAGAAGAGGGTTGAAGAGACGGGCCGAATGCTGCTTCAAGTAGCCAAGTGAGATTGTGACGATGCAAATGTCGGCATAGAATTTCTTCCCATTTGAACATTCGATGCAGACAGGCTGACCGCCACCAGCTATGAAACACAGATGCACAGACAGACATAAAAAATGGTCAATATACAGCAAGAAAACGCATGTTTGTTATCAAATTAACAAATACGGACTAAATTTCAAAATTCTTCTGTTGGCTGACATTCTACAACCTGCATACTGCATAGCAAACACATCAGTTCATGGCCAAATATAAACAGCTTACCCAGTATTCTACTATTCAGCCTATTACAAACAAGTATGAGTATGTAACCAACTAAAAACCCTCAACTTCACTGATGCGAAATATTATAATGTCTACTTTTGAACAGTTAAATTTAAGAGGTACAATAGCAAAGAATGAGACAGTGCGATCTTAATTCTTAAAAGATCCTTACCTTACCTCCAGGTGGGCAGGCTGTTACACCTGCCCAGCGCTGAGGCCGTACCAGTTCGGCCCAATGCACTTTCCCGAATGTAACCATAAGGTTACAGGAAATGGCTATGAAGCTGTGAACAACTGTGAAGACGTAGATAAACGGTCGTGAAGTTGTAGATGGCTGTAAAACCGAAATTGGCATAAAAGCCGAAAATTAACGAGTGCACGAGCACTAGTAATGCATCTGCTCATCTTTGGTTGGCTTTTAGTTGGCTCATACAGTACCCTCCAGATTTTAGAAATCTTTCAAATCATCGACGCACAAAGCCCCACCACCACATCAAGATGGCCGACGATGGTGGGGTCTTAAAAGATCACACTGACTGCAAATTTATTGCAGCTTCTGCTAGGTGCACCAGTAAAAAAATTTTGAAAAATAAGCAATGCACAGTGAAGATAGAAAATTTGATAACTTGCTAATTGACCAATTAGTTAAAGGATGATACAGAAATGAGAGATACACACAAGAGACAAAAGCACAGGTTCTGATATACATGATGACATGAAAATAATATACACAGAGATAAATAAAAGCTCAAATAGATAAGTGCAGTACAAGCTGACCCAGATAAAAAATTCTGTATAATGCACAATATTACCTTCTACTACACAACTTGAGAAAACTTAGGCCTAATCCAACTGTTCTTCAGCATGCCTATTTGCTTATTTCGTTCGTGAAATATGATGATCCCTTAACCAGAAAGGCTGTAAGATGACATAGAAAAAAATCATGAAACAACACGAAGATAAAACAACTGGCATACAAATGTCTGAGTTATTCCATGAGATGTTAGTGACAACATGTTGCAAGAAGACAGAGCTTGGTGGAACGTTGTCACGGAGAATGTCAATGACTGACTCGAATCCCGGTGGAATTACGTAATGCATGCCAGGTAATTCCTCAAAACTCCCCACTTCACTCAAAGCGATGTCATACAACGAATCAGCGCCAGAGATTACACTTTCACCAACAAATCGGTGCTGCAAAAGCATCCGACGCAGTCGGCGTTCTTCCGGCGGATATCTGAACAATTGCATATATTCACACACTGATTGACATCAGATAAAGTCAATCTTTATTGTGGCCTAAAAGTGAATGATCGAGTAGGGTTTTACATCCAGCATGACACAGTATAAGTCATTTTGGGAACAGCCTTTCCAGGCAAAATTGCACAAAAACCTGATAACAAAACAAAAAGTTTAATCTTTACACAAAGTTTTAAACCTTTATGAGACACAAAACTTAAAAACAACCTCAACCTAAAATTGTAAGAACTGCTCCAAAGTGTGCATATGTAACTAACAGTAATGGAAGTTCTAATAATCTTCCCTCTTATGCTCCAGACAGGCAGCAATGTCAGAATGCTGTCTATTGGAGGACGAGGGCTAAAAGCTGGATTATGGAAGTAAAAACATCGTTCTTGCCCATTTGTCAAAATCAAATTCAAGGACTTTTCAAGGTTTTTCAAGGACCATACAAGGGATATATAAGGAGAACTGAATTGAATCAACCCGACACTTTAATAAGCATATATAAGTAGGTTCAGCCTACATTTGACAATTTAACACATTCAAGCATTAAGACAGACCACTACACAATGGAGAGAAATAATGTAATAAGATGGTTACACTGATTCTGAAAATCACTTGTTCGGTCACAGCGTTTTAGAAAATCAAATTCAAAAACGTTCAAGGGCCATGTCTCTTTTCAAAGACTTTCCAGGCCTTGAAAATCTAGATAAGAATTCAAGGACTTTTAAGCACCCGCAACAGCCCTGTAGAAAATATGCAGAATGGTCACTCGGCAGTGGCATAGGCAGATAGCAGTAGGGGGTGACCACCCACAACCTCAGTTGTAAATGCAAATGTGTACACTATTAATTCCGCTCCTCCATATTCTTCATCTGCTTAATTACTCACATGCGGCAAAACATGCCGAAGTGCTACAACTCTTCAATAACTTTGTCTGCAATGTGGCTACAAGCCTACAACTGTACTCGTGACCTTGATTACTGGTGCAGTTTTACTCATATACATCAAAAGTACAGCCCATACAAAGCTACAAACCAAAAACAAATCAGCAGTAGAGGCATTTCTTTCCTTCCTTCCTTCCTGAGCCAGGCCAGACATAAGGCCCATAGAGTAGCACTGACCTCCATTTCCTTAGGCCTCAGCCAGACACCAGTTTACACTGTGAGACCATAAATATAGGGCTAGTGCAGCATGTGAGGTGTGCATATTTACGTCCCAGCTTTCACCAATACTTACCCATCGTGCCTACCCATAAAGGGATGGACAGGCTGAGTTGACCTATCAAGATGGTTCACCATCTGTCAATGGCCACCGATCCAAGTAGTAACTAGGCCAAGCATTGATTAACTTTGTCAATGCGACCAATGATGTTACCATCTAAAGCAAACTACTCTACGGTAAATAGAAGCATGCAATATTTAAACTCTGATCTACAAGTTGCCACACCAGTGAATACATACTTTCGGATACGGTCTTCAAACTCGCGTTCGACAAAAGCTCCCACGCTGTCTCCCTCAATCGGCGTTGGGATCTGCTGTTTGTAGAAATCCTCACATTCGCTCATCAACATTCCGTAGTTGAAATCCACATCCTGGATGAGACGTGCATTCACCGGATCACCTCCCTCTGTAACAAACATCATCTTCTTGCCCAGGTGACGACCGGCATATTGGTTCGAAAGCAGGTTGTTAGCGACGGCTATCTTATAGATCGGGTTTAGGTCGATGCCATGAATCCAGTTGGCACCAAGCTCCACCTTGTGACCCATTTCTGTGTCTACAAGCCACACACAGACAGCCATGACTAGTGACCACAATCCTGAAATCTTGAATCCCAAGAGTGCAAACACTAGCTACCCTAATAACGAAATGCTAATATGTTAAATCTCTATCTATAGTCCAATGATGGAATTGCAAAGTAACAAAGTTACAAACAGAGTACAGCTTGAATTGACAAATGAGAACTGCATGAAAACTTGCAAGTTCACAGCAAAACTTATTATGTATCCATAATTACACAGCTAAAGTCTGGTTTAGCAACAATGCAAAAGTGCAACAGATGTATCTTAATCCTAACCTACCTTCACCTAGTCAGTTTAAATGAGCGTCACAAATATTGCAAATGTACACAGAGACATATAAATGGCTGTGAAGGTTCGAGATGTATAGATATCAGACAACTGGTACACCCGATTTCTAGGAACAACAAATTGTTAGTTACTGGAGTGGCAGCTGCATCGCAGCACATCAGCTTCGTCATTCTCTCCATGTTCCACATCAGTCGGTTGCATCATATATCTCGTCTCAGTCCTCATCTTCTGATAATAAACCTGCTGTCAACCTGTCCTACGGTATCTTCCATTGTCGGACAAAAACTCATGTCTTCTCCAAAGTCTTTTCCACCTTAATATTGCTCTCTTTCTCCCTTTCATGGACAAAACTCACAGATCACTGACCAGCTCATGTCTCATGAGTCTTTGGCATAACCTGAATAAAGTTCAGTGGATTAAGCCAACTTAGCTGGCTTTTAAGTGCACTACAATTCTGTACCAGCTGTTGCAAAACTTATCACCTCAAAGTTTCAAATAGCAATCTAGGGTTATTGATAGGAGTTCTATTGGTTTACAGAAAGTTCAGATGCAGAACATTTCAGCAGCCAGATTGCCATTTGGTCCTGAAGCAATGACGCAACTTCATGCAGGTGCTAAGCATGTAGGTGAGCATACTGAATTATAAGTCGAAATATTCAACATGCAGCCGAATCAACCAGCGACCAAACGTACTGCAGCCGAACTGTCTCTACACTCTTGAAGTAACTGCACATAATATGATGTTCATGGAGTGGTAAATTTTCCAGTTTTTGTGAAGGTGGTGAAGTTCTGTGACAGCGCCGATGTTTTCTTACCCAGTGAGTTTATTTCCTTACTTACTGCCTTTGTGCCGTCATTTACTAGACGAAGCTGTGGTGGGGAGTGGCAAGTAAAGTTTACCTAGATCGACTGACCAGATCCGGCCACCGATACGATCAGTTGCCTCCAGTATAACAACGTCAAGGACGCCCTCGCTGATGAGCAGGTTGGCTGCAGCGATCGCCGAGATGCCACCACCGACGATCACCACCCTGGGTGTTCGATCCATCGCGCCTCAGAACAACACGGAAATCGCGCTGCAGGTGAAACTAAACTCGCGACTTCACATCACACCATCATATAACCTAGTTTCGGGACACGCGGATGTCAATAAGTAAGCCATTGACCTTGTAATCATTTAACGCAATGATAAATGGACTCAGGCACTGGCGGTCTGAACAGATACCTTTCGTTCATCGTTAATCATAATCGTTCATATTGTGAAAATGGAACAAAAACGTTACTATGACATTGAAACTGAATAGCATATTCTGATCAGTGCTTCACATTAAGCACAGCAAACTTAGCGTGTTTTATCTGCATTTTAGCTGCATCAGATGTTGTTATACTGTCCAATATAGGCCTAGTGGTATGCCCGCATAAAATTTCTAAACAAGGTTCCTTCATGTTTCTCTTAATGCCAACTCTCACCTTGGTCTCGACAAAAGCCTGACTATAAAGTGTCAGCTTCTGACAAAGGCACACACAGAAATGTGAAAAAATGGAGCCAGTGTACCTAGAGGCTATAACAGAAAAAGTTTACACTGTGCCAGGCTGAAACTTTTTTCTTGTAACTACATTTTTCCATTAAAAAATTTTCTTGTTGCAAAGTAAGGCTCCCAGGGCAGGTACAACCATGCAAGGTCCCCTAAATATATCCCGGATTTGCGCGGATGTAGCGCCATGACTGTGACATCACATGGTTCAAGATAAATCAAGAGTCCTCCTAGCCATACGGGAGCACCGGCAATGTATTGTACACACTGATACATTTAGTTTTGGCCAGTGTTTAGTACTGCTTGTACAAACTAAGGTACTGAGTGAGTGAGTGAGTAGGGTTTAACATCCCACCCAACACAGTATAAGTCATTTCGGGGACAGCCTTTGCAAAATTGCACATACACATAACAACAAAACAAAAAGTTCAACCTTTACAGAAAGTTTAACCTTTATGAAACTCAAAACACGAAAAAACGACCTACACCTAAAACTGTAAGAACTGCCGATTATAATTGCGCATAATACGATAATGGCAGTTCTAATAATCTTTCCCGAGGTACTGAGAAGGGTATCAGTTGCATCAGGAGAGGGAAAGACAGGAACAACTGAAACCCCCCAAATTTTTTTGTGATTAGAAAATGGTCAGCAAAATCTTCGTCTGAAAATTTTAGTCCAAAAAAATGTAAAATTTGTTGGAAAATTTCGGGCAAAATTAAAATACTGAGAACTTCAATCTCCACTTTCAGGAATCCGCAACTGTCGTGTCAAAATTCTGTTGAAAATTTGCAGTGTCAGTAGGAAAATTGGAACTTTCTGCCCTACATACTTTTTAAATCACAGTGCCACTGAACATCATAATAAGCAGGGTAACTTCTCCAAAAAGAAATTTAAAAAAAATTAATTGTAGCAAGAAAAAGAACAGAAAAATCTATCAAGGTTAACTATTCAGCAACACACAACAATCAACTGCTATACACTGCAATGTCAGGCACTAAACAATAAACATGCAGCAATAAATTGTCGCAAGCATTGCCATAGGCAGCGTATACAGAGTGAATGCAGCACAATTGAACAAAAGTGCAAATTCAAAATAAACAAATAAACATCTCACAAATAATATTATACACATCACACATGGATAATTCAGTGCAGCTACTGCCGAAATCAGCAAAGTTTGGCCTTTGTGAACATGATGATAACTTACTCTGTGCCAAACTAACTCGGCCTACAGTCCACAGCAGGACTACAATGTGTTCGGAAAAAAACACACACTCACGTCTTTTTTTATATCTCCGTAGAAAATGTTCAATTTCCATAAAATTTTCAGGGAATGTTTAGCAGGAATTGAGTATTCTACTGGCATAAAAGTTAAATATTTTTTGCTACTGGTGATATCATGCTAACGTCATATTTCCGTGTTTGCAAATTATGTGTTTTACCATTGAATACAGACATTCAATGAAATGTTAAAATGCATCAATTAATTACTGTGTTAATTGAAATGAAAAATATGCTACCGGTAAATCTTCATTCATTTTTCCAATGTGAACTGTTTCCGTGGTTTATCTTCTTGGCTGAGTGCAAGATCCTCAACTTTGTTGACATTGGCAGGCATCACTGCTTGGATGACAGGTTGCCCGCTATCAGTCATGTCGATTTTTTTTTTATTTAAAAATTTCATTTCATCAACATTCAGTTGTCTGTCCACTGTCCAAAAACATCTTGCACAAATTTGTCATTCCATAACCCTTGCTGACACAAACATTTTATCAAATGTCTGTCTTCAACAGTGAAACCCATAATTTACAAACACAAAAATATGATTGACATCAGCATGACATCACCTGTAGCAAAAAATATTTAACTTTTACACTGTTGAAATACTCGTTTCCTCCTTAACATTCCCTGAAAATATTGCGGAAATCTGAAAATTTTCCACAAACCTACAAAAGAAAACACGAGTGTTTTTTATTCTGAACACTGTGTAAAAATCAGTAATACTAACAGCTAAAAATTTAAAAAATCTATGTTCATTTTTATTCCTCGCGCACTACGTTCCTAACGTAGCAAAGAGGGGTATATAAGATCAGTGTAATATTGAGGACCGACCGACCGACGACCATACTCCATGGCCATACTCCATAATGATGCTAGATAGATGCATGGTCACTATGGACCACCCATAAGAAGTCGGTCCATGCGAGTCAAATGGTCACGTGACCGATGATGTCATGTGACCCCAAAAGGTCAAGGTCGTGACCCCATTATCTCTGAGGCGCCATATCTCTGTAACGGTGCCAGATAGACGCATGCGTTGAGGTATAACAAGACAAATGGCAACTATCATCATCGACCATTATTGGAAATTTTTTCCTCTTAGCTCCTAAAATCGGGCAATATTCTATGAACATCGGGGAGACAATTTCCAATAACGTCCTTGACGTCAGTTTCTATTAGTACAATATTAAACAAGTTTCAATTAAACACCGGATGTCTAATACAAGCCAAAAGAAACGAAATACAAAAGAAAATAATGCGTGCAAGGAGTACATTAGATTGGTCACAATCTAATAATATTTCTTGTTTATGTTATCACGTATATGTTCAGAAATGCTAGTTCAGCCATTACTGATCTCAAACAAGAGGGGGCAAAACTGTCAACAAAATTTACTGACATCCATACAAAAAAATCGGTACATGTTAAAGATTTTGTCACACATATCGAGACTTTTAGTTTTAGACAGCCACAATTTGACTGAAGAACTAATGATTTTTGTCTACTTTAATACATTTAGTCACAGTGTCAGAAAATACTGGATTATAATTTCACATGATGTTTGTGATGGTGAAATGTACAAATTCATGCCAAGACTCCACCCCGAACAGCTCACAACACTCCCCAGAGCCCGTAGTCAGATGGGAAGGGAAACAAGCCTTCATCATTCTCCGTCCTTTTCTAAGCGTGGGACGTCACATTCCGCTGTACTGAATAGACGTTGGATCGCAGGCATCGTATTCCAGCAAGCTGACGGGACTGCGCCCAGTGCACAGTCGTAGCAGAGTCATCAGTCTCTCAGCTACGTCATACAGCTTATCCGCAGCCTGACACATTTCCACATTTCATATACATAATCATGTGTACACATGCCACTCAGTGTATGCTAAACTAGACGGTGGTTATGACTCCGTCAACTATTATGCCACCGCCAACATGTGACAAGCCAAAAAGTGCATTCTGGGGCATATATGACCCCACCGCAACCTTGACCCTTGACCTTTTGACTAGGATTAGACCGTTAGCATTGGGGTATAGGGTATTGCCCAATATTTGCTAGTACTGGGTACTGGGCAATACTCTTCTGTGCTGCGGTATCCAATACCAATACCGCCCAATGAGTTCTAAATAGTGCAATGCACAAAGTTCTTCATAAGTAAAAATTGGCAGAATACTATTTTAAAATTTATTTTTTTGCATGTTAGTAAATAAGTGCATGCCAGTTCTGCACGTTGTTTATCTTGAAGTTTCAGTGAATTCATCAGCTAACCATGATTTTTATTTTCCATGACTTTCCAAGAGGCGTGGGAACCCTGTGTAAGCTATATAATTATTTGATCATGTTATGAAGGGAAAATGAGAAGCGGCTGGCTAACCCGTATAACCACGACGACGTCGTCGTCGCTGCAGCGGGAGTTGTCATTGGTTGATCGTAGTGATTGGCAGCGGCGGCGACTGAAAATCCGCCCCTTCTTTTAGGGTATAAAATAGGGTGCTCGTTGGGTACGATGGTGCAGTACGGTATTGTATGGTGTGTACGGTAATATGGATATGAGTATTAAAACAGTTGAAATTTCTACATGGCTTCATGCTGGGTCGATCCCGAATCTAAATAATAAACTAATAAACAATTAAATAACAATTAAACTAATTAATTAGGCA
>Ga0056128_1002975_pt1 | contig 20484 bp, 16 predicted proteins | sample WorMetLIZISLAND2_FD_71113 | JGI IMG/M metagenome (GOLD analysis project Ga0056128, IMG submission 71113) | Marine gutless worms symbiont microbial communities from Max Planck institute for Marine Microbiology, Germany - Olavius geniculatus... ... | reverse complement strand
TTTTGTCCCAAATTTCGTTGCCATGGCAACGGGGGTCGGTCGGGGAAAAATGCAATTGGCAGCATTCGATGGCCCATCCCAGAAAACCCCCCTATATGCGCAAAAATCTCATACGCCAGCCGAGTTATAGCCCATTTTGTCCCAAATTTCGTTGCCATGGCAACCAGGGAGGGTCCGGGGTAAAATTAAATGACACCATTAGATTGGCCATCCTCGAAAACCATACCCTAGAACCAAAAATTACAACTCTATCTTATACACAGCCGGAGTTATGGCCGTTTGAATAATTGCTTAATTTTCCCCATTGGCCCCATTGTAATTTTTTTGATTTTTGTGAATAAATACGTTTAATATTAAATTTTAATTTTGTAACCCCAAAAAGGCACTTCCTTGTGCAAAACTGCGTTGTTTGACGCATTAAGCGTAAAAATCCCTTAAAAGGTCTCACCTGTGGGTGAGTCAAAGAAAAAGGGCATATGTAGATAAAAAATTTGCATATATATTACACCCATTTGCCGAGAAGCCCCCCTTGGAGAGATTTGCATAAAATTTTGGACGACGGGTCCCCTCGCCGACGTAATCAACCTTGCCAAATTTTATCTCAATCGGATCAGGGGTTTCGATTCTGTAGGGGGGGCAAATTTTTGGCTTTCTCATAGGAAAGAGAAGTTGCCGTTAACACCGGGCTTGAACTACTGTTCAGCCTGTGATAGCCAGTTTGTGTTTGCGTGAAACATCACCAGCTGAGTTGTGGGTTAAAAAATTAAGAGGGCAGAAAGTTGCTATTTTCCAACATAAAGCTGCAAATTTCCAGTTTAGGGGGACATTATGGGTGCTTAAAATGTCAATCTTACTTTTAAAATCCATCAGATGGGGGGTATTTCTATGCCTAATTTTTGTTTTTTTTGGAGCAAATTTTTTTTACAGAGACTAGGTTATTTGGGGGGGAGGGAGTAGAAAGGTAACTGGAACTTTCGTACCCGAGAACTTTCGTTACGAAAGTTCTATAGATGGAACTTTTGTTCTCAACCTGACCCTTGTTCCCTAACATTGATTATTAGGCCTATACTGTATGCATTTTTATGTGATTACAGCTATGGTACCGTGGCATGTCATCTGTCTATCATCTGTCTTTGACGGATGTATTGTGAATAAGCGTTGGGTCATAGAGGAAAACATCTTGCACAGATAATTAGTTCTGTGTCAGTGCTCTCTGCATACAAAATTTTGGGTATGCAGTGCAAGGGAAACATTTTCAAATTTGGTTTTCAATGGACTGGGGTAGGAAAATGTGCGTTTTTTCACCGGACAACTAGCCATATCTCACCCTTTCGGATGAGATAAAAATCATCGATCTTGGATGACCTTGAAGGTCAGTACTGCAAGAGCAACTGTATAAGCTGTAGAGCATCTTCTCTAGCAACAGCTGGGCTTCCTTGTTGTCGAAACTCAAGCTGTATACCGGTACGTCTAGCAAGGGGCACAAAATTAGAGCTTTTTTCGCTGTGAGGGGTTCAATAATTATCAATGTCAGGGAACGAAAGTACTATCTGCTCATTTCCCACCATGATGCCACTAAACACTGCAGATTTGTAATTTATGCAATGCATTCTCTAGTCAATATTTAGTATTCTGTAAAGTTGTCATGAAAACATTTCTGACACTGTCTAGGGCAACATCCAACATTTATACGGCAAGGACATTTGGACAGTGCAGTCCAGAGATGGACTGAGGGTGCTTTTAGGCTGCATCATTGTGAACGTACCAGGGTATTGTATAGCCATTAGTAAAGATCAGGATATCTGGCTGAAAGTTTTTTGCTGCAACATACCTGCGTATCAGTACTAGCTATCGTAATTTTGTCTTTGTCTGTTCATTCTGGTGTCATGTTCTGTACTGATCGAAGCCAAGGTCAGATAAAAATTTTAGGTATTCACAGTATGATAGCATTGAGTTTCCAGTTTTTTGTGACAACATTTTGTGCCGCTGGGTTTTGGGATTCCTCTTGAACAGGAGCGTCAATAAGAGGTACCCCTTTATAAAGTCGTTATTTTACCACTATTGGCTTGTCCACACGGTTGCAGATAGGCACTAGCACACACACACGTCATCCTGCTTATCATAACAGCCAATAGCTGATGATAAACTATTTATGGATATCAACACTGATGAGCTTGAATAACCTTGCACCCTCAAAGTAGGGAGGTTTTTTTGTGTTTTTTGTGATTTTCAGCTGTGGCGCACATTTTAAATGTGAATTGCACCGAAATCGCTGGAGATAGACCAAGACAACCGGCAAATGAAATTTTCAGCATTAAACATAGATTTTGGCGGTGTAAGTCTTGACCCCCTAGGTTCAGGGAGACCTATGTGTGTGGGCGTTGTAGAGAGTACCTCGCTACAAGGTCGTTATTTGACTGCTGTTGGCATTTTACCCCTTGCACCATCACTCGGGGTTATTGATTCCGTAGCTCCTGCTTTGCCGTTACTGTTCTGTCCGATGTCCATACTTTAACTCTGGTTCAATAAATATTTTGTTCTGTAACTGATATAATTTAGTCAGTGTCTGTCAGTTTTAGACTTATTTTTCCAGTTTTTGTGCCCATACTAATTTAGCAACAGACAATGTGCTGCCACATCTGTAAATTGACTATAAGTGTCATCATATTTTTTCAATATGCTTCTATTTGGCAACAGTGCAACATTGAGTATGAAAGGCTTGATCATTATTTTATTTTCTCGTCTTGTTCTGTCTGTTTATAAGCCTGAAACGTCTTGCTGTTGTTATATAATTTAACGATGCAAATTTTGATTGGTTGTTGTTTGTGCTTTATTGAGCAAATAATATTTGCTGCTCAGTGTGTCGGGAAAACCACATTGGTGCTGAAGTCGGTTACCATGTGCGAATAGTGGATGGGCACAAGTTGAGCGGAAGCTTGAACAGTTGCTGTTGTTGCCAGGGTTGCAAAGAACCTGTGTTTTTTAAAAAGCCCAAGCTGGTGGGTTTTGCTGGGATTTGGATTTTTGGGGGTTTTTAAAGTTAAACTGGGTTTTGTTAAAAGGCCAAACTTGATGGGTCTTTTGCCATCGCAATTCTGTCTGTCCGTCCGTCACATGGGTGGATCAGTCAAAAACGGTGCAAGCTAGAATTATCAAATCTTTACCATCGGCTGCCTGGAAGACTCCAGTTTCAGGAATCAGAAAGCTTTTCCATAAATCTTTGTTCACTCTGAACAAGGGTGCTAAATGAGAGGGGGTGGGAAAAATTTGCGATTTTTAGCCAATATATCGCTGTGTCTCAATAATGGTGCAAGATAACGCCTAGGTTACTATTAATCACTAATAGGAAGTCGTACACTGGCTCTTGATTGCCACCGAATTCAATCACCTTGGATGACCTTGAATGCTAAAATAGGGGTTTTATGGATTTTTTGGCGATTTCGGGCTGCAATACACATTTCAAGAGCGATTGCACTGAAACCAATTGAGATAGACATAGAAAAGCTACATATGACATTTTCAGCATTGAACGTAGATTTCAATGATCCAAGTCTCGATTTTCTAGGATCAAGGAAAGCTGTGCACGAGGGCATTACAGAGCGGTACCCTCGTAAAAGTCGTTATTTTACCGTTGTTGGCCAGTCTTTCGTGAAAACTGTTGCAGATATGCATGCACATGCTACCTATCACAACAAGCACTAGTGATGAGCTTTTCAGTCATATCAACATTGATGACTTTGACATACCCTGAACTTTCGTGGTAAAGGGTTTTTATTGATTTTTGCAATCTTCGTTTGCAGCACACACTCCAAGAATGAACTGCGACGAAATGACTGGAGATAGACTAACAGTTTGCGAACAGGAACTGCTATAGGCTTTCGCGCGTCCCGTGAGCATTAGCTCAGATTTCTTGTTCTTTATCTATACGAGTTTTTAGTTATTAGAGTGAGCACTGTTAGGTGAATACTCTTCACATCTAATAAATGTGAATTACGACATTTTTGTCAGTTTTTATCATTAAATTTGCAAATTTGTAGGTTTAAATGTTTCAAAAACTTAGCCATAATAAAATATGCCATTTTATTAATCGAATAAAAAACTAAAATTTATTCTCTTTCAGATGTTATTATTTCGGGTGGGTTATTAGTAGGTTTTTCGGTGGGTTTATCCAAAACTGGTGGGTTTTTTGGGTATCTGCCCAGGTGTCTTAACCCTGAGCATGCAACACCTAATCAATGTTGACGCCCAGTGTCGAATCCAGAGTTTTGGAATAGGGGCGAAAGGATAGCGTGAGGACTGGGGAGGGGACTGTGCTTCCTATACAGAATTTTTTTTTGAAATTTTATGCAGAAATAATGAATTTTTGTGCATAATTTTCACTGAGTTAAAAATGCATTTGGTCACTACGGTGGCGCCCCCCTCCTGACTGCCCCAGTGCCCCACTCTTGACGCCCTTTGTAACGCGGAGCCGCCAGTTGCATTTTTTACTCTGACCGTTGCTGCTGTTGCTGTTGCTGTTGCAGATGTGCCATGGCCCTCTAATCTAGAGGGCTGTGGATGTGCCCGCTGCGCTGCTCTTCGCTAGGATGCGCTGCAGCGCTGACGACGCGCTCAGCCAGTGAGTGAGCCTTCAGTAGGTCGGACGGACGGACACGGTCACACTGTGTGTGGTTCAGTGCATGCCGCGGCGGCCGGGCCAGGCATCACTTGGTCGCCGCCGTCTGCGCTGACATGTGCCCTCTGAGCGCTCTGTCGTGGTCGTCGTCGTTGTTGCTGGCACTGTTGTGCGTCGTCGTCTTGTGGACTCAGTGCGCCGGCGTGTCGTACTACACGGATCGTTGGGCCGTCCAGATACGAGGCGGAGAGCGCGTGGCGCGAAGACTGGCTGCGCATCACGGCTTCCAGTTCATCGCTAAGGTGATTACACTTTTCACTTTGTCACTGCTCACCTTTTTAGGCCGCCCGGAACGGTATTTCTCGGCGGTCTTATGTTTTACAACAGATGTTTCTTTTTTCAGCGCGACATCTCCGAGGTGACTTACGTTGCTAGTCCTGAGCAGAATTTTTAATCTTCTACTTGTTCCTCTGCTCTTACTTACGGCGCCGGGCGACTTCACGTTGGACTCTGCCCCAAATTTCTAGTTATGTAAAATTTTTACTTTTGAAAGAAGGTTTGACTTCCCTGGGTGTAAAACTTCATAAATTCTGGTTGATTTGATATGGAATGACCCAGTTGGAGGATTCTTTTTCATTGTCAGATAGGGCAAGCTTCTTCCAAACATATAGTGCTGTCTACTTTCTACCACAGTTACCGGTAATAGTTATTGCCGCCTGAAGGTGCCGAGTGAGCTGCTTTGTTGGGTGATGCACTCTGTTGTACAAGTTGACTTTAAGTACCATATTAAACAGAGGTGATATGTACAGGGTGGTCCAAAAAACGGCACAAAGTTTATGGCACCATAATTTTGCAACCGTACATCACAGAGTCATGCGGTTTTCAGCAAAATGTTCTGAAAGAAATTCTTTATGACTAAAGTTAGTGCTTAAATATAGCAATTAAATATTTTTTGTTTTTGCCGCTGGCAAGTGAACTATTGAAAAACAGTATTACCTTCAATGTACCTTGGTCCATAAAAACATGCCATTATTATTTTTTTTCAATAGCTCCGTGAAACATTGACCGATTTTAATAATTTTTGGCATGCAACATTAGGAAGAAACTTGATGTAAAGGTCTGTAGTTTTGGCCACCTCATCTTGACGTTGTCGCTACATTACCGTGTGAAATGCAGAAATTGCAGTTTGGCCATTGACAACAATGAATTCCTACTGAGTAGTGTATGCATCGGCTCAGAAATTATTAACTGAATAGCGACAAATGCAGTTGGCAATTATTATCACTCAAAAAGTCACATGAGTTACATCACATCATCTTTATTTCAGCATGTGCTCAAAATGTCCTCCTGCAGCACAAACGCAAGCGTTGGCACCATTTTCCAACAGCACGTTCAGTAACTGCATGACTCAAGCGGCCCACTCGCTGTTGATGTATCATTTCAGTTTTTCGACTCACAATTTTAAAAAAAGATGAAACAACAGATTTTCAATGATTTTGTGGTCTCAGTAATTTTCTGAGCTGACGCATGCTCTGTCCAGTATGAATTCATTGGTGTCAATGGTCAAACTACGACTTCTGCATTTTACAAGGTAGTGTAGCGACAACCTTAGGGCGAGATGGCCAAAACTACAGACATTAGCGTCAAGTTTTTTTTTAATGTCACATGCCAAAATTATTAAAATCGGCCAATGTTTCACGGAGCTATTAAAAAATAAAAGTGGCACTTTTTTATAGACCGCGGTGTCAAGGGTAATAATGTTTTTGCATAGTTGAATTATCAGCGGCAATAACAAAGAATATTTAACTGATGTACTCAAATAATGACTTTAGTCACATAAAGAATTTCTTTCGGAACATTTTGCTGAAAATCGCACGACTCTATGACGTACGGTTGCAAAATTATGGTGTCATCAACTTTGTGCCGTTTTTTGGACCTCCCTGTATATATTGATGTCTGTCTGTCTGTGGCCATCTGTTTGTGCGTCGTTGCTTGCGTTCACGCACTTGTTACCACCCACACAGTCTCGTGACAGTCGGTGCACCCTGTAATGAGCTAACAATCGATTTGCCCGTTAACTGTCCCGAGGCGCTTCTGTCCTCCTTTGTGCTATTGAAACAACTCTCCCCCACTCTTCCTCCCTTTTTCCCCTTTCCGTTGTTTTTTTCTGTTTCTTTTTGAGGGTGAAGGAGGTCCTAAGTTAGTTGGGGGATCCGGGGAGCGCTGTAAGCTCATTCAGTGAGGTTTGGGGCGAACCCGCAGCTGCCGTCGATTTTGGAACATTCTCAGCATGAAGAAACGCATTTGGCTAGAAATGGGCCACAGAAGAAGTTGATATAGCTTTTCTTGGACCCCCTCGAACAGGCGGCTGAAACATATTTCCCCTACGTCGGTGGACCTTGACACTCGTTAGCGGCGTCGCGGCGTGGACGCATTGGACGTTATTTGTTGGTCATTAGCACAAGTTTTGTCTGGTCTGGCCTGCCCGCGCTATGAATGAAATGAATGTCTGCGTTGCGTTTCAGTACTGCAGACCGACCCGTTAATAATTCTTTTGTTCTCAAGATGTACACTGCCAATTCAGGAGTGCAGTCACTGCAGTGGCATACGATAGGGCTGGGAACTGGGCGTCAGTATAGCTTGCTATCAATGCCATGCAGAAGCCCTGGCTAAGCTGTGGTATAGGTGTCCGTGTCTGTCCGTCACGCCCTGCTGCCGTATCAAAACGGTGCAAACTAGGATCGCTAAATCTTCACTGTCGGTTATCTGAAAGACTATCCGTCTAGGCTAAAGCTTTTTCGGAAATTTGACAGGTTGTAATCTGTGTATATGCGTTGATGGCTAGGGGTACCGTTTGCTGTCGGTCAACCCGTTGTTGGTTCTTTTGCAGCAGCAGCGTCTCTAGCATCTTCCCGGCGAATAGCTTAGAGCAGTACTGCATGTGCGGTGTCGTTCGTCTTGTTGACTTACCGCTGATCTCCCATGTACAGTAGCTTCAGTCTTCTGTGTGCGTGATTTATAGTACTATGTAGTATATGTACATGTCTAACAACTTCGCCGTCGACTTCAGTAACCGGCCAATACGTCATGCGGAGTCTAGTGAAAATGACGTTTGGCGTTACTTACTGGGCGCTGTTTTCTCTGCAATTTTGCGTAAGGCAGGCCCGAAGTCCCCTACTTTCAATGATATGTTGTGGACTTGTTCTTCAAGTTGGTGGCTCGGTGGCATAACGATTAGGACGTTGCATCAAGAGGTTGCGGATTCGATTGCCGGTCGGGTCGCTATTGAGCGGTTACTACCTGATTGGGTGACTGCCTGCTGACGGGTAAACCAAGGTCAGCTCAGCCTTCCATCTCTCCGCGGTAGGTAAATCGAGTACCGGCATGTCCGGATGGTAGATTTAAGGTATGGTGCTTTCACTAGTGTCTGTCTGGTGGCAGGTAACACTGTTGTATCTCATATGGCAGGTGACGCTCCGTAGCTCTGAATTGTTTTACAAGCTATGTCTAAGCTATATCTTATCAGATGTATATACAAAGTGAAGCAAGTGGCCGTCCGTTCGTCGCATTGTGTTCAAACGGCTAAATGTTTAACGTCCTTCTGTCAAGAGAAATGCAGGTGCATTTAGTGCAAAGCAGGTCAAACCCCGCTTCCCCACCCAGTCATTATGTCGTGACATGCGCACTCAGGAAAGTTGGCGCCGCCGGCCGTAGCTGGCGTGTATATAGTATGTACTATTTGAATGGAACTGCTATAATTAATTCGCACAGTACATTGTGGTATAGAGATGTGGATTGCATGCTGGCGCTGTGAAAAGCAAAATCTGTTATCAAATTTTTGTTGTACCTAGTGGTGAGGCCCGTACGTACTGTTTGAATGCATGAAGCTTCTTTATAGGTGCTGCAACCAACAGCTTGGTTATATATTAAACTAAAACTAACAAGAAATTTGAGCTAATGCTCACGAGACGCGCGAAAGCCTATAGCAGTTCCGGTTCAGTAGTTTAGCTGAAAATTGGGGTGTTCGCACGAAGTTAATATACAAGTAACAAATTCTCTATCTGAATCGCATAACGAACGTTCCGTGGCACCACCAAGTTGTGAATAAGACATGTGTCGCAGCCCGAAATCGTCAAAAAATCCATAAAACCCCTTATTTTGGCGTTCAAGGTCATTCAAGGTCATTGAATTCGGCGCCAATCGAGAGCCAGTGTACAACTTTCTATTAGTGATTAATAGTAATTTAGGCCCTATCTTGCACCGTTACTGTGATACAGCGACTTATTAGCCAAAAATCGCAAATTTTGCCCACCCCTCTCATTTATAGCCCTCGTTCAGGGTGACCCCCTTCGAATTTATGGAATAGCTTTACGGTTTCTGAAACTAGAGTCTTCCAGGCAGCCGACGGTGAAGATTTGGTGATTCTAGTTTGCACCGCTTTCGACTGATACACCCGTGTGACAGACAGACAGGCAGACAGAATTGCGATGGCTAAGACGCGCTGAAAGCAGTAGCTGCTTTCGCGCGTAAAAACCTACATGCAGTTGAGTAACATTAGTTAAACAATATCGCAGGGAAGTCTTTTAAAAAGATTCGTATGACAAAGATGCATGCTCTTCCCTGTCTTCTAGTTGGCGCTTGCTGAAAATAATAACACTCGTTCTCTTCGTTCTCCAGCTGCAGTCGCCGAAAAAACGTTAAAACAACTCCACTACACTGTGTCTCAAAAAAAGTCACACTTTGTTATTTCTCTATCTTTACAAATATTAACCAATTTTCAAATTTCTTTCACTAGCGCACTCTATGGACAATTGGCAATAAAGGGGTTATTGAATATTTCACCACACCTTAACTGCGTTGCTGTAGTACCTTGTAAAATATAAATGTAAGAAAAACTAGCAACAGGCAACTATCACATTTGTAAACGAACAAGTCACTTCAGACTAAGATTGCAGTGAATGATCTGTATGATACTACACTTTGTTAGAACCATCTCTTTGGGTATCTGGCGTGTTAAAAGATACGTTTGTTTTTGGTTTTTCTGGCTTATTGGGCCTAGCAGTTCGTCCACAGTGGTCTCGTTCTCTTCAGTTATGCACACAGTTCTGCAGCTTCATGCCTTTGGTCGGTGCTTTGTGTTTCTCAAATATTTTTAGTAAAATGCCCAGTCCTTCTCTTTTGCAGTTTGTCTTCAAAAATTCCGTCAGTATCCTTTGCTAACGGTATTCTTTCAACTGGTATAAATTTTTGCCTTGCTTTTGTTGCTGAATGGCATGTTAAAATGCTGGTATTTTGTCACCGCATTAAAAACCATTATTTACAACAACATCATTTGTTTTTGTTTACAAACGCTAATGATGTATTGAAAACTAAACATAATTTAATTTCAGTACGCAAATTAGTAGAAAATTGTTTCAGAAGATAAGTTTTTGTAATGTATTTATTCTGATCATAGTGATTTTTGAATATCTATATTTCACAAGGTAGTGTAGCAACACAGTTAAGGTATCGTGAGATATTTAGTAACTACTAACCACAGAGTGTGCCAGTGAAAAAATTTTGAAAATCGGTTAATATATGGTGAAGATTATGGACAATGACAAAGTGTGACAGTTTTTAAAGACACAGTGTACTTCCTGAAGTAGTTTATTCAACGTTTTTTCAAGTTGTATAGCACGGCAAGCTGTACAACGTGTTGATTATTGAGGACTTGTGGCGCAACAGATGCACCAGAAGTCGAGGTAAATGGACGTTGGGCTGTGGTGTCTGCAGCTAATGTGTCGTCATCTGGACTGGACGCTTTAATCCCAAGGTCATCAGTCAGCATGCTAAGCGACAGTGCAAAGCCTGAAGCCTGAGTGGCTTCTGTTGTTCCTAGGCTTCGGACACTTTGGGACGTCACGTCTAGGACAGTCGTGGAGTGGCACCGACGGACGGCGTCAGAATGCGTCAGAGGCTAGATCTTTCTCTGCACTCTGGACATGGCTTGCATATTTTTTCTCCCAGTGTTCATGATGCATGATCGGCTTCTGGATTTTTGCTGCCGTTTGCTACCGTGATGCCCTGCATAATTCTCGATAACAGCAATATCGATATTTGTTGCATTTTCCCCCGTCGCATATTAATATCCGTAGATTGGGTGGTTTCTGTTGTTCCTTGGGTGCGGACGCCTTGGGTGGTAGCCTGGTAGGACAGTTGTGAGACCTGTTTGAGGGGCACCGACCATGGCATCGACCGACGTCGTCAGTAGGCGGACTGCGGAGATCAAGAGATCGAGTAGCATGAACACTTTACCTTTATGCCCACGTTGCTGTTGTTAGTTACCGATGACCAGTTAACCCAAATTCTGAACACAATATCGGATATTTTAAAGATGGTTTTGGCTGCAAATTTTGACTTAATGCCATTTTTTTCTGTGGGAGAAGACGCACCGCTCAAGGAACCAGCCAAGGCCTCTGTAGCCAGGGAAACCTTGTACCACCCAAGATGTAATACTGTCCCCCATATCCGGTCCGGTGAGGCCAGGCAGCCATTAATCTGTGATCTGTGCTGTGTGATCTGGTGATCTAGGTGCTGGACGACTACTATCTGCTGCGGCATCGACGCGTCAGCAAACGATCGATATATCCGAGCACTAGTCAATGGCGCGACGCTGGTCTACTCGCCGAGCCGCAGGTCAGTCAGTCCCTGTGACCGTGCACGGCGTGCAGTCTTAGGTCGCTATCACGGTTCTGACTCAACCGTGTTGATCCTAGAGGCTGCTTCAGGATTAGCCTAGGGGTGGGGTCGGATTCTGACCCCTCCACCGTCTTTGGTGAAATGGGGATCTGAGGCGAAGTGAGGTCAGGCAGGCCTTCATTGACATTTTGACCAAAAAAGGTCCCTTTATTTTCGTCGCAAAAGTAGTTTCAGCACACGTGAAATAAAGAAAAGTAGTAGTGTCGGTAATAGTTAAATGGTGTTTATGGGCAGGGTAGTGTGACAGTAGACTCTCACGTGTTGAGTAGAGTACTATGGGGGTATAAATAGTGAAACTACACTAAACTCGCACTGGTTCTGTTTTCACATTTTTCCCTGCAGTTATGCAGCATAAAGCGAATGGCGGTATAGTCTATGCCATCGGAGCATGGTGTAAGTATGATGCCACACTGTCTGTAGTGGTATAAGCTCGTACTGCATTCCCCCTCATCCACTCCAGCAGTGTGATTGGTGGACGGTAAATTGTATAGTGCCTTTGATGTCCAAAAGGACAGTAGGTATAGTTGACTGTGGAGGGCGTCGCGCGGAGGCGAAAAACGTAGTCTTTTGAGTCAAAGATCGTGGTCTCGACTGTCGAGTAGCTGCAAGTTCAACAGAGATAAAGTTTTGGCCTTGGTGTTCGTCTTGAAACAAATACGCGCTCATATATTGTTCTTGGTTTTGACCAAAACCGTTGACAATTTCAAGACGTATTTGTTGCTTATTTGGTCTAAATTATGAAGTATCTTTATAGTAGTTAACTAGTTACGGAGTCAAAATAATTATTATGTTTACGTGGTTTCCTTTGGCATTAAGTATAGCACGCATTGCGTACTCTGTACAAAATGTGTGAATTGTGAGTGTTTGTGATACTTAAACACCAACGTTCACGTTTGGTTTCTAAATGAGGCCCCCTCCACCACCCCGCCGCCACTATACATACCGTCCCAACCCAGGAAACAATGGAACTATACCTACTGTACCACTACCAGCAGTGTGGTGTCTAGGGTACATAGATGTCTATCTGGTGCAGGTGCTATGGGCGGAGCAGCAGGTGGCGAGGAGCCGAGTCAAACGAGGTGCCTTCTATCTCTTCAATGACCCCAAGTGGCCTCGGATGTGGTATCTCGTAAGTAATATCTACCCTCCTGTTGCGTACGTTGCGTTGCGTTGCGTTGCTTTGCGTATAGGTCTATCTCTGCATTCTGCCGGTAAGTGTAGATAACTAGCTGCACAGGGAGTCATCATTATGTTATCTGTAGTGCAGACAGCTGATCGCTGATGGAGCTGCTTTCGTATTGGCATTAATAGAAACACAGATGCGGGTGGTCGACACTATAATATAAATCTGGGAACTAATGCTTCATGGTGAAAGTAGAGAGGGTTTTCTGGAATCCGGGACATACTTCCCCTTGATAAAATCCACTCTGCACTGGAGAAAAATATGGAAACAATTAGCTAAAAATGTTTTTTGCATTCACCGGCTTGTGTTTGCATACAAATTATCTACATTCTCGGTAAAATAGACTTTTAATCTGTCTTGCCAGTAAGTCTCGTAATAACACGTGAATTATCTCTTTAAATTCCTTATAAATTAAATTGCCAGTTTGAACGAAAGATATCAGTGTTTATATCATTATGCAACCAGATGCATTTTGTGAGCATACAGTGTAGCAGAATGCGACTAATTTCAGTAGGCCTATTTCCAGTAAGCATGCCGTTTCTGCTGTAGACCATCAATTGTATATTGGGTATTGTGTGAGTGGATGGCCGGTAGATTGACTATGTGGCTTTATTGGGTGCATGTCACAGCCACTGACCGAGATCGGATCGCTACATCAGCTGTAATTGAATCAGCCTGCTGTGACAGTTAATGGCTGCATGCCCGCCGGTGATATTGACCACCCATGCTGATTCATTTATGGATCTGACGCCTGTGACGATGACCGTCTGGATAATGTGTTCGGTACACTGTCTCCGTCTCCCGCATGACTGTCACTGTTAAGGGGTGTACACAGCTTCAAAACTGAACTGAACTGACATAGTTTAGTTTCTGACGAACTGAGCAATGGGCAAGCAGTAATGCATTACAGTAGGCATCGTCTAACGGCGTCGGTGGCTTACGTGACTACGTTCACGTACGTGTCAACCATTGCTTGCCCATTGGTCAGTTCATCAAAAACTAAACCATGTCAGTTTATCAGTTAGGCTCTGTACGCGCCTTTAGTTTCCACGCACGCCGGCAGCAGCTGCTTTGCTATCATTCTGTCACTGAACTATGGCCGGTCGGCACCCGGCACTGCATGGCCATTAGCTGTCCGTAATGTCCGCTTACTCAGCCGATGAGTCGACTCTCTCTCTCTCCCGGTCTACTCTGATGTTCTGCCGCTTTGATGACCTACCGCTCCCTTGCATCACACGCGTCAATCCGAGGTAGGGGTGTGGGTAGGGCAGACCCTTTGTGTCTGGACGTCCTGTGTAGTGTAGCTATGATGGCCAGGATTAATGCCCCAATCATTTAGCTGAAAATAATATCGGGGGGGGGGAGGTGAGGGGAGGTGAACATAGAGTATAGACAAACAAGGCTAATTAATTACAGTTAGCTTAATTAACTGCCAGTTTCTGAGATAAATCATTAACAACATAATGATGAATGAAAAGCAGACAGTAGGATCCGTAGGCAGTAATTATTCTGATGATCTGTGGGACCGTTACTGGCATATATGTCTGTGTGCCTGTAGAACCGAGCCAATGGCCTTGATATGAACGTCATACCAGCGTGGAACAATGGATTCACCGGGCGAGGGGTTGTCGTCTCTATATTGGATGATGGCATTGAGAAAGATCATCCAGATCTCAAGAGGAATTACGTACGTCCTTTAGTTTCATTATTGATTATACAGAAGTGTTGCATGGATGTATTTGTAGCTGATTTTGTTCTTTCTGCTATTTTTATTCTTTGCAATTAACACAGCAAATAGATTATAAATTGCGGTGCCAGTTACTGGTATGTATACTGACATATCTTACCCAGGGACTTTGCAACGTTATGGCGAGTTTCTTTGCTGTGCACTAAAGTAAGCAAATTTGTATGGTGCACAAAGTAAACAGGAAACCCACTGAATCTGAGTCATAAAATGTTGGGGTGTGGGACTAAGATGGCCTAAAAATTAAGCTGTTGAGAAATCTTTTGAGTTGGCAACAAAACAGCGTACAGAAGGGGAAGTGTAAATGTTCAGAGAAAGGATATTAAGCAGCTACTGCAAAACTACGACAACCAAAACGTGTGCAGACATGAGGGACAGCGATGGGAATAAACTGGAGTCCAGTGAACTCAGAGTATCAGATGAAACATTATGTTTGATCAATGAGTTGTGATGTGATTGACAGGACCCACTTGCTAGTTATGATATTAATGACCACGATCCTGACCCACAGCCTCGCTATGACTACAACAACGAAAACAAGTAAGCATGACGTCTTTCACCATGTATTTATACCAATAAAAAATTAGTTGGAAAAAACCTCACAATTGTTTAACGTGTTGTCTTTCTGCTGGTGCATTGTAACATGTTGCTGAATGAGTTAGCTTTTGTAATGATTATAGTGACGATGATGACAGTAATAATAACGATAATAGTAGTAATCGTAATACAAGTGACTGAAGTAATTCGGTGAAACACGAAATCGCTGATGGCAGCCTGTGGTAGTGAAGCTTGAGTGTGATATTGGACATTTATTTATTTGTTAGATGTTAGATGTTAGTTTGTTAGCAGGATTATACAAAGAAGTTGCAGGTGGTGGATTTGGCTGGATGCAGGATGGAATTAAAGCATTCTTTATCATTGCCAGATAGGGCAAACTTATTGCCAAATGTATTGCTAATACATGGCGAAGACAGCGGAAAAAATTGACATTGCATTGGCAGAGGTTTGCGGTCTTGATGTGCTCTTCTAGTTTTTTTGTGCTCTGTAACAGTTGTATGCTGTGATGTTAAGTCTATGTGCCATGTGATATTGACTGTCTGTTCTGCTGTTCTACTGGCAGGCATGGTACGAGATGTGCCGGTGAAGTGGCTGCGGAAGCAAACAATGGCATTTGTTCTGTCGGTGTTGCCTTTGAGTCCAGTATTGGAGGTTTGTGGCTTTATTTCAGACGATATGTTGATTCTAATGTCGTATATAGTATTTCTAAAAGAGGGTTTGGTGTCATAATTAACCAGTACATTGATAATGAAAATATATTATATTTAAATACTAGTACATTACTATTTTAAGGCATCTTAAATTATGGACCGTCTTTTTTATTTTGCTGTATTATCAGCAGATGTAGGTTTGTGTGTATTTTGTACCATAGAATATTTGAACTAGAAAGCAGTTGAAGCCCACAGGTACCTCCGCCAAGGCAATGTTATTCGCCAGGTGGCGTCACCATATTCACTTTGCCAGTGGTTCCCTTATGCCCCCTTTAACGCAGTGGTAACGAAAATTTCAAAGTGATCCAGAATCCAGGATTCCTGCCGGATCACCCCCAAAATTGAATCACTGGTAGTTTGTGCCATGCCCGACATACCCTCAAAATTTCAGAAAGATCCTTCCATAACTTTTTGAGTTATCTTGCTAACAGACAGACAAACAAAAACCGGCAAAAACATTATTTCCTTGGCGGAGGTAATAAAATGAATGCATTTGACATCTTCCTCATCAGGAGGACAAGCTTACAATATTATTAAGTCTTCTGTTATGTGAAGATTATTTGTGTTTGATCATTAAGCTGCCGGCCTGCATAACAGTACTTGCTTGCATTCCGAGTCTGTTAGTGCGTTTAAAACACATCGTCGTAAGATCGATAACATTGGCTGAGTTCACCAGTTTTGTTGGCGGATTTTATCGGTAAACTAAACCCTACCCAGAAGATTGCTAAAACTCAACATTTTGGTTCTGGAAAGCTGTGAAATTTGACTTTTTAAGTCCTGGATAGTCCTGCACAGCACAGTTGGTAAGCGTCTGTGAATAGTGTGTAGGAGACATGTCATTGGCATGGCGTCGTGGCATGGGGAAGGCATAGAGGGGCAATTGACCACTGTAAATTTTAAGCTGTTGGAAAATTTTTCTGTTTAAATATTTTTGTCTAAAAATGCCGAATTTGAGACTGAAAACTTTATTTTGAGAAAATTTAGAGGCAAAATTGAAATTTGAGCACTCATAATCTTTATTGAAATACTCATCGGAATTCTGTCGGAAATTTCCAGTGTGTCATAAAATGGCAACTTTTTGTGCAAGCTACTTTTTCGACTCAAGACAATGCTGAGTCGTATGTGTAAATGTGTCGCAGGGGTGAGAATGTTGGACGGTGACGTGATCGATGCTGTTGAAGCTGAGTCGTTGAGTTTACGCCCTCAGCACATAGACATCTACAGCTCGTCGTGGGGCCCGGACGATGATGGTCGGACCGTTGATGGACCAGGGCCACTTGCTCGCAAAGCTTTTTACAACAGCATTGCTTTTGTATTTTTTCTGCTCATTTCACGTCACATTTACCTGAAATTGGTTGCCTTTGTTGTTGCTGCTGTCATGAGTAAGTGGCTAAGTCAGTAATTTATATAGCGCGATAACTATAGTAACCTTGAACGCACTGGATGTAGTAGTAGAATGAAATGGAAAAATGTTTTAGATGACATCTAAAAGTACGTAGACAGTGTGTGCTGCACATAAGAATGTTCAGCAGAGCGTTCCAAGTAGGTGGACCGGCATATCTGAAAGCATGGCTTCGTGAGTTGCCATTTTGATCTATGGAACCTGCCCCTGAGCCAGTCAAAAGCTCATGCATTAACTGAGTCAGTAGTCTGCAAACGTAGGAGCTACAGATCCAGATTGCACTGATATAGTGGTTTTTGCAGTGCTCAGAAAATGCAGCAGAATCGTGTGTTAAAATGTCAGGTTTGTGTGTGATGCTGTATCAGGGTCGTAATGGCTATGGTTCTATCTTTGTCTGGGCTTCCGGTAACGGTGGTCGGGAGGGTGACAGCTGCAACTGTGATGGTTACACAAACAGTATTTACACGCTGTCGATCAGCAGTGCCACGGAGAACGGTCACGTGCCTTGGTACTCGGAGGCCTGCTCATCAACACTTGCTAGCACCTACAGCAGTGGATCAGGAGCCGAGCGTCAGATTGTGAGTTACACTTCACTGCGTTCACTGATCCATTTACTACCAACCATGGTAGTCTGCGGCAAGTTGCGATGTTACTCAGATACGGAAATTTGCAGTTTTTGCTGCAGCGTCAAGGTCAGACAGAGCTCAAGGTCATAGCATAACCAATTGTGCAAAAAGTACCATTTAGTGCGTTTGTGTTTGTGATTTTTTTAGTACACAATGTCGATTTTGTCCAGTATACTTTGTTTCTAGTGCAATAAACAAGCTGGTTGGGTTTTTGGATCAAATGGTCAGAAGTCAAGATCTCCTTGCGCACGACACATTTAGAGCCAGACACTGTGCACAAAGTTTGGTGCAGTCTTGGCCAGCAGACGTCATTATTAGGTCAAATTGCTCTATCGTACCTATCTATTTCTCCATAGCATGGTCTGTTTTTGTCTCTCTGTTGTCTGTCACCTTATGCACCATGCTTAAATCGTTCGTTGGACTTAGAGGCTATTTGGAGGTACACTTTTAAGGTCCAAGGGCACATTGTGTTAGATGGGGTCCCTGACTCCGTAGGAGAAGGCGAAATTTGGGTTGAGCTCCCCAGCTAAAACTTGCATTTGGGCATCACCGATGAGCGATTTTGCCTCTTGCAAATTACTTTTCTTTTTGTTGTTGTTATGTAAGAAGTAAAGTAACTGGGGTGGGGTTGCTAGGGTGCAGCAGACTGGAAATAAAATGTCTGTTATTATTTTGTGGTTGGTAATGTGAAAACAGGTGACGACAGATTTGCGTAAAGGTTGCACAGAAACTCACACCGGTACATCAGCGAGTGCCCCACTTGCTGCAGGAATTTACGCTATTGTTCTGCAGGCCAAGTGTGTTCCTCTGTACTGTACATGGTGGACAAGAAATTTCTCAGCTGTCATGTTTTAATCGATTTAAATTTTGCTTTACCAGTTAGTTGTTATGCGGCTTTGGTGTCTGCGAGTTCTGTGCATATTGTATACTTTTGTCATGCTGTTTAATTGTTTTTGACTATTAAATGTCAACTTTGACTTAGCAAAATTGATATTTTATTGCGTATTGCATCTCCGGTTTTAATGCAAAATTTTTATGTTCGAGTTTGATCATATCAGTTGACTTATGTTTGCTGTTGTAATACTGTGAAATTTGTTGGGCTAATTGTGTTATAAAATTATTTGCACTGTATCATTTAAACTGTTGGTAGTTGCATTTTTGGTAAATATCATATTATGTTGATCTATGTTAGTCTTACTAGTTTATTTATTAACAGCCGTGGAGTCTGTGGCAGGCTGCAATGTTACTCAGTTAGTCAGTTAAGCAAAAGAATAACTGCTTCACTCACACAAATGATGAGTGGTTTTCAAGACAAAATGTAATATAAAATGCAACGTCTGTCTGAATTTAGAAGAAAAATTTAAATTAGAAACAAACATTTGTTGAAACAGTAATGTTTTTGTGTTCCATTGGCAGACTGTTTCACATAGCCAGTGCCATGCACTGTATGAGAACGTTCATTGTCCGATGTTTGGTCGAGTGCATGAGCTTGGCATCTGCGTTTGGTTTGCAGTCCACGGTTGACGTGGCGTGACTTGCAGCACATCACCGTACTGACGGCTCGTCGTGCTAACCTTGAGGCAGATGACTGGGTCGTCAATGGCGCCGGCAGATTGGGTACTAGGCATACAGTTTCTGATTCAGTATAGCTAAACCTTCTTACACTTTATCTTCACATAACTTTGGCTTTTCTGATAACTTTTCCTTCGTATGGAATTTGACTACCCGAGTCATGTTTGAATCTGTTGGGTTTGTGAGGTGTATTACATTGCAGTCATTATTCATATGTGATAGAGCCCAGGTAAATTTATCATCATCATCATCATCATCATTGCACATAGACATTTGTGATCTGTTGTGATGATCCAGGAGTGCCCGAAATCAGCAGCCTTGCACTGGAGTTACTAATGAATTACAAAAATGTTTTCGAATAAATAATACAAATAATAAATATGAGCAACAGATAGCACACATTGAAGTTATTCAAACAGTATAAATATTTCATGTTTTGCAGTTTACTTGGTATCGTGTCGATGTATCAGGAGTTGTTACATTTTTGGCCCACACAGTAGATGTGTGACATGGTTAGTTACTTTGTTGTTGACAGTCAGTCATCACTTCGGCTTTGGTCTGCTGGACGTTGCTGCTATGGTTGATCTGGCACTTAATTGGACGACCGTTCGTGAACAGCACTGCTGTGAAATATCTTCTAGACATGCAGCTCGGTGAGCCTTGAATCATCTGATCTGTTTGTCAGATTATTCAGTTAACTATGTCTGCATTCATCCTGCACAATTTGTGTCAAGCTTTTTTGTTATTAGTGCTCTGTTTAAAGATGCCTAATAGTTACTCTTTATCATCTTCTATTTGCTGTTGCCAGCATTACTGAGATGTTTGACTCTGTCACGTCACCGCTGTCTGAGATGTTGACTGTTTTAAACTTATTCATGTATTTGTTATTGTTAGTTTGTCAACTGTCTTCGTTGATGAATGTATGTGTGTATTCATGGTGGTGGGGCCTTGGTGAGCTGTAGAATACGAGGGTCATCCCAAAAGTTTCCGGCCTCGAGATATTAGACAACAATATTTTCCACAATCTGTACATCATTGAAACGCACGTCCTTTACGAACTCTAATGAGTCGGTTGCGGATATGATGTCGTTGTAATTTATGACGTCACAGAGCATTAAACAGAAGTGATTTCCAGCGTCAATAAAAAAGGCTTGAGTCATTCATCATCATTGATAGCGAACACCATCATTATCAGATTTCAGATTTCCAAACAGACAATAGTCACTGGGGGTAAGGTCGTTGCTGTATGCAGGGTGGTCTTGGTGTAAAAGTCTCTAGTCATGAACAGCCAGCTGGGTAACTGTAGACTTTGGACTGGACTGCAGTGCTGAAATAT
>Ga0056128_1002974_pt1 | contig 20484 bp, 19 predicted proteins | sample WorMetLIZISLAND2_FD_71113 | JGI IMG/M metagenome (GOLD analysis project Ga0056128, IMG submission 71113) | Marine gutless worms symbiont microbial communities from Max Planck institute for Marine Microbiology, Germany - Olavius geniculatus... ... | reverse complement strand
CTGACATTGTGTAATGGTGATGTTTGAATTTTTTAAATTGTGATTTGTGCTGTTTTATATCTACAACCACGATGTCACCTTTACACTGTATATAAACTGAACAGTTTTTTTTACATAAATCATACTAATAGTAAGGTACATTTTCCCACGCTGTTAGCGTGTGTAACGTGAAAATAAATGCACATACATGAATAACGCATGCAAGGTTTTTAGCTCGAATTTTGAACTGTTGACATCATCAGATAATTTGTAATATTCCAATCGTCATATACGCTTAATCTCAAATGTTGAAAACAAGACACAATCACTCTCACATGACATACTGCTACCTACGTAACTGTGATATAACACAAAACAGTCCGTCTAGGCCATAGGCATATGCACTCCTTGCAAAGACCATTCCTTGCAAATTCAGCGCCCCCGTCAACAGTAACTAGTGTGCCAATAATCAACTGGTAATGTCAAAGGTCAGGCCACATGATATGTCGGCTTAGCATATTATGGCCATAGTCAACGTCTCCACGAACACTGATAACTGTCAAAATATAACCACGTTTAACTCGACTTCAGTAAGACAGCATAGTTGACAGGCAGATCTAGTCAATGCTGACACAACGTGGGTATTTTGAGGGGTGGTGGGAGGTTTGGTTTTGTTAGGTTATAAGACACAACTTAAATGCACCAATCATCATGTCAAAATGTTTTCTGCCGCACAAGTGACACAATGCCATTCCTCCAAATCGGTCATTCTTGCATACTCAATCGCTGTAGATAGTTTGTGAATCAACATCTTGTCACTCGGGCTTTGTAGGTACAATGCTTTAAATAAAAGTAAAGTATCGACTTGATCAAAATAGTCCCATGCAATGTATACACGTAATAATAAAATATAATTTTTAAAAAACTCGTTCGCAAACACGGGGTCAGTAATCTCAACCGAATCAGAGACTTTGGGATTGGGACAACCGATACAATTCGGCGGCAGTTCGGCTATTGGATTATCTAATACTGCAAAATATGGGGCAAAAAAATCCCAAATGTTGAAAAATTCAGGAGCAAAATTAAAATTGTGGACACGAGTGATCTGTTTTGTCATAAATATACAGCTGCCTGTCAGAATTCCATCAAAAATTTGTAGTATCTGGCAAAATACGGCAAATTCCTGCCCATCCTACTTTATAACCCACACTGCCGCTGCAAACTGTAAGGTGACAGTTATGGCAGTTTTCATGCAACGATAGACAGTACCCGTAGTCACATCAAACACTGAATCAACGACACATCACAAAACAGCAAAAAATCGAACATTTACAAAAGCACAAATGAAATGCATGACAAGACTGTGATATGTTTAAAAAACTGCTCAGAGGTCCCAACTCGGAAAAAAAGTATGACTTGGTAACTTGAGATTGAGACAGTTGAAGGCATATTACCATAATATATGATATATTTAAATAGCTGAAATAAATTACTAATCAATTATCAAATAAATACAAAATTAAACTACATAAATTTAAACATTAAACTAAGAACGTCAGGCAGAAAAATGAAACATGATCCAATTAGTAATTAAAGCAATACTAGTACTATTTTCAACTTTCTGCTCAACTAGCCAATTTTTTACGCGTAAAAGATAGCTTGTGATTTTCGGCTGCAAAAGAGTGAATTCCAACGAAATGGATGGAGATAGACCAAGATTACCTGCGAACAGGAACTGCTATAGGCTCTTGCACGTCTCATGAGCATTAGCTAAGATTTCTTGTCTTTAATAACAAACCTACCTACCATGTCAAAGCAACAAAGAACTATTAATAAAGAAGAAGAAGAAGAAGAAGAAGAAGATTTCGCGTAGGCACTAGGAACCATTATAAATAATACATAAATAATAATAGCTGTACCTGGTATCAGTAGTTACGCACAATCTGACTAAGTGCTTCATAATTTAAAGGACAATCCATGCAAACTTGTACACATATCAACATATTTATTCTTGCTGCATACAAAGCAACTATATATACTATATTATATTGCATATAATCAAATCAGCATACGCTATCATCGTAACGACAGCACAAAAGGCACATCAAACTATGTTCCACATTGCTGCAGCAGCTCAATGCAACATCCAACAAGTAAACTGACAGAACGAACGGCATCGCAAACATTGCCGTTGACAATCGCAAAATAATCCCAAAATATCGTAACTCACAGACCTATCACTCAGTTCTTCCAATTAATTGCATCTATCCACTCAGTGGTGTCATGGCAATGAGAAGCCGTGTAAAGCATACTCGCTAGGTGGCAGCATTAGTCATGATTCGATATATCGAAAATATCGACATATCGTTTTTGACATCGATATATCGTATCGTATCGTCGAAAAAAATCAAATTCTTCGATACATCGCGATATTTTACGCCAAAAATTTATATTTTTATTACTGCATTGCCAAAATAACGAGAATAAACGGAGAAAACGACAAACTAACCAAAGAAAACTAACTGTAATGTCGTAATTTAACGACACGACATTCTATAGATGATTTTTAAGTTCACCGACACATTTAATATCTACGTAAAGCAAACTGCTTTGCTGAACGTTCACTTGTTGCTTTGTGCTTGTATAAGATCTACATACGTATCATTTTAAAAATATCGATATCACGATAATTTCTAAATACCGTTATCGATATCGTATCAAAACTGAAATCCAGATATCGAATCATCACTGGCATGCATTCATCCCTTGAGCAAATAACGTAACGTAATAATACACAGTAAGCCTATTTGTTTGTGAGCAGCAATTAGTAATGGGTGACGGCGGCTAGAGATAGCAATCCTGAATCATTTTAATACTGGGACTGACAAATTTATAATGCCATGAGGCAAAATGACAACATTTCTGTTGTCCCGTCTTGCCTAGAGCTGTAACAGACGCAGAAAGCTGTACCGTGTGCACAGGGCAGAACCACACGTCACGAAACACACTTCCATTCTGCACAGCTTTCATCCCGATTTGTGCAATTTTTTTTGCTCCGTATCTCCATTCCATTCTTTTCGCAACATCACCCCATTTTCACTCAAGATCGTTCCTACAGAGATTTCTAACTGCTGGCATAGTAATATCCCATTAGCTGCATGGGGTGGGTTCAATATGTGCCACCCGTAGCAGGCGAGTGGGGGAACATGAGATCAAGATGCTTACGTAAGTTCCTTAGCAGGCAGGGGCTGGGCAGAGCCTAGTGCTGGCCTAAGGCAACTTCGAGGCGTTTGGTCGAATACAGCCACCACCGATTTTAATGGGGAGGTGCCATTTTGAACCCTAAAAATTCTATAGGCTATTCAACCTAAGCCTGGATTCGTTTTCATTTTTAGCCGACCGTACTTAAGCAACGGTCGAGCTTATGGTATGGTTGTCATCTGTTAGACGATCGTCATCCGTTTGTCGTCGGTCACGGATGCATTGTGACTAAACAGTGCAAGATAGGGTTAGATGCTATTGATCACTAATAGAAAGTCACATGTTGCCTTTCAAATAACGTGAAAATGATTTACCTTGGATGACCTTGAAGAGTCATAATGCACTGTGGTATGCCAGTCGTGCAGTATTGTGGCTAAACGGTAAGTCTTAGGGGGTTCACGATGGCACCATCAGATGATTTCCTATAGTAACCATGTCTCCATCTGCAGCGGTTTGGCCGCAATTTTGAATGGAAAGTTTCAAGCTGTAAGTGGCCGTATCTCAAAAACGGGCCAAGGTTACTATTAATCACTAATAGGAAATTCCATACACCTTTTGAGATGAGATGAAAATCATCGACCTTGGATGACCTTGAAAGTAAGTGACAACCAATATGGTCGGCTATCCTAGCAACACGTAAACTTCTTGTGCTACTTAAAGCACTGATGACAAAAAAACCAGAAATGCTGCAAACAGATGTGTCTTGCAAGTATACAGTGTAGCAAAATTCGACTAAGTCCGGCTGGCAGTAGTGTAGATAAGGAGGCCGGAGCCCCGAGACAAACACATGTTTAAACTGCACTAAATTTGGTTAGTTAATATTCAGGAAAATAATTAAAACTGTTGCCGCCAGATCTCATCACAGTACAGCACGGTGGTGCTAACACTGTTGTAAGGGCGATGAACGTTAACATGTTTGGGGATCCTGTAACTCCGAAACCCCTTAACCGATTTCCATAAAGCTTGGCATCAGTGATCATCAATGATCACATCGACCACCCGACCCCACATGCAAAATTGAGTTACAATCGGTTCAAAAGGGGCGTGGCTGCGCACACGCGAAATTCGCCGTTAGGTGTCTATTTTTTTCTTTCATTTTTCTTGCGTACGGCTACAGACCAGCCCGCTGGACCGACCAACGCCGCTAATAGCTCAAACGAGGCGTCCTGACACCGGACACATTCCTTACATGTTTTCGATTAAAATTTTTAAAATTTACCCCTTTTTACGGCCCAATTTTTAAAAATTTGCATTTCGGCCTATGGGGACTTCAAAGCGGTATAACTTGGCCCCCTTAAAATATAACTGCATGCTGTTTGCATCTACCCCCCCTACTTTCAGGCCCGAGCTATCCGATGGTGTCATTAAAATTTTTCCTCTGCCAACAACTGTTGCCGTGGCAACAAATTTCGGGACAAAATTAACTATAACTCGGTCCCGTGAAAGACAATTGCGCACTGTTTTCACGTACTTCGGTATTTTTGGGGTAGGGCTAACGGATGCTGTCGTGTAATTTTTTTTCTCCGATGACCACTGTTGCCATGGCAACAAATTTTAGGACAAAACTGACTGAAAAATTGACTGTAACTCGTCCCCTGTAAAAGATAATTGCGTGCTGTTATCAACTACCCCTCTATTTTCGTGCCCGCGCTATCCGATGGTGTCATTTAAATTTCTCCCCTGACGACACCTGTTTTCATGCCAAGCAAACGTTCATATTCAAAGACAAAATTGGCTGAATGTATTAAAATGTCTTAAGACATTGCTTCATCACACATAATTTTTTCCTTGCATCAACCTTCTTCGCCCATCCGGAGGTATTCTGAAAACAGTGAATGAATTTATTGTCATAAAATCAAATACCAAAAAATTGACAAAAGTCGACTTAAAAAACAGCAAAAATTAGAGCGAAAAAACTCACAGTTTACAAAGCTATGCAAAGGCAATATGAGTCAAAACTCGAAAATGGCAAAAATGGTTTTGTGGCGATATTATCGTGTGTTGAATTCCAGACTGGCCCTTACAAGACTAGCCATTCTAAATACTTGAAATGAAAATACAAAAACAGAAGTCGCAAGCCGAAACAATGTAGAACACCAGTCCATGCTGACGCCACGTATATTGCAGTGAATTCTAATGCCCATAGTAAAAAGACACATCCACGCATGTCTGAATTTTAGTCTATCATTCTGTCTGCGTGTGCGCACAGTGGCGTGACGTCATAGTGACGTCAGTATAGCCAGCAGCAGTTTATGCATTGCCTGTGACGTCACCAGCTGGAACGCTGGCAGCGTGCCAGTAACAGAAAATTATAGCTATACAATATATAGGCCGTTAGTGTTAAGAAAAAAATTGAAATATTATTATTTTTAAGTTTCCAATTCACTGTGCGTTAAATTACATTGAGTAAAAACTTACATAACAGACATAGGCCTACACATTCTCACAAGCGGCTTTCACAGTATAGTGTTATGTAAGGGCAATATGTGTCAACACTTGAAAATGGCTTTTACTTAGCTTACCTATTTTGTGTCAATTAAGCAAAAATATCTACAACAAAATTTTGTTTAGGATATACAGTGATATTTTTTCAAGTACTTAGAATGGCTAGTCTTGTAAGAACCAGTCTGGAATTCAACACGCGATAATATCGCCCCAAAACCATTTTTGCTGTTTTCGAGTTTTGACTCATATCGCCCTTTGTAAAATGCATAGCTTTGTAAACTGTTGAAGTTTTTGGCTCGAATTATGTTAAAAATGTAATGTAGGCTACCTCCAAATTCGATTTCAGCTGGGGCTCCACCCAGACCCAGCTTAGGGAGCTGACAGCACTCCCCAGACCCTCTAACTGATTTCTAAAGGGAGGGAGGGGAAGAGGAGAAAAAGGGAGGAGCAGAGAGGGGAGGCAAAACAATCAAGTAGAACAGAAGTGTGGACTAAAAATGGATAACATGCAAAACAACTAGGGCTGTCAAATTAATGCATTAATTAATGCATTAATAAATTAACATGCATTAAAAAATTAATGTTAAAAATCAATGCACCTCAAAAAAATTAACGTACATAACTTGGGACTATTTAACAATCGAATGAATTCAAGTAACTAAACTGTAGTTGCCATTCCATCACTACTGTAAGTAAATAATTATTCCGACGACAGGCTTATAGATTTCTATGCTAGCTGTGATGTCAGTTATTGTTGATTATACAGGGTGGGCCAAAAAAATGGCACCATTTTTTGTACGCCTCTAACTTCACCAAATATCAACCAATTTCTAAAGTTCTTTCACTGTCAGAATCACTGATAGGCCACCTGTTGAAAAACATCCCAAACCACATAATGAACCGGATTTAAGTCGGGGTTGTTTGGGGACCACATGCCAAGCTCGATCAACGTTGATCACGCAACTGGTCAGTGGCGTCGCCGGCTTGAGTGCGTCATCTGACATCTCACGAGGTAGTATAGCGACACACTTGAGGTGAGGTGTGATCGATAGTGACAGTTTCATTAGATATTGTCTCCTGATTCCCACAGTGAAAAAATTTTTGAAATCGGTTAATATTTGGTGAAGTTATGTGGTGTACAATGAATGGTGCCATTTTTGGCCCACCCTGTGCATTTAAAAATGTGTTTCTAACTTTCTATGACATTCTACAGGTGGCGCCCCCAAACGTTGCGAGGCCCAGGGTAACTTATCTCCTACTCTCCCTCTCCACAGGTCTGGGTGCATTAATAATGTTAAAAAAATTAATGCTCTGACAGCTCTAAAAACAATGCAAATGCCAACATTGTGTAGTCAAGCAAATGTCTTCGTCGAGAAGAAAGCAATTGTGCAATTGGCCCACATTAGGCCTGCAAAAGTAAATTTGATGCTGGTTTCTAGGCTAACGTTGAAGTGCTTTCCCACTGCAAAAACCGCGCTGCCTAGGGCCTAATGGTTTGTTGCGTGCATAAAACGTTCTATTAAATGTTTAATTAGATAACTTAAAATTGCTGTTTCATTATTGTAGTGGTTAAAAAGTTATTTAACAAACATTTTTACTTTCCCAAATACTAGATTACAGATTACAGGTTACAGATTCAGATTACAATTCTTAGTACTGCTGATGGCCAGCGCGTGGCATGGACATTACGTTACGTTACAGCACATTCGATGAATGCAACTGCTGCTGGCGCCATCTAGCGACTGAATTTCTTACATGCCTTCTCATGCAGACCCTAAATTTCTGGCTGTCAAAAAATGGTCCTGTCCAAAAATTTTCATCCAAAAATGCGAATTTTCAGGTAAACAAACCCTCATTTGGAGGAAATTTAGGCACAAAATTGATATTTTGAGCACACATAATTTCCTTTGTCTCAAATCTGTCTGTCGAAGTCTTGTCGAACAATTGCGACTTCCTGCCCCAGCTACTTTCTTCATCCCACAATGCCGCTGTATTCACTAATCCAGGACAAATCCGCTATCCTCGTCTGGGATGGAGATGGATTTGGTGCAGCTGTTCTTCTGGCTGCTAGGCGGAGTCATCATTGCCGTGATCACTGGAAGCTGGGATGAAGGTCCACTGGTTGTTACGGCTGCTGGGACATCGATGTGCCGGTCCGACAACTGCGTAGTCTTGAGGTCGGCCAGCACCAAACTGTTGCGCCGATAACACGCCGCCATGTCCTAGAATGCATACATCTTCATTCACTACATACTTGTCAGAACATACACACAAAACCAAAAAAAGAAATAAATAAATAATAATAATAGTAACAATAAACAGTATCTGACACGAGTGTCAAAACTGACAAAAATGCCCCACAGATGGCATATTTAACATCAAATTCATACGTGAAATGTGAAGTCCTTCCTGAGACACAGGGAATATACAAGGTGCGGCAAAAAAAGTAATCTGCTAAAGTTGTCAGTCATTTTCTGAGCAGGCGTGTGAAATTTTAACAAGAAAGTCTGTACATGTGTCATCTATTCAAAGTCAGATAAAAGTGCAAAAAAGACATTTCAACTGCAACAAGTTGTTGAATTCTTCCCGTAACCACGTTGTCATTTCTCGCGTTCACATGCAGCAAAATGTACACCAAATGTCAGGCATACGGTGTTTGCATTGTAGAAAAAAAACTGTCATTTGAACAACACAATAAACAGTTTGCCAATGACTGCGAGAACTCAAAGCATTTGAGGTAGGCGGTAGGCGTGGTGTAGTGGTAACGCGTCTGATCCGATCAGCGAAGTTACTGTACGCCGGGCCCGGTTAATACTGCGGTGGGTGACTGCCTGTGGGCATCTCGGGATGTAACCAACCGCCTAGGTCAACTCAGCCTTCCATCCTTCCGGGGTACGTAAATCGAGTACACCTGCCTATCTGGCTGGGGTTAAGGCGGGGCGCGTTCACCTCTGTCGGGTGGCAGGTAACACTGTGTGATCCCATATGACAAGTGACGCTCTGTAGCTCTGAGATGGGTTCGCTCATCAAGAGCTATATTCGGACCTTTAACCTTTATTTGTCTACCATCAGCTTTCACACATGTATGCATTTAATCCTGTATTGAAGTTTTTAATAGTCTTGCAGACAGTAATTTCTCCCAGCTCACATGCAGTGTCTGGTTGAGTTAAGCGACAGATTTCAGTCTTGGCAAGAAATTGTCAACAAAGACAACAATCTATCGAATGAAGCCAGTCGTTTTCAATACACATAACTCACTACATCGATAGGTTTTTCATCGTCATGATGTTGTCCTACAAAAATTCTGTAACTTTGCAATGGTAACCGAGTATCAGATGCCGCTCTACTTATGTATGCAGGTGTAAACAAGTAGCAATCATGTGAAATTTCATGTTAAAATTCAAAGCGGTTGCCTAGAAAATGGCAAACAACTGTAGGAGATTACTTTTTTACACGTGCTAGAGAATGACCATGAATTGCTAGTGCAACCCCACCTAGGATTGGGCCACTTGACAATTTTTTTCAAGGGGGTCCAAAATGGGCTTAAAATTCACCGAATGTGCACCTATAACTTTCGCGGTAGTGGGAGTAGCCCAACAAAACTTTGTCACGTGAGGTGCCACTAGATGGGGGTGATAATGCAAGCACAACTTTTTTGGGGGGGGGGAATTTCCCCCTTAAAATTTGGAGTGCAAAAAATGTTGAGAATTCAATGTGATTTAGGACAACTTTCGACTTTGACCATAATATCTCCTGAACCCATAAAGCAAAAAAACGGCATTATCAGCGACGATCCTTCCCACGTTGAACCAAAAGAATGTGGTGGGGTGCCCTTAAGTTGACAGTACGCGTCTTGCGTATGCTAAAGCATGAGTTTGGGCCACGTGACATTGCTAAGAGGGTAATTTCAACATCCTAAATTCTCCCCCCTCCCCAATCAGACTTATGGCACTGAGCGGACTCACGTTGGGTCTTGCCCCAAATTTCTAGTTATTATCTATAAAAAAAGTCTTGTCATTTGTATCTTCACTCTCAGTATAACTATGAATCTTAGTTACTTTATTAGCCCACGCAGCAGATAGCAAGGAAACCTCACATTTGGTGTCAGAAGTGGGATGGTATGTTAAGAGGTTCTTCTTGCTAGGGTTGTGTATTGCAACGTACTTGCAGTACTTAATTTTTGTCAGAACGTATGATAGTCATTGTTGTGTTATTTATACTATATCGTGTTAATTTGTGCTCGTCTCTGCATGTGAGTCGCAGAAAGACCACTGTCAGAGAAAGTAAATCGTGAACACTGCTTCGGCCGTGTGTCAGACAGTAAATCCAAAAGGAACAATCCAAGTCATGTTTGGTCATCACTGTATGGTATACCATTTTCTAGCTTTCATATACCTGACCGACTTGACCTGTGTGTACTTTTGAGGGTATAATGGATTGTTTACGTAAGCCAAGATCTAACACATTATGTCTCAAATTTTATTGCCGTAGCAACAAGGGTCGCTCGGGGAAAAATTCGCTTGGCATCATTGATGGCCCATCCCCGAAAACCCCCTATATACACAAAAATTTCACAGATATTTCTTACCTAAGCCAAGTTATCGCCAATTTTGTCCCTAATTTCGTTGCCATGGCAACAGGGGTCAGCAGGGGAGAAATTTAAATGACATCATCAGATAGCCGGGCCCGAAAATAGGGGGATAGGTGCAAACATCGCGCAATTATCTTTTACGGGGGCTGAGTTAATATGAATTTGGTTCCAAAATTTGTTGCCATGGCAACGTGGGTCAGCAGGGAAGAAATTTAAATGACACTATCGGATAGCCCAGAACCGAAAATAGCGTGCAATAATATTTTAAGGGGGCCGAGTTATGGCCCATTTTGTCCCAAATTTCGTTGCCATGGCAATGGGGGTCAATCAAAAGTAAATATAAATGACACCGTTAAATTGGCTGACCCCAAAAACCATACCCTAGAACCAAAAATTACGACTCTATCTTATACATAACCGAAGTTCTGATGGTTTAAAGCATTGTCTAATTTTTCCCATAGGCACCATTGTAATTTTTCATATTTTTCTGAAAAAATAGGTTAAAATGTCGAATTTACATTTTGTAACCTCCAAAAGGCACTTCCTTGAGTGAAACCGCATCATATGAGCCATTGTGCGTCAAAAATCAGTTCAGTCGTTTTTCCTGTAGAGGACGGCAAGAAAAAAAGAGAAAGAAAGGGAAGGGAAGGAAAGGCACAAAAAGTCATGCAAGCGTTATATTTCACCTATTCGTGGGGAAGCCCCCTGCAAACGGATTTTTATCAAATTCTGCACATTATGAGATATGCCAGATGTAGTCATCTGTGCAAATTTTGGTGTGAAAGAAGTAAGGGGTTTGGGATATACGGAGGGCGGGGGTGGGTCAAATTTTGTAGTTTCCCATTGAAATGGCTGGTCACCCTTACAACAGGGCTGTGCGATAGAAAGTCGCATATATCGTGTCAGATTAGATGAAAATCACTGATTTTGGATGACTCTGAAAGGTCATAACACTATGCATCATTGCCAATCGTGCTGAATTGTGGCTAAACAGTAAGTCGTAGGGGGTCTGCAATGGTACCACCAAATAGGGCGGTGGCAACTTCCTATAGGCTGTCAAGTGTCAATAGTAACAAGTGTCCCATCTGCAGCGGTTTGGCCACAATTTTGAATGGAATGTTTAAAGCTATAAGTGGCCGCATCTTGCAAATGGCGATAGATACGGCCTATGGCCTAATACGAAGTGGCATACGCCCTGTCAGACTAGATGTAAATCACTGACCTTGGATGACCTTGAAGGCCGTTACATGCTACTGCGGCTAAATGGTGCAAGATAGGGCCTAAGTTGCTATTGATCACCAATATGAAGTTGCATACTAGCTTTCAAATAACATGAAAATCATTCACTTTGAATGACCTTGAAGGTCAGTTCTGTAACAGAAACTGTATAATCTGTAGCACGTCTTCCTGAGCAAGGTGTTTTTAATTGTGAGAAATATTTGCAAAACCTGCGTCCAATATTTCCCTTGTTCATTCACTTTGTAGCTGTTTGCATCACCTGGTGAGATGACCACATGCATGGAACTAATATTTATATCGCTTGGCGAAATGACCATCTGCAATGTCTGTTATACTAGCGTTCAGTGTAGCTTTCAAGACAGCATTCCGTTAACATAAAGGTTAAAGGTCCGAATATAGCGCTTAATGAGCGAACCCATCTCAGAGCTACGGAGCGTCACTTGTCATATGGGATCACACAGTGTTACCTGCCACACGACAGAGGTGAACGTGCCCCACCTTAACCCCAGCCAGATAGGTCGGTACTCGATTTACCTACCCCGGAGGGATGGAAGGCTAAGTTGACCTAGGCGGTTGATTACATCCCGAGATGGTTTACCTGCCCGCAGGCAGTCACCCATTGCAGTATTAACCGGGCCCGGCGTACAGTAACTTCGCTGATCGGATCAGACGCGTTACCACTACACCACGCCTACCGGACGCATGGAACTGTCGCACCTGTGACAAATCGCTTTCTCGCTGTGACGGGAATTCAGACGCTGGTCTTCCTTCAAACATAGGTGGCATGGTTGGCTTTTCCTAGCGATAGCTTTTGCTTCTTGTACTTGCTCAGTCACTATGAAACATCAGTGACATACCAAGAGCTCGAGGCTGACAGAGTGCGTCTGTACGTTGTGAGAATTGTCCGCAGGAACGCCAGAGAAATTCTTGAGTTCCACGCACTTTTGCTGGCCCAGCACATGAGCAAACGGACGCATCCATGCCACACAGTCAGCAACATCACTCGGCCGCAGACCTGACGAGTCAACAGCAATGATCAGTGGCATTGTGACAGGATGGGGGAAGGCACTTGCCCCCTGTATTTTGAGCTGTCAGAAAATCCTGTTATTGTCAATAAAAACTTTCATCCAAAATGCAAAATTTGGGGCTGACAACTCCCACTTTAGGAAAATAGAAATTTTAAGCAATGAGCAGTTGAGCACCTATAATCTCCTCGGTCAGAAATTTGTCCGCTAGTATTCCGTCACAAATTAGCAGAGCTCTGCCTGTTGCAAAACTGCACCTAACTATAGAATGACCACTCTTCAAATTCCCTAACATTCACTCCAACACTTTGGGACACTTTTGACCATTTTAAGTGGTACTCCACTTGGGTAACCTAACCCTAGTACTAACTAAAATATAACATACTCTGCGTCCCAGGAAAAAAGTCACACTTTTTACTGTCCATATTTTCGCCAGATGTTAACGGATTTTTAAAATTTTTTAACTGGCACATGCTGTGGACAATTAGCAATAAAGCAGTTATTGAACATCCCACCACACCTTAACTGTGTCACTACACTAGTTTGTATACTTTTTGAAATACAAATGTACAAAAAACCAACAATAATAGTCAGCAAACGTGTTGGTAAACGAAAGGCGTTTCAGACAAAAAACACAGTGAATGATCTGTACGATGCTACGTTGTGTTAGATCCGTCCCTTTGGATATCTGGCTTGTTAAATTATGTATTTTTTCTGGTCTTCCTGCCTTAGTGGGCTTACCAGTTCAATCGCACTGGGCGTGTTCTTATCAGTACGCTGCTCATCAGTCTGCTCATCTCATGCCTTTGGCCGTGCTTCCAGTTTTCCAAATATTTGTCATTAACATGCCCAGTCTTTCCCTTTTGCAGTTTGTCTTCAACAATTCTGTCAGTGTCCTCTAACAAGAATTCAAGAAATTTGAGCTAATGCTCATGGGACGCACAAAAGCCTATAGCAGTCCCTGTTCGCAAACTGTCAGTCTGTCTCCAGCCATTTTGTCGCGACTTTTACGGGGGTACCGCTCTTTGATGCCCTCGTGCGCAGGTTTCCTTGAACCTAGAAAATCGACGTTCAATGCTGAAAATTTCATACTAAGCTTGTCTATGTCTATCTTAATTGGTTTCGGCACAATTCGCTCTTGCACAATGTATCTCGCAGCCCAAAATCGCCAAAAAATCCATAAAAACCCCTTATCTTGGCGTTCAAGGTCATCCAAGGTCATTGAATTGGGCGCCAATCAAGAGCCAGTGTACGACTTCCTATTAGTGACTAATAGTAACCTAGGCCCTATCTCGCACCATTACTGAGTTACAGCGACTTATTGGCCAAAAATCACAAACTTTGCCTACCCTCTCTCATTTAGCGCCCTCGTTCGGGGTGACCCCCTTCGAATTTACAAAAAAACTATGGTTCCTGAAACTAAAGTCTTCCCCACGCTGGTGGTACTACGGCGTATAAGGGCACGTCCTCCGGCTGGCCGATGGAGGAAGCCCTTTGTGAAGTGACTCTGAAGGGTTGTGTCGAATATTACAGAATAAGGCACCATGGACCAACAGTACCCAGTAGCTACTTCTATGAAGTAGCATAAGAAGGTTGACAACTCAGACAGCCTAAAGTACTGATTTGAGGTTATAGTGTGGAACAGTCGCAGTTCAAGGAAGGTTGATCTCTCAGCCAGCTAAGGGTGCTGATTTGAGATCATGCCTTGATGGGGTTTATTGGGATCTTACAGGTACCCATGGCTGATTGCTTGGTTGGTGCCCGCCTGGTCTGTGGTCTGGTCATGTGCGCTGGGTGGATTCGCTGTCCCTGTCATGTCTCGATTTCGGCGGGGTGTTGGAGAGACTTTTGCGAGGATGATGGGTCAGACAAGGATTTCCAGTAGATACCGAATGCACTGCAGATCGGAACTAGTTTTCCTGTCGGGCTTGGAAATCCCGCATGGGCTCTGCTTTGCCCCGTTTCGCTCTAGGATTTGGCAGGGTGGTTTGGCTGCACTGCTCATGCGGCTTGTCTGCTGAACAGGTTGGGTCGCCTGCCAAATGATTAACTGAGGAGACCGTAAATCTTTTGGTGATCCCCACAGTATTTTCTTGGTCAGGGCGATGTGACCTGACTGGCAGTGTAGTCAAGTGAGCGGGGGTAGTTGTGCTTTTTGCCATTCCTGCCATGACTTATAGCAGCTGGGCTTAACAGGAGACACCCATGGGTCATTGCTTGGTTGGTGCCTGCCTAATCTGTGGACTGGTCATGTGCACTGGGTGGCTTCGCTGTTCCTGTCATGTCTCAGGGTTGGGTGGAGCATTGGAGAGGCTATTGTGGGGATGATGGGTCAGACTGGGATTCCAGTAGATACCAAACGCACTGTAGTTCGGGACTACGGTTTTCCTGTCTGGCTTGGAAACCCTGCGATGGCTCTCGTTTGCCCCGTTTGGTTCGGGGGCATGGCGGGGGTGGGTGGCTGCACTGCTCATATGGATAGTCTGCTGTTGGGCTGCGGCGCTTGCCAGGTGGGAGCTGTGAAATCCTTTGGTGAGCCCCATAGTATAGAGAGTAATCATGTGAGCGAGGGTAGTTGTGCTCTTTGCTATTCCTGTCATGACTTTCAGTACCAAGTATAATTGCTGGGAACCTTCTGGGGATGGCTGATGGGCCCACATGGCAGCCTAAGCCTACGGGGCGGCACTGGCTGCCCTGCCCCGCACTGGAACGATGTAACGAGGAACTAGTCTTCCAGGCAGCCGATGGTGAAGATTTGGTGATCCTAGCTTAAACCGTTTTTACCTGATCCACCCGTGTGACAGACAGACGGACAGACAAACAGAACTGCAATGGCTAAGATGCGCTGAAAGCATTAGCTGCTTTTGCGCGTAAAAACTGTATTTTGCAAACGTTCTTCATCGAAGCTTTGTCTCCTAGAGTGAGCTGTTTTAAAACAAATGATTTTTTTTAAAATAAAGAACACGTTCTTTTTGTTTTAAAACAATAAAATAAAAGATGTTTTTAAAAAAATTGTTCAGTACCTCTAATTTTTGCAGTTACAAAACTTCATTTTCAAATGAAGATAAATGTTACTGTTTTACAGAATTTAGTTTTTTGTGCTATCACAAAAAGAATATTATGGAAATGTTCCTCAGCAGGAAGTTTGAAATAGCAATTTTGGCTTAGGGTAAGTTTATGGATAGGGTTAGGCTTTCAGTTAGAGCTAGTCTTAAAATTCAGGTGCACAATTCTGTCCGTCTGTCCATCCGTCACACGGGTGGATCAGTCAAAAATGGTGCAAGACAGAATCACCAAATCTTCACTATCAGCTGCCTGGAAGACTCTAGTTTCGGGATCCATAAAGCTTTTCCATAAATTTGAAGGGGGCACCCCGAGCAGGGGCGCTAAATGAGAAGGGTGGGAAAAAATGGCAATTTTCAGCCAATAAGTCGCCATATCTCAGCAACGGTGGTTAGGTTACTATTAATCACTAATAGGAAGTTGTACACTGGCTCTCGATTGGCACCTTAATCAATGTCCATGGATAACCTTCAATGCAAAAATAGGGGTTTTATGATTTTTTATGGTGATTTTCGGCTGCGAGACATTTCGAAATGAACTGCACTGAAGTCAATTGAGATAGACAAGGTCAAGGACAAGATGCATATGAAATTTTCAGCACTGATCATAGATTTTGACAGTCCAAGTCTCGATTTTCTACGTTCAAAGAAACCTGGGGACAAAGGCATCAAAGAGCGGTGCCCCCTAAAAGTTGTTATTTTACCGTTGTTGGTCAGTCTTTCGTGAAAACTGTTGCAGATCACCATGGGCATGCTGTCCATCACAACAAGCACTACTGACGAGCTTTTTAATCGTATCAACATCGATGACTCTGAAAGACCCTGAATTTCCAAATGAAAAGGTTTTTACCAATTTTTGCAATCTTCGGCTGCAGCACACACTCCAAGAATGAAATGTGATGAAATGGCTGGAGATAGACTGAAAATTTGCGAACAATTTGCTTTCACACGTCTCGTGAGCATTAGCTCAAATTTCTTGTTAGTATCTGTAGCCAGACTGCTAGCCCAGGAAAAGAATTTTTTTACATTCAAGTTTGTCTTAACAACGTTAAAACATATTTTATATTGTCAGTTAAATGACTTAGTGCATCAACGTGATATAAATGGCTAAAATATGCACTGAATTTTGACAGCAATGACTATAAAAAACAAGTAAAAACAGAAAAAGCATTTTAAAAGAACAAAAAAAACAGCACAAATAAACACGTTTTTACATCCCTATTGTCTCCATTGCTAAACAACATACTACAATACCAGTATATCGTTACTGCATTAAAAATTATTCTTTGCAATAATACTGACTGCTTTTTACACACGATAGCAGAATGCTTCATGCATCTTAACCATCGGCTAGGCGTCTGTCTGTCTGTCTGTCACACTCGTGATCTGTATCATAAAAATGCAAGCTAGAATCACAAAATCTTCACCATGGGCTGCCTCAAGGTCTCTAGTTTTTCGTGACAAAATTTTGTGCCCCTGTGTGAGGGGGTTTCTCTCAAACGAGAGCATCAAAGAAGGGTATCCCCCTAAAAACGTTATTTTGCCATTATTGGCTTGTATAGTGTGAAAACGGTTGCAGATAGGTACAGATTTGTTGCTTATCATAACAAGCACTGGTGACAGTCTTTTTAGATTTGTAAACGTCGATGACTTTGAACGACCTTGAATCCCTCAAAAAGGGGTTTTTAGTGAATTTTTTTACAATTTTTGGATGCAGCGCACATTTCAACACTGAATTGCAACAAAATGGCTGGAGATAGACCAAGACAATCTGCATATGAAATTTTCAGCATTCAACGCAGATTTTAGCAGTTCAAGTCCCGACCCCCTAAGTTCAAGGAGGCCAGCGCGGGCGGGCGTCAAAGACAGCTACCCCCTAAAAAGTGGTTATTTTATCGCAATTATCTTGTGTAGCGTAAAATCGGTTGCAGATAGGTAATTTACAGGCATGCTGCTTATCATAACAAGCAATAGTAACAAGATTTTTATTGGTGTCGATGACCTTGAATGACCTTGAACCCCTACAATAGGAGATTTTAGTATTTTTGCGATTTCTGGCTGTGACACACATTTGAAGAATGAATTGCACCAAAATGGCTGGAGATGGACCTGGATATCCTGCATATGACACTTCTAGTATAGAACGTAATTTTTAAGAACCTAGGTTTTGATCTCTTAAATTCAAGAAATCTTCCGTACGGAAACCTCAAACTTAAGCACTCTCTCAAGATGATTTTAGCTGTAGGCCAACAATGATTGCCAAAGTGGCAGAGAGCTGCTGCTATCGCGCGTCACGTGAGCTTTGCTCAAACTACTTGTGTTTACAAGCATTAGAAATGTATCTGGAACTGTGCATAGTTTGATCTCCGTATAAAAATTAAAAACTAAAAATTTGGGGCATGAGGCCGCCCGGCGCTGTAAGTCCGATTTAGAGAAAAGTTTAGGGGGTTGTATTTCCCGTCGTAGCAAAGTCACGTGCATGACCTGAACCCAAATTGTACAAGTTGTACATGCAGAACATGCATTGTCAACTTAAAGTAAGTAAACATTAGCCCCTATAACTGTTTTGTTAGTGGACCAATGTTCACACGATTTTTTTTTGTTCAACAGGGGCTAGATGCCGCTAGATAACACCATTCACCGAATTCTTATATTTCTATCCACTCCAGAAATATTCCCGGTCAAAATCAAAAACTGTCCTAGATCATGCCAAATTTTGAATGTCTTTTTGCCCTCCCAAATTTTAAAGGGGCACTTCCCCCAAAAGTTGTACATGCATTGTCACCAGACACCTAGCAGCACATCATCCGATAAAAGTTTCCCCTTAGCTCCAAAGTTATAGAGGCTAGAACGCTACATTTTAGATTAATTTTTGATACCCCATTGTAAAAAAATTGTCGGGGAAACCACCGTCCCTGGTGGGGGCTGCTCTGGCAAGCCTTGGTCGTTCTATAGCGCGTGTAAAAATTTCAGCGTGCAGCACACCATAAGGGCCGAAATATGGTCTTCCGAAAAAGTCGATTTGGGTGGGTATGACTGCACCTCTGAATCTCCATGATTAGTGGACCAAAGTTCACGGAACTTGTTTCGTCGAATGCAAGAGGAAACGCTGTCGATCAGCTAGTTTTCTGATTTTGGATATCTCTGTCCGTTGCGGAGATATTCGTGGTCAAAGTAGGAAGGTGTCCAAAATTGTGCCAAATTTAGCATGTTTTTGGCCCCCCATTATTGGGGAAAAGGGACAAACCCCCAAATTTTTAAACTGGGAATCAGGGATTATAAAACTGAATGAACAAGCTACCGACCACGTGTCAAAATTTCATGGAGATCGGCCGACGAAGCTCGGAAATCCTGCGTGGAGAAAAAAACGACTATAGTAAAACATAAGGCCATCCGGAATATCGTTTCAGGCACGCTAAATATGTTTTTTGCTTATGTATCATGATTTTTGTGATTTTTAAAAATTAATGTTTCACATGGTAGTGTGATAGGATATTTAATAAACAGCTTATCGCTGACTGTCCAAAGAATGTGCCAGTGAGAGAATTTTGAAAATCAACCAACTTTTGGTGGAGATTTAAACAGTGACAAAGTGGGACGTTTTTTGGGGCACCGTGTAGATACAATAACTGGAACACAATAAGCAAAACTCAGCAATAAACAGCACAAAATAATCAGTATAATGTACTAAGTGAATGATGCTAAAAAGCCTGTTGATGCAATTCTTTTGGAAAGCTTTTGGGCAGTTTTCCCTGACAAAATTTCCCCCCCCGACAGTTCCTCGATTTTGACTGAGATCCCGAGAGCTGTAAAATTCCCGGTTTTCCAGACAAGTGGTCGCCCTGTAACTATCCCCACGAGTTTGTAGAAAATTTTGTCGGAATTTGAATTGTGCAAAAAGTGCAAAAATCAGTTGATAATTTACAATGTTGTTATTGAAAGAACTGCCTCCCCACAGTGCATGAGAAACAGCAGTAGTACTTGAGGCATACCGGACACGGCGAGAGCAACTTCTGGAGAGATGTGGTAATGGAGAACGGAAGCGGCAAGAACACTGTAGGGAAACTGGAGCCAGCCACTGTGCAGCACACTTAGGTCCAACAGCTGTCAGCACAAACAACCCAATCATATACATCTCAATAACTAAATATAATCTAGCCTTGCTCACGGCCACGAATGTCCACAGGCATATGTCAATCATCGCTAAGCCCCGCCCACTCTCGCCTGGTTTGCAGCACCATTAGTTAGTGGCATCACTCCACGCTACGATGCCATAGCGACTGATCGCATGTATGCGTTAAGTCAGTCGGTTGTCGAATAATAACGCTCCTATATGTGAGATGCGTTTTATAATATCCAACAGTAAACTCATTTATCGAACGATCCTCGTATCAATTTGCAAATTTTGGGATTTTCTATGCTCTAGGGAGCAAATATAGAATACATGAATAAACGAATGACTTCTGAGCTAAGGGGTTCAAAAGAGACTCAAAACCCAATGAAACCCCCAAAACAACACAGAGTTTTTTTAAACTGCCTTTTTCGACCCTAAAAACTTCACAGCACAAATCATAATATTTCCCAGATTACAAATTCTGAGCATTTATGATTGGATTTGGTGCAGCATTTCTCAGTGGGCCTCCAGGAGGGAAGGCATGAGGCCTCCACCGGGGGGGGGGGCATGAGTTGGATTCCCAAGCAGACTTCTCTATAGCAAAAGGTTAAAAAGGTCGCACATAGCTCTTAATGAACGAACCCATCCCAGAGCTACGGAGCGTCACTTGTCATATGGGATCACACAGTGTTACCTGCCACCCGACAGAGGTGAACGCGCCCCGCCTTAACCCCAGCCAGATAGGCCGGTACTCGATTTACCTACCCC
>Ga0056128_1002973_pt1 | contig 20485 bp, 11 predicted proteins | sample WorMetLIZISLAND2_FD_71113 | JGI IMG/M metagenome (GOLD analysis project Ga0056128, IMG submission 71113) | Marine gutless worms symbiont microbial communities from Max Planck institute for Marine Microbiology, Germany - Olavius geniculatus... ... | reverse complement strand
GGACGCGTCCCCCCCAAAAATTTTGGTTGGGGGGACGCAAATGCAAGCATCCCCCCAACAATTGCCACTTTTAGCCATGTCGTCCCCCCCACTGTCTAGAAGAAATCGCCGCCACTGCTGTTAATCATTTCTTCGGTGAAGTGGTCAGTGCATATCACTGAGCGCCTTGATGGGTACCAGTTTGGTTCTTGAATGTTATTAATCCATTGGCGTAGTAATTCTGAATTGTTGTGCGGAAATCTGTAAACATATATGCATTTATTTTAATATAGTTTCTTCTGTGGTAACTGCTGTTTACTAACTACACTGTGAACCATAAAAACAAGGCACGTTCTTGCTCCACAATTCTTTCATGAATGTAACATATAAGTGAACTAGAAATTTGGGGCAAAGCCCAACGTGAGTCCGCCCGGCACCCTAAGTCCAATTGGGGGAAATTTACAGGAATGAAATTCCCCCGGTAGCAAAGTCACGTGGCCCACACACAAATGCATTAGCATACGCAAAAGTCGCACTATTCACTTAGGGTGGGTAAACATTAGCCGCGTAATCTCTGGTGTTAGTGGACTAAAGTTCACACAATTTCTTTTGTTCAACGCGGAATTAACTGTGTTTGATAACGCCGTTCACCGCTTGTCGATATCTCTATCCAGTTCAAAGATATTTGCGATCAAACTAAAAAAGTTGTCGTAAAACGTACTAAATTTTGCACGTATTTTGGCCTCCCAAATTTTAAGGGGGTGGTGCCCCCTAAAAGTTGTACCCGCGTTATTACCCTCATCTAGCAGCACGAAACGTGGCAAAGTCTTAGGAAGCTACTCCCTTTGGCTTGAAAGTTCTTGCGGCTAATACGCTACATTTTAAGACAATTTTTTACTCCCCTTTGAAAAAAGTTGTAAGGGGGGCCCCATCTCCGGTGGGGAGTGCGCTAGTAAGACTTGGTCATTCTGTAGCACGTATAAAAATTTGGGGGCGCAGCACCCCCTAGGGGCCGAAATATGTTTTTCCGAAAAATGCGCTTTCGGTGGGTACGATTTCACATCGAGATCTCCAAGGTTACTGGACCAAATTTCACCGGACTTGTTTCACCTAACGCAGGAGGAATCGCGATAGACGGAATACTTATCCGATTTTGAATATCTTCATCCGTTTCGGAGATATTCGCCGCCGAACTTTGAAGTCATCCGAAATCGGGCTAAATTTTGCATGTTTTTGGCCCCTAAAATTCTTTGGGGGTGCCCTCCAAAATTTTGGACCGGCATTATAAAATTGGGCCTAGTATTGACCATCGTGCAAAATTTCACGCCGGTCGGTCCACCCATATCGGAGATCTCGCATTGGAAAAAAAACATCTGGGCTAAAACTTAAAAAACTAAAAAAATAAACCACAGCAAAACTTAAGTCCGCTCCGCAAGCTGTCGCTTCCGGGCGGACTAAAAAATGCAAAAAATTGGTCCGTGTATACCAGAGTTATGACAGCAATAAAAAGGGTCTAGTTTTTTTGTACAGAGTGGTCCAGAAACAGCCCAATTCATAGTGCACCATTGACTTGCTAAATGTTTGTTTGTTGATTTTAAAATTAATTCCTTAATCATGCAGAGTGCTACAACCTGTTCTTTATTTCTGTTTTACATGGCATAGTAGCGACACATTTAAGATGATGTTGATCGTATGTAGTGTGTTTACTGTTCAAGAATTACTCTGAAATGTGGAGAAAAAAGCTATGGTACTACATTCACAAAATTTTCAGGGATTGTAGCGGAGGTCAAGGGCTAGCAGTCTGTGAAAGTTTGGGGGAATCAGACAAACCGGGGTTGTGAAGGAAAGGGGAACAAAATATTTTAATCCCTCGTATCTCCCCCTATAGGGAAGACGGGGGCACAAAAATTTTTCTTGCAGATGGGGCACTACCGGGCCGGTGCACAAGTAAAATTTCAGACCCCCAAATTTTACGTGGGGTGGAGGGGAAATGTTTGAAAAAATTTTTTTGTGCAAATTCAGTACTTTTCGTCAAATATTGTCAAAATCAATATTTTTGTCACAACCACCAGTTTTCTTCATTTCCTCATTGATGTGCAGATCAAGGCATTGACAGCTTACTCTACAGGTTGTGCAGCTTCTGTCAAATTTGTTTGAACATTTCACTGATGAACATACCATAAAATACAAAAACTCGAAAAATTATATTCATGTTTTCTATGGACCATCCTGTATTTACTCATAATAGTCTTATAAAATGTTCTACTAATCAGAACTGTTATGTGGCTGTCATTCCCCAGTGGCGGATTATCCGTTAGTCTTGATAAGCTGAAGCTTAAACACTGGGCTGAACACAAAAATTTTTTCACTGGTGTACTTTGTAGACAATTAAAAGTGAAGTGATGATTAAATATGCCATCACACCATGACTGTGTCGCTTCGCTACACTACTGCGTGAATTATAAATGCATGAAAAACTAACAGTAATAGGCAGTAGGAGTGTTGGTACACGAAATACACTTCGAACCAAAAAAAATGCAGTAAACGATCTGTACGATGCCAAACTTTGTTAGATCTGTTTCTTTGGATATCTGGCGTTTGTTTCTGGCCTTTGTGGTTTAGTAAGCTTACCATTTTTATCCACAGTAATCATGTTTTCTTCAGTACGTGCATTCTTCAGTCTGCTGGTCTCGTACCTTTGGTCGTTGCTGAATGTTCGTTGCTGAATGTTTTCCAAGTCTTTATTAGTAACATTCCCAGTCTTTGCCTTTTGCAATATGTCTTCAAAAACTTCATCAGTATCCTTCAAAAACTGTATTTTTGAAACGGTGCAAGTTCTTAATCAAAGGCATGTCTTTATTGCTGAATGGCACATTACATAACCGGTATATCATCGCCACATTAAAAATTGTTATTGTTTACGACAATATTGTGTGCTTCTGTTTAAAAATATCAGAAATGTATCTGAAATAAAACAATTTAATTCTTGTATAAAAATGAGTAAAAATTGTTTTAGAAAATAATATTTTTGCATATGTATTATAGTGATTTTGGTGATTTTTGACAATTTTTGTTTTACGTGGTAGTGTAGCAACACAATTAAAGTATGGTGGGAAATTTAATAACTACGTTATTGCCAGTTGTACACAGAATCCGACAATAGAGTTTTGAAAATCAATCGATATTTGCAGAACATACGAAAAATGACAAAGTCGGACGTTTTTTGGGACACAGTGTACTATAATCCGCCACTGATATTCAGAATTTTATGGTGCCACGTTCTTAGTTTTTTCGCTACTTCTCCCATGTGGTGGCTGTTCTTAGCCATCATTTGTAGTTTCATCTATTGTAAAATACAGTATATATACACTGCAAGCAAATTTATTGATAGTTTGAGGTACACTAATTAGCACTAGCAGTAAAAATATAGCAGGTTCAGTTAGTTAGTTCTGTTCAGTTCACATCAGTTGTAGGCCTAAAAGTCTGTGGTAAAGAACGTGGTTAGTAGAGCCGCGAATTGCTGGCACAGACGCATAGAACGCCGGCAGCTGAAAGAAACAACAGACACAAACGGGCATATATGTACAGTATAAACATACTGGTGAAAAGATTTAAATGTTGGCAGCTGTTTCCACGTTGCATTATAGCATCCTTTAGCAGAGCAGTACGGCATTGTCTTGAGTAATAACACTTCTGCCATATATTAGAACACCCAATCAATTAAATTTATATGTTCAGAAATTTAATGTGAAGTAATTAGAAAACATAGCATGCACATAGGCCTACGGTGTAAGATTTATACGTATTAGCATTATTAACACGGTTTGGTAATTTATTACAGTAAAAATATCATCTAATTGACACTAACTCACTCGAATTATGTCTCGTGCTTATAACGCCTAGATGCCTAGTCGTAGAAGACCCAAAGCCAAAGTACGGTACAGCCTAGCCATGGCACACAGCGTCATATTCAGTATCATTGCTATTGAACTGTCCGCTGTCACCGTCGGCTAGGTAGGCCTACACCCGCATTGTTCGCTGCAATATGAAGTCTGATTAAGAGACAAAACAGAATTTTAAGCACATCCTTAATTTGTTTTTCGCAACAGCAAGTTTTAAGGTTACAGTTACATGATCCAAAACTTCATGACATGCTATTATAATAGCAATAAAAAGCAAAAAAAAACAATCCGGTTTGTTTTTTGTTTACACTCGAGCACTAGCAGACGTTCATGACGTCATTTCCGACTTCCGAGATGTACAACGGTCGATCATACCCAGTGAAATATGCACGATGAATATTTAATGAAACTGGCTTCAACTCGTTGCATTAGGCCAATGGTGAGTCAGCAGTCTACTTATTTATATGTCTGTGGTGTGGGGCAACTCTGCAGGAGTTAAGCCACGCTGCCCTAGATAGGCAGCGGTGGGCAGCGATAGTAACAATGGCGTCAGACACCAACGGGCATTGAGCCCACGGTTGTCGATGATGATGATGAACACCCTTGCTGTCTATTATAGTTTTTTCTTGCATTTATACTTCACACAGTAGTGTAGCGACACAGTTAACATGTAGCGGGAGATTCAATAATCACTTTATTGCTAATTGTCTACAGAATGCATCAATGAAAGAACTTTGAAAATCGGTTAATATTTGGTGAAGACATAGACAATCACAAAATAGGACGTTTTTTGGGATACAGTGTAGTTTCCAGTTTCACCCCATTGATGTCCTGCTGTCTTATTAGGCCCCACTAAAAGTCTTGCTTGACAGTGGCGTCGTAGGTTAAAAAGTAAGCAGAGCAAGAACTTGCCATGAAGTTGCAATTTTCCGACTGAGAACCTCAACTTTTTGACAGAATTCCGACAGGCAGCTGCTAATTTCTCACACAAGAGATTATTGGTGATCAGAAGTTTAATTTTGGCCATAAATTCCCCCAAAATTGGAGATGTTCAGTCCAGGCTAAAATTTAGGAAGAAGGTAATTCGCCCCTCGCGTCTTTCACGATGCTACTGACGGCCGTACAATATGTCTGCATTGGGCCGACCTATTGTTGTAGTGAAATGCACGACGAGCGTTCAATTAATTCCAGGACTGTTCTTCTCACTAAGCACACAGTGACAGTTGACAAGAAATTTCAGCTAATGCTCACGAGACGCGCGAAAGCCTGTAGCAGTTCCGGTTCAGTAGTTTAACTGAAAATTGGGGTGTTCACGCTAAGTTAATATACAAATACCAAATTCTCTATCTGGATCGCATAACGATGGTTCCGTGGCGCAACCCTTGTGAATAATATAGACTTGTGTCGCAGTCCGAAATCGCCAAAAAATCCATAAAACCCCCTATTTTGGCGTTCAAGGTCATTCAAGGTCATTGAATTCGGCGCCAATCGAGAGCCAGTGTACGACTTCCTATAGTGATTAATAGTAACTTAAGCCCTATCTCGCACCGTTACTGAGATACAGCGACTTATTGGCCAAAAATCGCAAATTTTGCCCACCCCTCTCTCATTTAGCGCCATCGTTCGGGGTGACCCCCTTCGAATTTATAGAAAAGCTTTGCGGCTCCTGAAACTAGAGTCTTTCAGGCAGCCGAAGGTGAAGATTTGGTGATCCTAGCTTGCACCGTTTTTGACTGATCCACCCGTGTGACGGACAGACACAATTGCGATGGCTATTATGAAGTTCTAGGGCCACTACTGTGCATCAGTTACCGTGGTTGTATTTATGACGTCACACTGTGACGTCATTATTGTTAAGATATAATAAATTAGAAATATGGGGCAGAACCCAACGTGAGGCCGCCCGGCGCCGTAAGTCCGACGCGTGAAAAAGTTTAGGGGGTTGAAATTTCCCTCGTAACAAAGTCACGTGGCCCGAGCTCAAATACGTTAGCATACACAAATTGTGCATTGTCGACTTAGGATGGGTCAACGTCCGCGCGCTAACCGTCGTCGTTGGTCAACCAAATTTTACCAAATTTTCTTTTTTCTACGCGGGGTGACATGTGGTCGATAATGCCGTTTACCGCTTGTCGATATCTAGATCCGTTTTAAAGAAATTCACGGTCAAAATCTAAAGTTAGCATACACGGAACGCGCAATGGCGACTTAGGGTGGGTCAACATGCGTGCGCTAACCGTCGTCGTTAGTTGACCTAAGTTCGCCCATTTTTTGTTCAACTCCAGGGTGATCTTGCTTGATAATGCCGTTGACCGCCTGTCGATACCACAATCCTTTCCAGAGATAGACTATTTGCGGTCAAACTTTCAAGTTGTCCAACATCGCGCCAAATTTTGGACGTTTTTATCTTCCTAAATTTTAAGGGGGCGGTGCCCCCTCCCCCCACAAAAAAAGTTGTACCGGTTTAACACTCGCCTCGCGGCACATCACGTGGTAAAGTTTCGTGGGGCTAAATCCTCTTAGCTCCAAAGTTATAGGCGCGCATACGCTACATTTTAAGCCAATTTTTGAACCCCCGTTGAAAAAAATGTGGGAACCCCTATCCCCTGTGGGGGTATAGGCTAGTAAGACTTGGCCATTTTGTGGCGAATGTAATAATTTCAGGGCGCAGCACCCCCTACGGGCCAAAATATGGTCTTCCGAAAAAGTCGATTTGGTGGGTAAACATTAGCCGCGTACACGCTGTGGTAAATGGACGAAAGTTCACCGGATTTTTTTCCGTCTAACGCAGGAGGAATAGTAGTCGATAACTTAGTTTACTGATTTTGAATATCTCCATCCTTTCCGGAGATATTCGCGGTCAAAGTCTGAAGTCGTGCGAAGTCGGGCCAAATTTAGCATGTTTTTGTCCCCCCCCAATTTTTTTCGGGGGGGAGGGGCAGGCCCCCAAATTTTTGGACCGAAATTATAAATTCGAACATACTTTCCGTCATGTGGCAAAATTTCGCGGCGATCGGCCGACGGAGCTCGAAGATCTGATGGCGAAAAAAAGAAAATAATAGGCCTAGCCTAATAAAAACTGTTGCAAAACAAGGCCTTTCCGAACTATCGTTCCGGGCGGCCTAATGATGGGCGTTGACATTTGGCCGTCACACAGAATAATCATGATTTCTAGTCGCAGAAGGTATAGCAAGTGCTGAAATTTATTGTAGATTATCTGTAGTATTTAGTAGCAACACTCTATCACGTTTGAGAGTATGCCCGTTTTTGCAGCGGTCAGCAGTCACTGTCAGTGATGATGTCAGTGTTGAAGCACTGCATACGGCAATAACGATCAGCTGCAGGCAAAGCATTTTTGGTTCACTCGGAGAGTTGTTCTCGCAGACTTTTTGTTTGAAGGACATACTGTGAATGAAAAATATTACTGTGCATTACTGTCCAATTGATTATGACCAGCAATTTGCAGCAATTGACCAGGTTTGCTGCAGAACGGTGTCATTCTTTAAAATGGCAGTGCACCACTGTGTGATAGGCCCGTTAGACAGTTGAGAAAATTGAAGAGATGGGCTGGAAACTGCTACAGCATTTGCCATACAGTCCAGACTTAGCTCCAAGTAATTTTAATTTGTTTGGACCACAGAAATAATCACTTGGAGACATTAAGTTCAAGAAAGATGAAGATGTTTTACAGTATTGTGTGCAGGAATTTCTACACGGTGTCAACAAAAACTTAATGCTACGGGTTCCAGCCGCAGTGGGAACATGGCAATAAACTGCAGGGAGAATATGTTGATAAGTAACATAACTGTCGGAATTGTGCGATTTACTGTCGTTGTATTAAGGAAATTATTGGAATTTATTGAACGTTCCTCGTAGCGTCCGCTAGCGATGTGGACGTGTCACAGTCAGTGCGGTTATGGTCGTGTGACAGAATGCAGACGGCGTGTGGCGATCGCTGTGAGTAAACCGCTGACCGCTTGCGAGGACTTGGACGCGACTAGATCAACTCCCTTCGTTGTCATTTTTGAGTTTGTCCCTTCAAAGATAACACCGAGGTTGATTTAACGAATAATAGGGCCTATTAGCGAATAGACAAAATTGTCACGATCCACAAACAGTCACAATACCCAGCTATGTATGGCTAAAATGCTGACATGGACTTGGACTCGGCTAGGTCAGCATTGTCGTCATTGAGTTGTCTACTGGGCAGTAGCCGTAGCAGGTCACTGGCACGTGCGCTGTTCTGTGGGTCAGCAATGACTGACACGACGATGCTTATAAGTTCACGGTTGTGGTGGCGCAGTGCAGTGAGTGAGTACGCATAGCTGTGGGGCGGACGTCCGCATATCATGCCGGCACTGGACTGAAATCTTTGCTATGTTTCTGTGGATCAGCAATGACTAAGACGACGACGCTACCATCCACTGCACCCAGCACTACGCACAGACCGTTGTCTGCCGGTGTCACACGCAAAGTTTCCCCCCGAGGTGTAGTTTCTCCGCGGAGACATTCTACCGCTGGCCCCTTACAAAGTATCCTACCCGCTGGAGAACGAGCAGACCGTTGTCTGTCGTCGCTGCTGTAGTGATCTGTGCATGTGACACGTAGTCAGCCACCTGTAACATAATCCAGCGTCATAGCGTGTGTCATTGTGTGACTTGGTGGCGCAACGGTTAGGACGTTGGATTGACGATCAAAAGGTCGTGTTCTGATCAGGTCGCTATCAAGTGGTTACTCTCTGGAAGGGTGACTGCGGATAGGTAAACCATATAGACATATAACCAACAAAAACCAAAGTCAACACAGCCTTCCGTCCCTCCGCGGTAGTAAATTGGGTGCAGGCCTGCCTGACTAAGGGTGACAGGTAACATCGTTTGATCCAATATGGCAGGTGACGCTCCGCAGTTCTGCGATGGGTTTTCCATAATGAGCTGTATACGAACCACAGCCGGCAGTGCACGAATGAGTATTGTCTTTGTCTTGGGATTCCCTTTATAGTCTCGATTTTGATCTGCAGATTTTGGGTTAGTTGAAGTTTACACCACGGACTGTGCGAGTTTTTGCGTACATGTACCAGTTTGCCGTCGTCGACTCGAAACACTCTGACGGACGATCGTCCCGAATGGAAGTGAACGATGTGCTTGTCATTCGCCGTGAACATCGTCTGCGTGGTGAAGACTCCTTCAGCCACCTTGCCGATCAGCGTACGGACAACATGCCCACTGGTCATGTCGATACTCGTCAGGTAAACGAGACTAAAGCAAAATCATCCAACACGTCAAGTAAACGAGACTTTGCAATATCAAAACGGAGACCAAAACTATATTTTTCGAGACTTTTTACTCTGAGTCAAGACCAAGACAATACTTTGTTTTTTAGTCCTCGAGGTGTCTAGAGACAGGACCTTGGTCTCTTTTCGATGACTACGTCACTGGTTGATGTGTCCACTGGTCATGTTGATGAGCTGCAGTTCACCACGTACTGACACGTAGACTCCAAGACGACCGTCCGACGTACACTGACCGGACCAGTCTGTCCAAGTGATTCCTGGGACAGATTCGTCGCTGAAATGACTGTCCTACACAGCGTGTCGAACGGAACGTAAAACTGTTTACTGACTCACTCAGTTTGATGTACACTGACCGGTCCAGTGCGGCAGATCCGCCACTAGCGACCTACGCTTCCAGTCCCAGATCTGGCCGGCGTCGTCTGTGTCTGACATGAGTCCGAGACGCGTTGGGTGACTTGGTATAGGCACGACGCGACCGAATGGCCTAACAACGACATACATAATGTCAACTGGCTGCAATTCTTGCTGCAGCATTATACTGTGGAATAGGTGAACGTGTCTCCAAAATTCAGTGATCATACGTCAAAATACAACAGCTCAACAATACTAAGGACCTTAGTTTTCGAGTCTTAAAAACCAATATTTTCTGAAGTTTCGAGACAACAGATAAAAACATCTAATTGTCACTGTTATCCAGTTCTACCCCCAAAAATATAATCGAATAACACGGAAAGTTTTGAGAAAATTCTGAAACATTCATAACCGCAGTCCGGTGGCTGCGGTAGGTACTAGCAGCCCATGATGCAGTATGTTGATAAACTGTGCTTGTGTAACGAATACCCCGTTTACAAGAGGAACAAACATGAAGTAAGCGTATTCGAAATACACATGCACGACGTGCGCTCTAAGTTTGCTTCATGTTTGCTTTATCGTGTGAACTGAGTATAAAACAGCAAGTTAATAACATTTTAAGTGCCTTGCGTTAAAAACAAGCAGCGTGTGACCTGTACTCTGGATGGTTTGGCTGGACTTTGGAAACAATTTTTCCTGTGTTTATTTGTCGAACAATGAACAGTACGTCGTCATCATCAGTAGCAGCTGCTGCAGTCTTATCTGACGTCGTCAGCTTAGATGACTTGACGCCACAGAGGACTAGGTTGACGTTGTCACTGGTAAAGATAATGCTAAGAATGAAATCACTGACGAGTGGTCGAGGGTAAAACCGGAACTCGTAGATGGACTGTCCTGACGGCAGGCAACGACATCTGCAAAGATTCGTCGCCGTCGTTTTGTCATTGCTGACAACCATCACCTGTGATGAATGCACAGTATAAGTTATTGTCTGGTTATAACTTGGTTAATTATTATCACGGCAATTAATGCCAGATGACGTTCGTGCAGTAGCCTAGACTATAGCAGTGATGGAAACAAGACTGCTAATATACTGAGACCGAAAATCGTAGCCTTCGAGAGTCGAGACGACGACCGACGATTCCAAACCAAAAAAAATTATACCGTCAATAGTTGAGGTAGAATTATTTAATATTTTAGCTGATAAACCGTGTGTCACATCAAAATCAGCTAAAATTTTTGACGAGGCCAGAAATATGAGACCGAGACCAACACAAAAAACAAGACTACAATTTTGGGTTTTAAGACCATCTGTGGATTAGGCCCTACAACATCGACTTATCGCCTATCAATTCACGTTTTGTCGTAAGGGCCAATTTACAGTCGCAAACCTGGTCATCAACCCAAGTCTGCGATCAAATTCCCGATTGGACAGCCGAATGGAAATAAGCCTATTGTCGCTACAACTATGTCAGTGAGATATACGGCAGTTTCTGCGGCAGTTAGACCTACCTTGTCGCAGTCGGTAGTGGCTGTCAGCTGGACGACATTCACCTGTGACGTGTCATCAAACAGACGCCGTCTGCAGCTGACGTCATAGATGACGACGTGCTCGGAACTGTTAACTAGCCTGTGACTATGACGTGACTCGACCGCGATGACGTAGCGCGCGTCACGAGTCACGGCAACGTGTGACACTACTACACTGGTCGGCTCTGTGTCGGTCAGTCTCGCTAGCAGTTTGCCGTCGTCAATGCTCCACACTCCTACGCACATTTAGCATGCATCGGAGTCGTGGAGTGTAGAGCAGGTGTAGGCCTATAAGTAAGTGTAGAGCAAAGTTAGGAGAGACTACACCCGGAGTCGGTGTAGAAGTCCTACGCACAACATTCTGCCTACTGTACAGCTGCATGGTCCAATGCCAGCTATTGCTATTAGTAATTTTACAGTTTTACTGCATGTTTTTAGTCCTATACTCTTCAACAGTATTTAACTGTATGTGTACTTTTAATAGTATATAGTAAGTAATCGAGTAAATTAGTAACTGTAAATAAATATGTAGATAAGTAAGTAAGCGTGGAGTGATTCTGTACGGCCTACGCCTTGGCTTACTAAGATCTTGCTAACACACGTGTAGGCAGGCAACGACTAACAACTGGCCAACCGTTTTATGCAGATGATGATTCACAACGTAATTTTAAAAAAATAGTTTCACCAATGTCATTGCGAGTGCTGCAGACGACGACGTCAGCTGCGGGCTGAACCGAGTTGACTGCGCGTTCGAGACGCTCGATCGAGTACACCGACTGACGCACGTTGTAAATGTTCCACATCTGACACATTCAAAAGAAACAACATCTTTCAAAAACCGCACTCAGCTCGCACTGGTACTGTTTTTTTTGCAAATTTTAACTGTAGTTGTGCGTCATAAAGCAAATGACGGCGTAGTGTACGCGATCTGAACGTGGTTTAAATACGACACACGATACTAGAGTGGTATAAGCTTGTACTGCGTATTCGCTTAACCATTTCAGCATTCCAGTAGCCTATCTAATACAAGCAACACGTTATACCCCGTTTACAAGAGAAAACTGGCTCTACGAACACACGACGAGAGCACGTGGTGGTGTAGCATAGTGGTTAGAACGTCGGTCCTGGCCGGCGAACTTTCCCTATCCTGTGCTAGATTGATGGATGGCTGTTTGACCACTTTGTGGGTAAAGCGTCCGCTATCAGTCAACCAACAAGACCATCTCAGCCTGCCATCCCTCCGAGGTAGGTTAAATGAGTAGTAACTCATTTATATGGGTTACGGAAGGTGACTGGGGCTGCCTAGCCGGCCGCTGCGCTAGCCTGTGTCTGCAGGCTGCACGCGGTGGCCGTGCGGCCGGCGGCTCTGGTTAGTGACGAAAAGCGCATTAGAGGCGTGTACGCGAGATGCGCTTACAAATTGACATCTTTACCTTTACTCACCAGACTCTTACTCTGATATAAGCTATAAAATGTTGATTTTTCTTCATATGAAGGATCGCACAATAATTTATTTTATATCAGACTTAGTATCGTGTACAGTAGGTTTACCACTCTTCATTTTTGATTCTGTAGTAGTAATAGCAGCGGCGGCAGCATATCCTAGAAACGGTGCGAGAGAGAGCCAAAGTTACTATTAAAAATCAACGACTTTGGATGATCTTAAACGGCTGAATAGCACTTTACTGTAAAAATGATGCTTTAGGATCTCTGAAAACTGAAGTGACAGCTAACTAGAATAGATATACGAACACGGACAAACCTTGATGGTTTTGTCGATGGAGACTGAAATGACGTTGTTGACATTGTGGCTGGTGACGCTCAGCAGTGCAGATCATTCACTACTACTACTAGGCCTACAATACTACTACTACTACTACTACTACTACTGCTATTATAGTAGCAGTAGTAGTAGTAGTAGTAGTAGTAGTAGTAGTAGTAGTAGTAGTAGTAGTTGTTGTTGTTGTTGTACAAGTGACGCTTAGCAGTGCAGTAACGCGAGCAAAGTGCCCGTCCAGCGTTTTGACCAGTGAGCCAGTCTGCGCGTCCCAGACATAGAGCGCCTTGCGTACTGATGCCACTACGAACTCGTTGTGTGCCGTCAGAACAATGTGCGTTCGCGTACAATTCTTGCTGTCAACACCGCCCGACACCGACACCAACAATGAACAATGCAGGTTCAGACTATAGCTTGCCAGCCACCGCTCTAAGCTTATATCAATTTAATCTGGTGAAACAGTGCTAATAACACGAAGGTGTAATAGGATGGTTTTCAAGCAATAAGTCAATGGATATGAGGAAAAAAACAGCGTTATAATTTTTGGTGCCAAACGGAGCAGAAAAAAATCGAGGTAGTTATCTTATATATAAAACTATATTCACCACGAATGATGATAGTACAATGGCATAAGTACAACTAAACTTGACTGACAATGTGATTTGCAGAATTCACATTAGCAATTGGATAGTGTTATACAAGGTGCGTTTAAATCGGGCAAAATAAAGAAAAATTCATCAGAAAAAGTGTAATTAAAACGTGATTGCATTTGACAATTTTGTTTTGTTGTGCCAAATGTTCTAAAAAGTAATAAGCCTATCACGCGGAACCAGTAATAAGCCGGCGATAAGCAGCTTAGAACAGGAAGACTTGGAGAGGCCTACCTGGGAAAATTGCGAGCGTCACTGGGTAGTCTTAGCGTCACGAGTCGCTTGGTGGACAGATGCCATCGCTTGAAGCCGATCATGATCTGACCAATCAAAAACGTCTCGTCGCCGCTAAGAACCAGAGCGTACAGCTCATCCGGCCGGTTGCTCAGCGTCCAATCATGACGCCGCTTCCAGCCAGATCTGACGTCATCATCGCTGCAGCGTGCGTAACAAATGACGTCATTGTTCTCATCACAAGAATACACCAGCTGTCGGTGACGAGACAGTGCGATCACGTTCGACTGCAGACGCAACTCGTGTCTGATGACGTGCCTTGATTTATCCTTCTTCGACGCGGTGGAATCAGCTACAACGATGCCGCCTTGTTCCGCCGTCTTCCACGTTATACCCAGTTCGTGTAGGCCTATAATGTATTAGATGTTAATTTTAACGTTATGCGTTATATAAATTCACGTTTTACTTACTTACGTGTCCGTCGTTTTTGTCGTACAGAGAAATCTTTGCCCCAGACTTAGGTCTCCGAAGTCATCTTCGCAGCCGTCAAAGACAGCGCAACTGACGTAACTCATCAAAACAGTACAACGCCATCGTCGACATCCGACTGGCCACTAAAATCATCTAGCAGGCGTCGTCGTCTTTGTCGTACAGAGATATCTCGCGTTGTTAATAACTTCCACGTCATACACAGTCCGTGTGCGTCTGTGCTCTCACCCTCGTACAAGTCTATCGCCAGTATGTCGCCCTCCAGACAGGACACCCGAGCTGTCGACAGAAGCTGGCCTTCGAGCGAGTAAATGAACCAGTTGTACTTAGATGACCTTGTTCTAACACGACATTTTGTGCTCATCTGCCGTTATGAAACCATTTACTTACTCGCTGATTAGTTGAACCAGTTGTGCGTCGACCACACCACGAACGTTTTACTGCCGGCGTTGACGGCCAGCAGCGGGTCTTCGTCAGAGTCGCCCAGTCCGGACAGAATTCTCCCATCGGCACAGCAGCGTCAAGGGCAGAGTAAAGGTTAAGGTCCAGATTAGCGAAATCGCTTACTGCAAACGACTGTCTAACGGTTTGAAAGGTCATATTAAAGTCAAGGTCAAGGTCAGAGTCGCTCAGTCCGGACGGTTCGGCAACCACTTGCACGTCACCCGTCAAAATCACGCACACTAGCACCTGAATACACAACCGTCAGTGGAATCAGCAAAAGCAAATTACGCTGGCAATTAACAGGTGACAGTAGTTGTAATCGATGGTCGATGCAGCACAGTGTCATTTTACACTTATAAAACACACTGGTAGAAACTCATATATTATACAATCAAAAATAATAAAACCCGCAAGAAATAACAGCCAAGTCCACAGAAGCTACAAGGGCCAGAATGACAGCAATACTACTCTTATACTTTCTGATAGATACTGAGACAGATTCATTGTTCTAAAAGCTGCTGAAAGACGTTCGTAATCGTTCGTTCGTACCTCATTATTACTGGTGATGGCGACTGCTCTCTGGTCATCCGACGTCAACACCAGGTGTCGCACCAATCCACTTCTGCTAGCAGGACCCACCTGTCGAAAGACGTCCGCAGTCGCCACGTCCCAGATGATGAAAATATTTGACGCGGTCACGAGATACTGGCCGTCCGACCCTGTGTGGACAATTCAGCGTTCAATTCGGTGAACGTCTTAGTGTTTGAGTTCTATGTTTCCGGCTTTCAGACACACCACGCAACTTCAGCAGCTGATAGCAAGAGATGCATGGTGATGACCTGAAGACAGGAGAGGCATCGGTCAAGCTATAGGTGCTCTGATGCTATCACGAGGTACTGGCCATCTGAAGTCACCGCGACTCCGAACGGCGCAAACCGGTGACCTTCCAGAGAATACTGCAGAGGACCTCCGGGCGTGTGTAGGTAGTGATGAGCAGGCACGAGTGCATTCACTTGCAGCCCAGCGTCAACTGAACTGCATTGGTCCACTGAACATCATGCATTACAATTAACGTCATTTGCTCATGCCAAAAGACATTAGGCCTACGCATTATGTTAAATGTGCAGTTTACTAGACACATGACGGGTTCCGTATAGACGTTACGCTTGAACGAAAAGATTGTCGTTTTAGTTTTTGCCTACCCTCTGCTGTATTTTATAATGCACAGCGTTTGAAGCATTGCGTATACGCAGCGCACGCGTTTTGGCTTTTATGTCTCTTGCGTAGACTATTTGTGTGAGTCGTCTTTGCCTCACCAGTGTCACATGCGTCAAAAATACGTATGAGCGTTGCGTTTCGTGCATTGCGCTAGGTGAACTGATCTAAAGCAAGAAGAACTGACCGAAGGCACGGATGTGTTCGTGAATCCTATAGTACGGCAGCAGTCTGGCGGTGATCTGTGCACCCAGCATGTCAGGAAAGTGATTTAGCACAGACGCCGACAGTCGTATAGCGTCCATCATCAGCGCCACTGCAGGGTCAAGGTCAGGGTAGACCGCCAGGCAGTCGCTAAAGTCGTCGAGTACGGTGGACAGCGGCATGCACGACAGCTTGGTATGTAACCAGCTGAAGTTGAACAACACCTGCATCGCACAGCACCCGATCTGTTCACATATAGTTCGACAAGCACACGAAAAAAAACAACAGAGCAATAACCTGCAAGAGTCTTTCGTCGCAGTAACATTACAGTTTCGATGGCGATAGCGGTTTGATGTAGTGGTTAACACGCTGGTCTCGATTAACGAAGATGCCCTAACTCTGGTCAGGTTATTAATTAAATGGGCATTCTGATATACAACCAGGTCAACTTACCTTTCATCTCTTCGGAGTAGGCCTATAGACGTAGAGTACCGGCCTGTCTGCCTGGAGTTGAAGCAGGACGTATTCACACCTGTGTCTGGTAGCAGATAACACTGTGTGATCCCAAATGGCAGGTAATGCTCCGTAGCTATCTGACATTGTTTCACAAAGAGCTGTGATACCGTATGCAGTTTTTAAAATTCTCTCGGCGATTTTGTGTGATACCGTGTCATTTTTTATAAAACAATACTCTGCTCACCACTGTCGTAGTGTCATTGCTCGCGTTAAAATCATTCTCTCCATGCTTCTAAAACATCTTAGTTATGATGTCTTTATTTATTTATCGCTAACGATTCGATTTTTGTCAACTAAAAAGGGATTGTGCCTAAAGCATACGCAAAAACATCCTCACGTAAAGACAGACAGACAGCATGTGACCTCGTCAAGCAGCTGTTCCGTGCGTCGGCATCTCACCATGTGGTACGGAAGTTCATTCAAGCGTCGCAAGTTATAGCGACGTTTCGACTCCGTCGTTGACTTTGGCGTGACATTGCCGTCACGTGACGACAATGATCATCAATCAATCAAACATTCACTTAGAACACATTGTCGTCACGTGAGGTGTGTCTGTTGGCGGCGCAGTCTGTGTCTGGAAGGACAAGTTCACTGTTTCCTCTGACGCTATGATGCTGCGACGTTGACCGGCATTTCTTGACGTACTGTAATGACGTCGATGGTTGCTCGACTGTGGGCCTATCGCTGAAGTACAACGGCTGTTCGGGAACCTTAACAGTCACACATATTAAAACTTAACTAAACTTGTATTTTATAATCTCTAGCGTATATGCTTATGCTGACACGTTGTTTACAGTTGCTATAAAGCTAACAGGTTATCATTAAAACAAAACAAGTCTAATCCTTAGTTTTCTTCTGATTCACTTCTTTATCCACGAGCTAGCTCCTCGTTTTTTTCACTGTGGAATACTTCAGTGATAAAAGGAATTCAACAATAGCAAGTTTCGATGACGTTGATGACATCGTGACACAAATTTGAAAAATACAGACGGATAAACAGTCGATTCTGACTTTAGTTCTGTTTACCTTACGATCGCATTCGCCGCGCGTGGAGTCAAGACGAAAGCGTTGTCTCTGTTCGTTTGTGTACTCGAACGGCTTCAGAACTCCGCCGCCCCAAACACCAAGAAAATAGTCAGCCAACTGAGCATGGGTAGCCAGAAGAATGTTGACGTCACCGAACATGCTAAGGTCACCGTAAAATCTATCGGTTAAAATTGTCCTCAGTATTACAGCAAAGTTAAGTTAATCAGTACCGGTAGTCAAATAGTCAAAGTCAAGGTCAACGTCAGGGTTAAGTTCAGAGTCAGGGTCAGAATCAGACAGGAAGTACCGGTAATCGATCAAATAAGCGTGGGTCGCCAGCATAATGTTGACGTTGCGCAGATAGCGTTCACGCGAGACGCGAGCGAACTGGTGATGATACCAGCACAGCACGCTGACGCCATCAGCAGACCGTTCAGTGAAGTACCACTTCAGATCACTGCGAACGCGCGTCCAAACCAGTGGCGGAATACGACGTACTGGCGGCAGATGATACTGGTACACGTCGTTTAACACCTGATCGGACAAATATCCAAACCTGGAAAAACCCACTTATAGCTGAAATATTTTTTTTGTTTTTCCTGGCAAGCTTTTGTGTCTTATGATTAATTTTTATTTTATTTTTATCTATTTTTCACTTTCAAACAAAACAAGAGTTTCTCAAAATCGCTCTGGGACAAACGCTTAACAAATATCACTTAGGCCTAGACAACAACAACATTTAAAGCACTGCGTGAGTACCTAGTTATCTTGCTATGCCAGAAATAACGAATTGCTGTAGAAAGTACAGCACAAAATCGAAAAATAATTTTAAAACACAAACTCCACGCTGTATTCTCGGTACTACTAAAAAATAAGTCATATCAAAAATTAATAATTTATCACATAAAAATCTCTATTCACTAAAACGTCAAATCAACGAATGAGCACAAATATAAAAGTTATAATTAGATAAATTCGTGTAGGTTATTAATTATTGTTTCAACATACAGGTTTGTTTAAAGAAATCGACAACCTGCTCGTCTAGCGACAGAACGTCTTCGAGCTCGGACTCGGTCAGTCCTTCCTTGGACGCAGTGATGTAAGCAAACGCATGCGAGACGAGCAGTCTCGTCCACCGTGAGACGTTGATGGTCTTGTCTGAGATGGTCTTGTCTGAGATAGTCTCGTATAAGGTGACATTGTTGGGTGATGCTGCTGAATGGTCAACGTCAAGACTGCTGAGTGAGACGAGCAGTCGTCCATGCTGTAACTCAGTACGCTCGAGCAACTTGCGGATGCACGCGTCCACTCCTGCCTCCAGGTATGTCACGTGACGGCGGGAGTACGAGCGCCAGAGGACGACGTCGTCAAATATAAGACGAACGTAGAGGGCACTGCTGCATCTGCACACCACCACCAGCATCAGGTTTAGTGTGGCCTAGTTTATCATCGTCATCATCATCGTCATTATCATGCACAGAAAGTTCAACGTCGCCTGTAACTGTACTGTTCTTCCAAGACCACGTCAGTGAACTGTCACTCATATGTGCAAGACTAGTCTCGATATAAGAGAAGGAAAGGCTTGAGACTCCAAGCGAAGATCGATTTGCTGCATCTACACAGATTTAGGTACATTATGCTTTAGAACTGTACTTAACGTTATGCCTACCCTTTCACTTATAATAACACTGCATAATCTATATTCATGCGAAGTTGATGGTAATGTCGTCGAAGATTGACAAAGAGGTAGCAGCGGCATTTAGCCTACTTGTGAAGTGCTGCTTGAATGATGTCGAGCTGGTCGGCTGTGACGGTGCGTCCGGCGTTAGTCAGCCAACTCCTGACGATTTGCATCGCCAGCTCAACTCCCAGCTCCAAACGTACAACTCTGCTCACTCACTCACGCATACACTCACACATTCATTCATTCATTCGTTCATTTGTTCATTTGTTCATTCATATAATTCATTCACTCGTTTGCTCACTCATTCGCTCACTCACTGACTCAACTCCCAGCTCGCTGATATGCACGAAGTTGCTCGTCAACGAACGCAGTCGACTGGTGATGACGTCATGCGACGATATGACCGACGCGACGAGCTTACAGTTCACTGGCAGACAGGCAGGGAACCAGGCTGACAGCAAAACAGGGATTTAAGCTTGAGTCAACGAACCAGGTTTGAGAAAAGCAGGGAACCAGGCTAGCAGGTGCGCTCCGTCAGCTGGCGACAACATGTCGAGTGAGTCCAGGAATACGAATAGCGCGCACTGAGCAGTGAAGTTTTCACATATTATTGCTAATGGCACTATACAAATAATCTTTTTTTGCTTGCTCGCTTGCTTACTTATTTGCTCACTTACTCACTTACCGCATGTCGCGAAGTGAGTCGAGAAAAACGCAGAGCGCGCACTGATTACTGGCGGCACGACTGAGCAGACTGCTGAAAAAGTTGATGAGCGGCAGCGGCTGGCTTGGTATAACGTCGAGTGGCATCGAGTGATAGAGACTGATCTGATGACAGAGACTTCTCAACAGCGGCACTAGGCTGGAACTATCGGGAGACGTGCCGAGGAATCGGACGACCGTCTGCAGTTGACGACAGCCGGACTTTGATTCAGACTGCGTCCATTCACGTATCTGCAAAGCCGCACACGTAAACACTTGTCACCATGCAGTGGGGACGCTGAAAATGCGAGAAATGAAAATACGAGACATGAAAATGAGGCACCAAAAATAAGGGGTGAAAATGGAAAAAGTGAGACATGAAAATGCGAGACATGAAAATACGAGACATGAATATACGGGAAAATGAATATGCGGGTCAGACGTATGCTAAAAGTAATGTTTACACTATGAAATTAATTAAATTCAAATTAA
>Ga0056128_1002971_pt1 | contig 20491 bp, 12 predicted proteins | sample WorMetLIZISLAND2_FD_71113 | JGI IMG/M metagenome (GOLD analysis project Ga0056128, IMG submission 71113) | Marine gutless worms symbiont microbial communities from Max Planck institute for Marine Microbiology, Germany - Olavius geniculatus... ... | reverse complement strand
GTTGATGTATCATTTCAGTTTGTCGACTTGCAATTCTAAAAAACGAAGCAACAGATTTTCAATGATTGTGTGGTCTCAGTAATTTTCTGAGCTGACGCATGCACTACCCAGTATGAATTCATTGTTGTCAATGGTCAAACTACAACTTCTGCATTTCACAAGGTAGTGTAGCGACAACCTTAGGGCGAGATGGCCAAAACTATAGATACTTGCGTCAAGTTTGTTTCTAATGTCGCATGCCAAAAATTATCAAAATTGGCCTATGTTTTACAGACATATTGAAAAAATAAAAGTGGCACATTTTTATAGACCGCTGTGTCGAGGGTAATATCATATTTGCATAGTTCAATTGCCAGCGGCAATAACAAAGAATATTTACTGACTTTAGTCGCATAAAGAATTTCTTTCAGAACATTTTGCTGAAAACCACATGACTCTCTGACGTATGGTTGCAAAATTATGGTGTCATTAATTTTGTGCCGTTTTTTGGACCACCCTGCATGTGTAGTATTACATAGCTCATTGATGTGTGGGAGTCTTGTAGTAGACAATCTGTCTTAATTTTTTTGTTATTTTTACTTTTAGGTTGTTGTTCAGAAAAATGTTTGCTGCACATTCGTGTTTTAGATATGCATCATATATTGTTATATTGTGATTTTTAGCTATGTGATACAAATTCCAAATCGGAACATGGGCTTGATTGAGTTCGAGGTATGCATTGATTTTTGATGTCACTATTATATTATAGGTTGATAAATTCATTAAATTACAACCTTTATATACATTGTTGTTGCTGTTGTTGTTGTTATCAACTTATTAAGTTACGTTTCAACCTATGAGTTTATTTAAAGACACTATTATATAAGTTTACTACTACTGCTTCTTTTTGACACAATGTCAATGGATGTGTTGTCTGTCATCTGCCTCTCCATCTGTCATCCATAACGGATGTATTGTGTCTAAACTTTAGGTTGTAGAGGAAATGTTTTTGCACGAATAATTAGCCCGGTGTCTTTAACCTAGGCATGGAAAATTTCAGCAATTTAGTGCAAGGGGAACATTTTCAAATTTGGGGTTGAATGGAGGGGGTTGGAAAAATGTGCATTTTTGAATGGAAAAATGGCATATCTCGGAAATGGTGACAGATACGGCCAAGGTTACTGTTAACCACTAACAGGAAGGGGCATATGTTTTTTCAGATGAGATAAAAAATGGATGGAGATAGACCAACACAACCTGCGATCAGGAACTGCTAGGCTGTCGCACATCTCATGAGCTTTGCTCAGATTTCTTGTTGGAATTTGGAGTGCATTTAATTCTGAAATATGTACTGCATGGAAATGGAACCCGTGAGGAAATTAACTAATAAAAGAGCTGAAACTGACGTATTTGGAAACTGTGAAGGCAGTTATTATGTGTTTTATTTTTGTGCTAATGATGTATTATTTGAATTTTTTCCATATTTGGTTCTTGGTATTCAAATAATATTCGAATATTCAAATTTGAGTATCACTAGATGACTAGTAGGCCTACCGTAGAATGAAAACTGTAGAATGAACGGCATTCGTAAATGCATTTTTGTATCAAACCATGTATCTTTGTAATTAAAGTTGTTGTTATGGTCTAATAAATGCCCGTCCTTCAGAAGCCAGCTCATTCCGTAGGTGTGCATACTTCATTGCCGCAGTATCCAGCAGGAGATTGGCAATTATCATCTGGATCCAGATCCAGTTGCCTTGACCCCCTGGGCCTACCATACTTCACTCTATTTTCAAAAGTATCAGGAAACTCATGTCCTATGTGTGGCATAAGCTTATAATGCTGGTGTCATGAAAACACCACTCCGACCGCATCGGCGATCAGATCGTTAAACCACTTCTAATCTTAACCCTAACCCTGACCATAACCGCCAACCCTAGCCCTAATCTTAATCTTCCATACTTGATCTGATCATATTTATCGCCAGTGTGCTGAGTGTAATTGATACAGCTGGTGAAGTTTTTTGTAACGCGGTATATCAGTACACTAGCCTAGTTCCAAGCTGTCCGCCAAGCAGTTCAACATCGCATCAGTGACAAATCTAGTTTGTCTATCGGTACACTACTATTTTAGTCACACCAGTCTGTATCTGGGGATTTGGGTCTACCATTCTGAAGGCCCACCATTCTGACGGGTGGTTAAAAACCTGATTTAGACGAAATCTGTAGATGATGAAAGCGTACATATTAAATGCTAAACTAAATCCTTAACTGCAGCAGTGGCCTTTCGGAATAGCAGCTCTTCGGAATGTTGTGGATCCTGGTTGTATCAGTCTGTATCCGAGACCTAGCGTTTTTTCAGGACATGCCTGTAACGGAGGTCCTATAACGGTGGTCCAGAACAGAGTCTGAAACAGGGACGTCTACCACCCCATACCAGGAAGCAATCTGTCGCACCATAGGCGGATCCAGGTTCCAGGCCTTTCATCTTTAGGGCAGGTCGAGCATTGAAAGTGGGACAGTTTTGGAAAGAATGCAGTGTCCCCTTGCCAGAGAATTTTTGATATTCTAATGTCGAAATTGCATATTTTTATGGACTCTTAGGTGCTTAGTTTTGTTTTTCTCTGTGACAAAAAAAGTTACATAAAAATACATTACTTAGCCTATATGTACTTTATTGTTATTTAATTACTTGCTTTTACATAAGCACAGCTAGAAATTGAAGTCAGTGAGGAAAACTTAAGCCCCAAAGGCTCAAAATTGAGGCCGAAAGCTGCTAGCACGGGTGGGCTTCTTAACTGGAGAGGCCAGTCTGTGGTTCACCCTCGGCAGCAAGTGCTTTTTGGGTATGAAAAGCCCTGAAAATTATTGCAATCGGTGTACGTTTCGTTAGTTTCACTGCACAAATTTATAATGCATTGCATTGGCAAAGAAATGCAAATGGTGAATGTTGGCAGGTTGGGGGCATGGCCCACTTGCCCCCTTTCCTCCTAAATCCAGCCATTAGGGTCTGCATATGTATACTATATGGGCCAATACCTTCTTCGACCCAGATACAGCCATAGCCCTGGCTTTTATAAAAACTGCTTTAATGCTTCCACAGTCCAAGTCTCCACAATTTCAAACATCAAATACTCTAAACAGCCATTGTGGAAATTTTAAAAACATTTATACTGTTAACAGGACAGAATAATAGCGTTACAGCGCAACCATAACAATGGCACTGCGGCTTTGCTTATATTACTTGACCTCATGACTCGTGACGTCATAGGTGGGCAGAGTCTAGTTTACAAAATGGCTTATTGTCAGCACTGCTGCAGCGCTGCACAATAGATCGAACAGGTGTGCTATATGCCCTGACTGTGTGGGAGGTCTCTGCATGCAGGTGTACCCCGAGGCACTGTGGGCCGCCTACCTTACAGTGCAGTGAAAATGGCCGCGTGCAACGTTAATTAGTCCGATGTGTGCGAAGTAAACAACGCAAGACATTGTTGGCAGTAAACAGCCGTTTATTGCACCTTTAACATAAATTAACGAACAAGTTCAAATACCAAACAACCCGTTATTCAATTTGAAGTTCGATCAAATCAAACAAATTTCGAATGATCGAATATCGCTCTACATCCCTATTTTGTACACAGTTTTGTATAAGGTCGAACTGAATATGTACCATTGTGCCTGTGTATATGTCATTTAATGAAGAATGCCACTATAGCAGTTGTAGGTTGCTTCCTTGTTTATAGTACTGTACAAAGTATGTGGAAAAGTAGATAGGCTGAATGTTTATCTTTGCTGCTGTTCGTAGTCACATTAATAACAACATTGCATTAACCGTGCTGTTTGTATGTTGTTTGGTGATTCAGAATATTGAATCAGCAACTGATCTGGTCAATTATGCCAAGGTGACTATGCGCATGTGGCGTATTGCTAGTAGTTAATCACTGCTCATGCAGTAATGAGGCAGCATTGTTTTTAGCGTTCTGCTCTGTTGACACAATAACAGGGCTCCCAGTTGGTTGTCCTGAAATTCCTGGAATTTTACAGATGTCCAGAAATTGTCATGAAATTTTGTAAACATTGGGTCCTGAAATTTCACTTCTTGCTCCTGGGAGCCCTGCAATAACTTGTGAGTCGCTGTACGGTATTAGGTTGATGAAATTTTGCATCATTACCTTGACAACTTTTAGAACCCTATTGAGCAAACCTTGTTGACAGTCTAGTTACAGTTTGTTTTTACACAGCTGCTATAAAAGTGCCAAGCGGATAATCGTAGTGCTAACATTATAAGCATACACATGCTAAGTGGTTACTGGTATCTGCTTCTTCAGAATTACACTGTATCGGGTGCCTATTAAGTCCCACCTTTGGGAATTGGAATAGTGGAATTTCTACAGGCAGTGCTCCCATTCCTGTTATTTAGTTGTGACATGTTGTAAAGGAATTTTGAATTAAAAAGTTGCTACGAAATGGCATAATTGTAATTATGTGTAAAAGATAGTTTGGTGTTTTTTTTCTGTCTGAATGGAGTGCGGTGTCAGTGCTCATAGTGTATCTGTTGTCACAAGAGTTGTGTCTGACTGTTTGCAGTCTCATACAGTGCTGGTTGCCAACAAGCCCGCACAGTTTAACTACTCAACAAGCAAAAGGATTAAACGAACAGAGTATGTATTAGTGATAATCACTTATTTCTGTGAAGATTTGATTAAATTTTTACGAAAAATTAATCTATTAACTTTTTATTTGACTAAAATTGGATTAATATTCTTGCAGACTTTTTAACATGACTAAAATTATTAATCTGCGAGTGTACTGGTTAGTATTGGAGCATGGCACAAATGCACAAAATGTCTTGACGAGACAAAATGGTCCATGACTTGAGACGAGATGCTGACATATTTTTGGGATCGAGGCAGGACCACGGTGGTTTGGCTCAGTTAGTAGCATCGTTGATTGCATCAACAAAGTTAATCAGCACTAGGCCCGGTTAGTACTTGGATGGGTGACCATCCCGGTATGTAACCAGCCACCCAGGTCAACTCAGCCTGGCCATCCCTCCGTGGGTATGCACAATGAGTAGCTTACCAGCGAAAGCTGGCACGTAAACAGGCATACCGCGTGATGCACTAGCCCCGTATCTGTGGTCTTGCGGTGTAAAAAGTGGTGTCTGGCTGACGGCTAAGGAAACGGAGATCGGCATCGCCCTATGGGCCGTAAGGCTCGGGAAGGACTTTCGTTTACGAGGCAGGACTAAGACATTGAGCATTTTGTTTGAGACAAGACTGAGATGAGAAGTTTTATATCTCAAGACCAAGGCGATATCTTTGCTAGCAGAGTTGGCTTGGCACCACATAAGACAAGTGGCAGATGTCGATCAGCTTGAGACGTACATAGACAGAGATAGAAATGAACGCTGAACGGACTGTGCTGTTGTAGTTTGTTCATTGTAAGCTTGTCGCTAATGAATAAAGCATTGCTTTGCTTGTGTGTATGCAGCAGCAGTCTTGTCTCCACTCCAAATGTCGTCATACTCATTTCCGTTTCAAACGCACGTCACCCAATCACCGTGGTAAGTGTTATGGGAGCATTTTGTTGAGTTTTTTTTGGTAAACCTGGTCATCAGTGTTTGTGAGGGGTTGTATCGACCCCAGACCTTGGGAACTGTGGTACTGCATGACTCATGAACACTTTTACGTAGAAGATTTTGGTTTAGTTGGCACAAGGTAACAACAACCAGTAGTAGAACTCAGCTAAGTGTTGGATAATAAGAATGCCAGTTAGCTGATGCGAGAAAATGCAGCAGAGAATGGGATAGAGTCACTTTTAGCAGAGATGCACTGTCATGTTATATGGCTTACGAACGTTTGTGATTTTGTATCCATGACATCTTGCAGCTTTTTTGGTGTTTGGCTGAAGGCTAATCAATGTTTTGGAGATATGTGCTGCATTGTGGGCGTTTGTGGTTTAGGCTGACCATCTCTTTTTGTACTGCTTGAAGTAGATAGCATTTGTCTGAATATACTTCAGCAATTAAGTGGTCATGTTATACAATCAATTGATGTGTACACTTTATTATGTAGGAAGTGATTAAGGCGATCTGCGTGCCATATGGGAATGTGTTGCGTATCGTCATCTTCAGAAAGAATGGAGTTCAGGCTATGGTCGAATATCCTTGCATTTCTGATTTAGTTGTTGCCACATAAAATTAACTATTATTGCATTTTACTGACAGTTGTATCACTTGTATAATAACCACATATTGTGCTATAATAAGTATCTGCTATATTTGAGAGTTTCGACTGCCAACAACTTTTAAACGGCACGGCGTACCGCTGCGAAATTTTGTATGCAGATCCGTGTCCTGCATGGCTGGGACATGGGCTAGGTCAGATGTTGCTGAGGGGTCATCCGTTTGAGAAAATTTCACTTTTTCTAGAATTTTGCAGCCACACCTTTTAAGCCGCAGCAGAGCTGTGCGCAGCGATTGGCTATAAACGTTGTCGTCATGGTGAAGCATCATCAGCACTGCAATGCATACTGGAGCGCTCTGAGTAGCCTGGATCAAGTTGACGTTCGAAGGGTCGAAAATGTCGACCGCAGGCTGATGCTATGGCATCATGTCGTATGTGTCTGGTGATATGAATCAGTTCAGCATCAAATGTGCTGTGTCAGGTTGTTATTTTGGCTATTTTTTGTCAGTCCTAAGAAAGAATGCATGTGGAAGCAAGTCATGGCTGTGGCTTTAAGATGATGAATGGTTCTTCATATAACAAATCATACGTTTAATTTTCTTGCTACTGATAAATACGAGTTATGCTTTTCTGCTAGTCATGACCATGTGTGCTGTGGAACAAGCCCAGTGTGTCAAAAAACCTCGTGTGGGCCCGCCCTCAAGCTGGACCGAGTTTATTGCCAGGAGTCTTATATGTGCCGTGTATTTATCAGCCATGTCAAACTGTGGCTAGTTATAACCCGTACAGTGTTACATTTTTACGGTTTAGATGCGATAAAAAAGGTTAAGAAGAATAAAGAAATTTGTTTTGCGAAAACATACATAAAATTATAAATAACATGATAAACAATTAACGATGGCAGGCTGCTGGAGAAGCCATTAGTGCTCATTAGTGCTGTTTAGCTTTGGCAGATAAAGAAATGTGCTGAAGTTCATGTACAAAGGAATATATATAAAAATACAGAAAAACGCCGATATATGCAATGCGTGGAAGTGTGTGTGCCGTGTGCAATGTGTTTTGAGACTTGTTTGTGGGATTTCTTGACATTCCGTTCGTTGCACGTATGACAGCATTGACGCAGCGACTCAGGCTAAGAACGGTTTGCACGGGCAAGACATCTACTCCGGCTGTTGTACCATCAAGGCAGAATATGCCAAGGTTTGTCCTAGCTTGGATTGAATTATTTTTCCAAAGAACTTTTTTGTTGTTTGCAACCATGTATTGGGCCTCACATCTTCCAGCTCTTATGAAGTATATGAATATATGCAATGGTTAATATTTTATTTATTTTTTTGATTCTTAGTCGACCATGCTTCATAGATGAGGAACTTCAGTCAAACTGAGCAATCTTCTCTTTCAGATCTTCGTTCCCTTGTTGCAACCTTGACAGCCCTTTGGTTTGTACAGCAGGCATGATGTGTGAGGTCAGGAGACGATGCCATGACGAGTGATGTTGATTGGTGTGAAATGATGGCTGTTGATGGGGTGAGTATTAGACAAACACAATCACACATTAGCATGCGGAATACTCGACAGTCTGCTCGAACACGCCATTTCTGCACTTTCTGTGGCTGTCTTTCGATTTCATTTAAATACCTATTTTTACATCTTATATCTCACCCCTTTCTGATTGTACAGTGACTGCCTGCGCAGTGATGCTAGTTGCTTCAGAGTTCAGACACTATAGTCGTTTTCGTTTACTTACTTACTTTCGCGCCATCTACTTTATTAGGTTTTAGCAATTTTGGAACAGTTTTTGTAAGCTGGTTTGATAAAGTTGGTATTTGTTACACTTACACTGATCCAATTATTTTTTTTTGCATATTTTAGCCACAAACTTTGAACGTGAAGAAAAATGAAGGAGATACGTGGGATTTCACTGTTGGAAATTATCGTAAGTGTCTTATATTTTTATTATCAGTTATGCTTATTTTTTCAAATTGTTGGTTTATGTTATAGTTATGTATAGTTGTGTGCTTCACTCTTTCTTACTTGTTTACTTGAGAGTACTTATATTAAGAGATAATCTGCATGAAATCACTGAGTACTTGCCTTTGACCGACCGACTGGTTGGCATCATCTGATTCACATCAGAAGTTTTTTTTCTCAGTAAAAAATTATAGTTTGCTGTTCTAAGATTTGTACTTTATAGCATTGCTGTAAGAAACCATGCAGCAGTACTGCATAACAGATGTCATTGTTACGTGAGTGGTGGATTAACTATTTAGGTGCTTTTGCTTTTCTTACGTGCAACAACAGCTATTACTGTAGCGCATCTTAGCCATCGCAATCCTGTTCGTCCGTTCGTCCATCTGTCACACGGGTAGATCAGTCAAAAACGGTGCAAGCTAGGATCAACAAATCTTCACCATCGGCTGCCTGGAAGATTCTAGTTTCTGGATCCGTAAAGCTTTTTCAAAGATTCGAAAGGGGTCACCCCTAGCGAAGGCGATAACTTAGAGTGGGTGGGAAAAATTTTCCGATTTTCAGCCAATAAGTAACTGTATGTCAGAAACGGTGAGAGATAGGGCCTAGGTTACTATTGATCACTAATATGAAGTCTTACATCGGCTTTCAGTTGGCATTGAGAGCAATAACCTTTGATGACCTTGAACCCTAAAATAGGGCTTTTATGGATTTTTTGGCAATTTTGGGCTGTGAGACATGTTCCAAGAGCGAGTTGTGCTAGCGAATTGCATCAAAATCACTAAAGATAGACCATGACAAACTGCATGTGAAATTTTTATGCGCGAAAGCGGCTACTGCTTTCAGCACGTCTTAGTCATTGGAATTCTGTTTGTCCGTCCATCCGTCTGTCTGTCTGTCCGTTCGTCACACGGGTGGATCAGTCAAAAACGGTGCAAGGTAGGATCACCAAATCTTCACTGTCGGGTGCCTGGAAAACTCCCAGTTTCAGGAACCATAAAGCTTTCCATAAGTTCTAAGGGGGTCACCCCGAACGAGGGCACTAAATAAAAGGGGGTGGGCAAAATTTGCGATTTTTGGCCAATAAGTTGCTGTATCTTAGTAACGGTGCGAGCTAGGGCCTAGGTTATTATTAATCACTAATAGGAAGTCGTACACTGGCTCCCAATTGGTGCCGAATTCAATGACCTTGAATGGCCTTGAATGCCAAAATAGGGGTTTTATTGATTTTTTGGCGATTTTGGGCTGCGACACAAGTCTATATCATTCACAAGGTGGTGCCATGCTATTATCTTTATGCGATCCATATAGAGAATTTGGTATTTGTATATTAACTTTGCCTGAACCAGAACCTCTATAGGCTTTCACACGTCTCGTGAGCATTAGCTCAAATTTCTTGTTAGCATTAACCGTAGATTTCAACTGTTCAGTTGCGACTTCCTATGTTCAAGGAGGCTTGTGCATGAAAGCATCAAAGAGGTGTGCCTCTTTGAAATGCACGTTTTCAGTCGCAGGAACAATAGCAGGGCGCGAGACCAGTATCGCCACGTGGCATATGCGAGTGAATGATTGAAAATTATTGTGTCCAATGTCAGTTGCTGAGATCGGTGGGCTTAGATTTTGTGCCCAGTGGGCCTTCAAACATGCACTGCTGTCGCGCATTTTCCTTCGCATTAGCTGGGCTTTTTCTGGTATTTACTTGCTAAAATACGTTAATGCTTTCCTATTATGCATTGTTTGTCGATGTCAGTAGTTCAGTCGCTAAGTGCATCATGATTGATGATTGCTAAGTGTATCAAACATCTTTTGTTGTGAGAGCCGAGAGGTCTGCAGTTAGAGTTATTAGACGTAGTACAAGCTTGTATCAGTCATATCTAGACTTGCATAAACACCTGAGCACCGTGAGTCTCTTTCACAGCAGCATACAGCACGACATATTACTGGACATACTGCACCACGTACCACCATGCATTCGGACCACCCACCATGACATGCATTCGGACCACCCAGCAGCAGACGCCAGACAGATCATACAACACACTGCAGCATTGCATACTCACTTGCACCAACAACGCCATGCTCACATACACTGGTAAGCTGTTGTGCGTATCTTGCTGACAGCTCTTGTTATCAGACATCAGTCGTTTGTACCCAGTTCACACCTGCATCGCTGACGTAAAATCAGCAGAGTGAATTGAACTGACGACAGTTGACTACACAATGCAACTCAACAAACCCGATCAGTTGTCACCCATTTCAATTTGGACCTGGTCGCGTTATTATTTATGCAGCTGATAACGAATCACAGGAATGGAAAACACTTTTCAATACACATTAAACAATGACCGTTGGACACTGGGCCATGACAACTCAACTCAACTGGATAAATTCTAAACTTGTTCGGTTTCCAGTTTTTTTGACCAAAATTTGTTGGCAGTCATCAGCAATTCAGTTCACTCGAGTCGCATTGGCATTGCAGACGTGAGTTGGGTGTTACACAGTGCACTATATTCACTGAAATTTCTGCAAGATGCAAAACTGAAACCGCTCAAGTAGTTAAGAAGCAGTTAATCTTCTGTAAAAATGCAGATTAACTGCTTTTTTAACTACTTGTAGGCATCCTTTTCTTTCATTTAATGTAAGTAAATAAGTAAGATGACTTAGGGGGCGCAATTTAACAGTTAGCCACAATGCGCTGCGCTCTCAACATTCGAACAAAAATGTCTTCAGCAGCCGCTTGAACTGTTCAAAGTTAATGTCAGTAAATGTGTATGTTGGAGGACATTGAATGATACTTTAGTTGTATGTTCTAATTACTTTTTATCTGAGATGGTTGTTATGCTTTTATGATGAAGGCATGCACTTTTATGGTTACAGTGAATCCGTTAATTATGGCTACCTTGTGTACTTTATTAATCAGTCATTCAATTGCAGAAAGGTGTGCAGATTGCAAGAAGACTCGTAGATACAAAACTCACGAAAAGAAGAGGAGTTGCAGTGTCCTTAATGTAAGAGCGAAACAATAAAATGCAAACACTATAAGAAAACTGGACAGATTAACATGCCGAGTGGTACACTGAAATCATAGCAGTGAACTAAAATTGACAACATATTTTGGAAGTCTTCTCTTTAATTAATTTGCATGTTTTTGTGTGTTACAGGTGATGCATGATGATGTCGGCCAAATGTTGATGTCGGCACCTTGGCTTACGAACGGAACCACTCAGTGCTTGTGAGATGAGCCTTCTGTTGTTACAGTGGTGTGAATCGAGCACGTATGTATCGACTCATGTGTTGTGTGTGGCTTGGTTGTACTGTAGCAAGGGACGATTCGTCGCGACACCAGCCGCTGCTGCCGGAACCTCGCTATGACACGGCGCCAGCGCAATATCGTAAGTATCCACTTGTCCATCGTGGTAAAGCTTGACTTTGTGATTTCATGAGTTGTGTTGTAGTAATAACAAATGGGATTATTTGCCTGTGGTAACTGGAAACGCTTATTGTTGTATGGCTATCATATGGGCAGCATTGTTTTTGCCTATACACCGTGTCTCAAAAAAAAACGGTCAAAATTGTTTTTGTCATAACTTTGTCAAACTGTTGGCGCAAAGAGGGCCAAGACAATAGAATTGTGTAAGGCGTGTAAGGCCTCACCTAATTTATGTCGTGGCATTACCATGTGAAACATAGATGCTCCAAATTGCTGCACAACACTGAGTAGTTATCCAGTAAACATTGTAATGATTTAAGCACACAACACACTACAGTGTGAATATTTAGCAGAATTATAAGTTTGTATGACAACTTTTTTGCAAATTATCAGAGTTTATGCTAGAAGTGTGCCCTGCATACATGGACACAATGGCTTAGATGCAATACCACTGGCTGATAGCAAAATCAACAATCGACTAATCACCTAACAGCATTTTCTCATCGATTAGACATATTTTAAGCTCATCAGTCAGCTATTTTGTTGTTTGCTGTTTTTACCGTAAAATAGTTAATAGCACAACATTATTAAATTATGTGGCGGTCTCCATCAAATGGATGATCCAAAGATGAGCAATTTCATACAAATAATCACCACGTAATGTACCACTTCGGAGCATTTGTGTTCCACACGGTAGTGCATTGACATAAATTAGGTGAGGTGGAAAGTGAGTGCACCTTACACAATTCTATTGTCTTGGCCATATTTGTGCCAAAAATTATCAAATTTGGTGGAAGTTTGACAAGTTATAACAAAAACTATTATGACTGTTTTTTAGGCACGGCGTAAATTTGTTGCATTTCATTCGGGCAACTGGCTGAGCTAAATATAGATGCAGGACCTCACTGGACAGATGCTGTACCTCAGCTGGATCAAATCATCATAGGAACGGATGTTTACTGCCGGGGTTTGGCTTAACCTGTAGTAACTCTGGAGAAGTAGCAAAAGTCATAGTGGAGTAGTATTGATAAAGTGCGTACTGTATCTGACTATGGCTGCCTTTACAAAATTTTGCTGTTAATTACTGGCCTGTTTATTATGTACTTTAGCTCATGAAAGTTTTATTCATTAATTGTTTGTCATCATGATTTTTGTTCTTATTGCAACATTGCCAAAGAATCAATAATGTAGTCTTGACGGCTGTCTGTAATGAGCTCTGCTGAACTCTGCTTGTTGGTCGATGTTGCAGCAAGCTACGCTGGGGGAGATATGTCCAGAAGACCAACCGGCTACGGAGCACCTGGTCCTGTTCCAGCTCCAGTCCCGCCTCCAAGCTACCAGTATCCACCACAGGGTCCCAGTTACCAGGGTCCACAGTATGGATCCGGGGGCTCATACGATGTCAACTCTGCATCTTATCCGTCAGCGGTCTGTTGCTGAAGAATTCTTCGTTGTTTACAGTTGATGGCAATGTGTGAGAAGATGTCTCAGATATTGAACGAGGCGATTAAAGTTCAGCATTTGTTAGTATGTGGTTGAATGGTTGAGATGGTTGAATAAAACAACTAATAGCTGCTCTGCTTCGATGGTGGACTTCATCTGGTTCACTCATAACAAACTGTTGTGTTGAAGTTTTACCATTGCAGCCAGAAGAAATGCCCAAAACGATCACTTTCACACACTTGTGCGGATAGCTTGACTTTTACACTTTTCCACAAGGCAGTGCACCAGCACACATTGCTTGTGAGATGGTTGAGTTTTTAGATCACGAGATACTTGATTTATGCCCCAAGTTGCTTAGTGCTGATACGATGGAACATTTTTCATCAGTGAACCAGTTTTAAGTTTACCATCGAAGCAGAGTAACAACTGACAGCACCAGTTGAGACAGGCAGGCTTGTACTCATGACACACTGACGTTGAGACAGGCAAGCTTGTACTCATAACACACTATGACGTCATCATTTCATCACAACTAGCAAAGAATATTTAACTCACAGCCATATTTTGTTGGCATACTTTGAATTAGAATTTTTTCAGCTACATCTGATGAAAATTTCGTGCAAATTGATCGTCATTTGAGTGAATTATGACAAAAAGAAAAAGGGTGCCTTTTTATGAAACACAGTGTAGTCCAGTTCTGTCACTTTATATGCTCTTTAACAGCTGACTCGATGTTGCTGCTTAGAACTGGGGCTAAATTTTTGAAACTTCTTAGGAAGATCTTTGGAAGACTTCTTTTCGAAAGAAAGTTTTTCAAAGAAGTTTTGATTACGTCACATGGTCGGTATAAGCACATCTGATCGGTTGAACTAGTTTAGGAAGAGAAGGAAAGAAGTTCTTTGGAAACGCACAGAAAGCCATCAACATAGGAAGATCTTTGGGAAATACCTGAGCAAAGTTTTGAAAATTTGGCCCCTGGTGATAAAGTCATTGTGTGCACTGTTATTGTAGGGGGCTCTGTTGAATGCTTACGAGTCGCAGACGATGGCGAGTTCAAGCGGCTGCAATCCTTCGTGTGTGCTGATGATGTACGGCATGGAGCCCAGCAAGTTCAATTGCCAGCGCGTCTTCAATTTACTCTGCATTTACGGAAACGTCATTAAGGTAACCTGTGCCAAAGTATGTCGACTGCTACTTTGTCTGTAGCCTGCGCTGTGTAATTGACAGGCAGCATTGATCTACGGCTGTTTCACACTTAGCAGTCTTGTGGACAGTGGATTTTATTGGCAGATTACCTATGCAGTGTTACTGGTATATGTCGATATGCGTAGGTGAAATTTCTGAAGACGAAGGAGGGATCGGCGATGATTCAGATGGGTGATCGAGAGGCATGCGAGCGAGCGATGCACAATCTGAACGGTGTTTCATGCTTCGGCAAACAGTTATCCCTCAGGTTTGATATGGTTCTGCTTTGAGGCTGTCATGCAGTGCTGGGTAAAATAATTTTTAAAATGATTTCAAATCTAAATCGTGCTTTGAAAATTGATTTGAAATCAAAATGAGAATCATCATTTTGCAAATGATTTCGAATCGAATCATTTTTCAAATGAATTGAAATCATCATAATCATTTTCATTTTTTTAACCAAGTGATGGTTAAATCTAATGTTTTATTCATCCCAAATAACAGTCATATTCAATGTTTCGCTTATCGCAAATTCACAACACTGTCACTCGTTGATGATGGTTTGCTTTTAACATCTCGAAAATATGCCTACTGTTAACTGTCTTTTCGACATGAAGAAGCAAGCAGCAATGAGCTCAGCAGCTGAACAGTGATTCGACTTGATGCTGCAGACGATGAAAGTGTTACAGTTTCACATTTTCCATGCTCGATCGGTTTTGGTTCGTTTTTTTTGCGAAAAAAACACGGTTTTCAGCTAGGTTCAGTTTTCTGAACTTTCAATTATTTTATTATTTTGAACTTTCTGGGGATGGCTGATGGGCCCACATGGCGGCCTAAGCCTACGTGGTGGCATTGGCTGCCCTTCCTTGCATTGGAACTTGAAACTTGCACACACACACTATTGTCACTTCTTATTTTAAGAGGTCTATTGTGAGTTGTATACTGGTTTTTTTGTGCAGTCTGTCAAAGCAGACATTTCTTCAGGACGCTGTCAATCCACATGAGTTGCCAGATGGCTCGTCGGCTTACGCAGATTACGTCGGCTCAAGAAACCAACGCTATACTTCTCCTGACTCTGCTGCCAAAAACCATATCCTATGACATCATCGTGTTACGCCAGTTGTTTGAGATGAATTATCGCTTTGATTGTAGGATTTTCGGCTTCCTGTGGTTGTTTTCCACGGGCCACGGAATTTCGAGCCGAGCCACGGAATTTGACCTCTTCCACGGAATTTTGCAAAAGTTGAGAAATGACTGATGATTAGACGATCATCAGCTCGATAATGTAATTAAATAGACTAAATATATCACGGAAAAATCAAACTGAACTGCCTAAATTTGTTGGCCCTACTAATAACTAATAACCATTTCAATAAGCCACAATTGAAAATAATCACAATGCGACTTGACAGACTGCACTTTAAAGAAGAAAAAAGATTGATAATTTTCTTCAACTCGCAGCCCAGCAATCGTGAGCACAACGCCAGCCTTCAATAACTAAAGTTTTCTAACGGGATAAGAGCTATGTTTACTCGCAAACGTAAGGCTACGGTAAGTCTTGGAATTTGGACGGTTTTGCTGTGCATTGAGCCGCGGAATGTTGCGAACTGCCCCGCGGAATTTGGCAAAATTTTCTGCGGAAAACTGTGGCCCTAAACATCAGTAGTGTTTAGTTATGAACTATTGGCTGACAGCATCGTTGTAGCTGTGATAAATTTTATTCTTTTAACATCTGATGTCGCTGATTGAATATTAGGCAAGCACATTGTTATTTTGATTATTTTTCTGATCTTCTTCATTTTTGTCATCTGCACCTGTTTTTGGTTGTATATGATAGATGTCAAAAATATATCACTGCGAACTAATGTATTGGAAGCATTATGGTAGCATTTTCTGCCATTTATGCATCAGTTTTTTTCTGGGGTGGATGATTTTATTAGTAGTAGAAGTTCAGCCAAGTTCCTTAATGTAGTTTACGTCCTGTGGCACCAAATTCTACTTTGCACTTCTTCAATGCCCCGCCAGGCATCTCCGAGGATGCAGTGATGCAGGTAGGTTTATTTTCTGCTTTATTTGCAATTAATAATAATTTGCAATTAATAATAATTTGCACGTCACTTTATGCCGTCAAAGGAACGACTGCTGCTGCTTCTACTTAATTACTAGAACAACTGCTGCTGTGGTGCTGTTACTACTGTAGCTATGAATCAATAACTTTTAACTACTAAGCATTACATTTGCAAATTGTAAATATTTTCAAGTGCAGGATACTTTCCTGTGTGAAATTGTGGCAGGGTTGAGATGGGCTTTCATTTGTGGAGTTTATTGTGTTTTACTGCAGAAACAAATGTGCTTAGAAACATTATTTTAAAGTGATCATATATTGGGAACGGCTGCAGAAATTAACAGTTAATTAATTAATTCATTCATAAAAAAATTAATTGATTATTTTTTGCATCAGTCAGGCAATGGACTGTATGTAGTGATTTGTACCAAGAACCAGGTATCCGAACGTGGTTTTAAAATTTATAACCCGGTTCCAAATCTGGGTAATTGGAGCCCATTTTTCACCAATTACTGATGTAACCAATGAAAATCTCTCTCTACTTGCAGCAAATTGTGGCGAAATTCAGCACTGCAAAAGTGCACGGGAAATTCGCCTGAAGCAGTTCAGCCATTTTTGTTGGTGTTTTGTATCAATAATGCACTGTAGACATTTTATGTGAAAAACGTAAATTGTGGACATATATGGAATAATTAGATGTATACATGTCACTTTGCTGTCGTTTTCCTTTACTTGCTTTGAAGTTGACACCAGTTCCGGGTACGAGGGTAATTGCAGTTTCTAAAACGGGTGGGGTGGGTAATGCTGCAAATCACTAACTGCATGCAAATGTGTGTTGCTACACTAACTGGATATTGTTGTGGACTACAAGCTTCAGTTGGCCGAACAGAATATAGTGCTGTATAGTGATAGTGATGTTACGGTTGTCACAGTTGCCAAGGTATAGAGGAGCCACCAGTTGAACGGATCTGTAATGATGATGTTATGTTTCAGATTTTCGATGGATTGGACGTGATTCCTCCAGAGAAGATCTCCGTGCTGCCAACAAGAAGTAAGTTGTGATACGTTTGTCAGTCACTATCAGTTTATGTCTTTGTCATTCTGCTCATGTGAAAATGGTTAAAAGGTATAGCTTCTTGTCATGGTAAGGCTATCTTAGAGCTACGGAGCATCACCTGCCATGTGGGATCACACAGTGTTACCTGCCACCTGATGCAGGTCAATGTGTGCTACCTGTAATATGTACTCCAGCTAGACAGGCCCGTACTTGATTTACCTACCCTGAAGGGATGGAAGGCTGAGTTGACATTGGTGTTGGTATCGAGATGCTATCACCCATCCAGGTATTAACAACTTGACATTGACCCGACCGGGACTCAAACCAATGATCTCAGGTTCCTTACCATTACAGTACCAGGCTGGCTGTGACCATCTGTTGGTCTCTACCAAATTCTGCTGGGTCACCCTGATGACAGTGTGGTGTGAAATTGAATGAAGTTCTCCGTTGGCAGCAGAATGCTTGAGAGCCAAACCTGCGACTTCACAATTATGAGTCCAGTTACCTAAGTATGTCAACACATAATGTGATCGAGTAGTATTTGTCGAGTCAGATGAAATGATATTGGTGCTTCATTTCGATTAATGTTTCCATAAATATGTGAAACCAGCTGGCTGATGTCCTTAATAAGACAGGTATGGTAGGAAATAATATTTCATAAAACTGTCAGTCACAGTTGTACAAAATTTACTTACTGTACTGTTCAGAATCGCTGCAATACATAGTCTCCTTAATAGACTGCTGTCAGAATATTGTTATTAACGGCATTGGCTCATGTGTTGTTGAAGTGATAAAGAGCTGGTGATTGGTTCATTGTTGTGTGACAGACGAGAAGACGTCTCGCGGACTGATGCAGTGGAACTGTACCGAGGACTGCATTGAGGCACTGGTCTGTGCAAACCATTCGCGCATGGCTGATCCTGGTTAGTGCGTTACATCCGCTGCTGCCATTTCTGATAATGAGTAATCCTTAGATCTAGCAACAATTACAAGTTGTTGGCAATGATTACAAATTGTTGAATTTAGCTAAATTTTCAAAACTAGCAGTGGTTGTGGTGCAGAAATACATGTTTTTATAATGCATTACAAGTTTTTCAGCTAGTTGTGATTAAACTGTTAATATTTACTCTGTATGACAACGTTTTTGCTTTTTTGCCGACCGTCACTTGTTGTTATCATTTATTGCATCGCGTTCTTGATACTTTTATGTTTATGGCACAACAAATTAGAGGTTTTTGATAAAAAAAGAAAAGTTGATAATGTGCTGTGATAATTGACTGTGATAATTGGAGTGCCATGCTGTAAACGGCCAGACCAAACGGCTTACCTGTGGAATGATTGGTTGGCGAGTCTGAGTAAGCTGTTCGAATATTCCACTGCCGTGTGTGTGTGTTTGTGCAGAAACTAACAGACCGTTCGTGGTTAAGATGAGTTTTTCCCATCAGCCTGTTGACTAGCTCAGTGTTGTCTGCCGGCCAGTGACTGCATCGACGGCACATTGACTGTGGTCTGTCCTGTCATCTTGTAACATTGTGTTAAAGAACTGACTGTGCTGTGGGCGTGCTATGCATATTTGATGCAGTATGTACAGCAGCTAGGATCTTAAAGTCAGCAGATAGGATGCTGTTATCTGCTGTTTGCATGCATAGCAGATCATAATAAACTGACGAGTTGTCCTTTATAACAATAAATGTACAAAACATCAGTTTATACACTTGTTAACGGCGACATGCAATGAGTGACACATTGAAAACAGCAAAAATCATAAAAAGGTGATATCACTCACCATCACATTATCTAACTGTCAATGTGCTGTTGAACAATATCACCTTTTTATGATTTTTGCTGTTTTCGATGTGTCCACTGTCTTTGGAGCTGCCATTTGAGCCTTGATATCATTGACTTGCTACAAGCAGTCCGTGGGTGTTTGGACCTTCTCACTGAAAATCATTTGGAGTGAAACGTTGAGGCAAAATAGGAGAAAGGGTCATTGAATTTTGACTCACACGAACTTGTTCTTTTTGGGTCTTGAAACGACTGGACACAATATCATCAAAATCTGTTGGGTGTTATTTTATGCTCAGGGAGACTGAAATAATTCCCTCGTTACTTCAGCAGTGGTGACAGAAAGAGAAATATAATCATAGAGGCGTCCGTCCGTCCGTCACATTTTGCAGCTTTATCTAAACAGTCCAAGCTAGGATTATGAAATTTTTATTGAAAAATTTTTCTGCCGCTGGGTGATCAGAATCCTCTCAAACTAAGGCGTCAAACGAAATTACTGCAGATAGACCAGGATAATTTGAGTATGAAATTTTTAGCATAAAACGTAGATTTTAATCATCTGAGATTCAACCAAGGTTCAAGCAGTCCTCCATACAGAGGACTTGAATTTGGTTAAATGGTTAATGGTTAAATGCTATAGCTTTTCATAGGAAGCCCATCTCAGAGCTACGGAGTGTCACCTGCCGTATGGTATCACAGTGTTACCTGCCACCCGACACAGGTGAACGCGCTGCGCCTTAACCCCAGCCAGATAGGCCGGTACTCGATTTACCTACCCCAGAGGGATGGAAGGCTGAGTTGACCTAGGTGGCTGGTTACATACTGAGATGGTTTACTTGCCCGCAGGCAGTCACTCATCCAAGTACTAACCTGGTCCGGCATAGAGTAACTTTGTTGATCGGATGAAATGCGTTACCGCTACGCCTCGCACCAACCCATTTCAAAACACATTATTATTTTATTGCATGTTTTATTTCATGGTGGCAGCAGTGATGCCGCTGCGTGTCACGTGAGCATTGCTTGGATTACTTGTATATTATAATTTAGCTGTACTTGCTGAACTCCTGAGACGGTTCATTCTGTTCAGCTGTGTGAAGATGTAAGATGGATTCTGTTGTGAATCGCGGTGTTGTATGTTCAGTGTGCATGACGCATTATTGACTGACAACGTTTATAGTGTTAGTGTATACACTGTTAATAAACGTACAATAGTTACTCTGTTGTATCTACACTGTGTCTCAAAAAAAACCGGACCCCTATAACGTTTTGAAATAACTCCAACAAACTGTGCCTAATAATAATAGTGGTTAGCTGAGAAAATTGTCAAAAGGTACTCAATATCGTAGTGTGTTACGGGCTTACGATATTTCATAAAACGGGGTACCAGCTTAG